>Ga0102944_1000709_pt1 | contig 24351 bp, 17 predicted proteins | sample SalPonD_shore_MG_FD_78172 | JGI IMG/M metagenome (GOLD analysis project Ga0102944, IMG submission 78172) | Salt pond soil microbial communities from South San Francisco under conditions of wetland restoration - Salt Pond MetaG... | ecosystem: Environmental > Aquatic > Marine > Intertidal zone >...
TCAAATAGAGGAGCATGTCATTTAAGAGGTTTTGGAAGCGATATTTATTCAGGATTTTCCAATTTAAGTAGCACTTTTAATATTAAAGAAAGTATACCCATTAAATTACGGGCAGTGGATGAACCGAAGTTTGCGAGTGATATCGCAATTTCTCAAAATCTTTCGGAAATAAATAATTCCTTAGGAGTCTGTCGGCAAACTTTTTCCTCAGGTTCCCAAATTGTGGAAAATATATTTGATTTATTAGCAGACGCAATTTTTTATTTGACCGGGATAAGATTAACTGTATCGGAACTTGCTGAAATTGGCGAGAGAATATATAATTTAAAACGATTATATAATGTACACTGTGGTATATCAAAAAAGGACGATAATATTCCTATTAAATTAAAGAATTCCCCATTGAATGCCGGAAAAGCCAAAAATAGAATAATATCTATAGATGAGATGTTGATGGAATACTATAACTTCCGAGGTTGGGACAATAATGGTATTCCGACCAAAAAAAGATTAGAGAAATTAGGTATAGAAGAATATTATATCCCAAGTAAATAAAATGATTACAAATAGATATAAACTCATAACTTGAAAATTGCGCCCTCAGCTGCCGATGAAACAAGTTTTCTATATTTCAATAGAGCTTTACTTGTAATTTTTCTTTCGATGGGGTTCCATTTATCCAATCTCTGTTGGATTTCTTCTTCAGATAACGCTATATTGAGAATTTTTTCTTTAATATTTATACTAATAATATCACCATCTTCAACAATAGCAATTGGTCCACCAACATACGCTTCAGGACATACATGACCTATACATGGGCCAGAAGTAGCCCCAGAAAACCTTCCATCAGTGATTAATGCTACTTTATCCAAATCTTTTCTTAGCATTAATGTTGCTGTAAAAGCCAATAGCTCTGGCATGCCAGGACCGCCCTTAGGACCCTCATATCTTATTATTATAACGGAATTATTGGATATCTTATGATCATTTAATGCTTTAAGTGCCTCTAATTCTGAATTGAAACATTGAGCGGGACCTTTGAACTCTAACATTTTTTTATCTTTCACCGCAGAATGCTTAATAACTGCTCCCTTTGGGGCGAGATTTCCTTTTAAAATAACGATCCCTCCCTCTGGATAAAGAGGATTATTTAAAGGTCGGATAATATTCTCATCAAGAATTTTTACTCGTCTGATTTGCTTTTTAATTGGTTGTTCTGAAACTGTTAGGCATTCCAAATTCAAGTATTCTTTTAATCTGCTCATAACACCAGGAATACCTCCTGCTTTATATAAATCAACTATTCCATAATCTCCTGACGGGGAAATGTTTGCTATTGTTGGAATTTTTTGACTATAACTATTAAAGAGTTCTAAATCAAAATTTATTCCCATTTCTTTTGCTATCGCGGGAAGGTGTAATGCTGAATTTGTGGACCCTCCAAGTGCTAAATCGACGATAAGTGCATTTTCTAAAGATTGTTCATTCATTATCTTAGAAGGTCTAATATCATTCTTTAATAATGAGACTATTTGTTTTCCAGAATTTTTCGCAATTACATATTTCATCCTGGTTACAGCAGGAATGGTTGCTGCATTAGGTAACGTCATTCCAAACGCTTCCATTAAGCATTGCATGGTATTTGCTGTTCCCATAATTTCACAGGCTCCATAAGTGGCACCTGATATACAATTTAATTTATGAAAAAAATCCTCATAAAGACTCTGTTCAATTCCTTTATAATCTGGCTTAAATCTGATTTCATAAAAATTGGGACCTCCAGGCACACAGATTGTTGGAATATCTAACCTCAAAGCTGCCATTAAGACTGCGGGATTTATTTTATCACAACCAGAGATCGTCACCATTGCATCTAATCTATGTGCTTCCACCATCAATTCAATTGAATCGGCTATTACTTCTCTCTGGGGTAAAATATATCTCATCCCTTCATTACCATTTGCCCATCCATCACAAGGAGCAACAGTACAAAATTCTAGAGGGGTTCCTCCCGCTTCTATTATTCCATATTTCACGGCCTCAGCCAGAGCTTTAAAATGCTTATGACCTGGATTTAATTCATTCCAAGTATTTACCACACCTATGAGTGGTTTGTTTTTGATATCTTCTTCCTCCAATCCTAAACTTTCCATTATTCCTAAAGTTACATAATTAAAAGGAGTAGATTTTATATTCTCAAAAATAGTATTACTCCTCTTTTTCAAATCATTTCCGTTATGTTCCATCTTTCATAAAACCTTATTTAAATTATTTTTACCTTTCATGTATTTCAATTTATAAACGATTAAAAAACTTAATAATCATTAAAACTCAAATAATAACTAACTATATTAAATTATATTTCGACATTAAATTTTATATAGACTAGGTAAGAAGAATGAATAAAGAAAAATTGGAATCAATACTTAACGAATATTCTAATTTATATACATGTGCAGTTTCAGATGCCATAGACGAATTGGGTTTAGAACCAGGATTTATTGATTCAGAAATACGACCTATATGGCCTGGAGCAAGGATACTTGGTTTAGCGGGAACCATGAAAATAATTCCCTCTGATGAACCACTTGATAGAAATATTATCGCTCAGATGGTAAAATTTATTAAACAAACTCCAGATTTTCCTGTTATGTGCATAGATATGTCGGGTCATATGATCGCTGCGGGCTTGGGACAAAGTACCAGCAGAATTCTTGAAAAATTGGGCTTTAGAGGAGGATTAGTAGACGGAGCAGTTAGAGATATTGCTCAAGTAACAGATTTACAATTTCCGATCTTTGCAAGAGGAATTGTGTGTTCAACAATTCGAGGAAGAATGGTAATTGATATGGATTCTGTAATGAAGCCTGTAAATTGTGGTGGGAGGGTTATTACTCCAGGTGATTTAATCTTTGGAGATATTAATGGGGTAATTATAGTAAAATCAAAGGATATTGAAACAGTATTGGCAAAAGCAAAAGAAATGATATCAACAGATAAATGGTGGTTTGAGCAACTACAAAAGGGAAGAAAACCCTCAGAGATTGAAAAAGAGAGGCCATTACCTTAATATTGATTACCAATTAAAAACATAATCAAATATCAATAAAAAAATTAAAATTGAAAAGAAAATGAGTGAAGAGAAACTATCAACAGGTAAAAAAATATCATTTGCAATAGGAAATATCGGTGGGTTGGCAATAGGCCAATCTTCAATATTATTGCTCTATTCTTATTATTTCTTGTATTTAGGGATTCCATTGAGCCCTATTGGAATTAGTTTGATACTAGTAGTTTACGGAGTGTGGGATGCGTTTAATGAGCCACTTATTGGGCATCTCTCGGACTTTACCAAATCACGATTGGGGAGAAGAAAGCCTTTTATTTTGATTGGGATTATTCCACTAGTAATAACTTCTGTATTAATCTATACTCCCCCGATTGATAATCCAGTCATTTGTACAATATATTTAATGATAATTCTTGTTTTATATGAAACATTCGTCACAATGGTCGTGACCCTCTGGTATTCGTTATTTCCGGAGTTATCCCTCGATCAAAAAGAGAGACTAGTTATTTCCAGATTTTTACAGATTTTTGGGATTTTCGGATTAATTTTAGGAATTGGCGTTGCACCATTGATAGCGGGATCTTTCTCGGATCCTCTCGTAGGATATTCATTTATGGGTTTAATTTTAGGAGGAGTAACTGCCTTATCTATGCTTCCAACTCTAATCTTCGTCAAAGAAAGAAAAGAATATCAAATAACTGAAGAAAAAAAGAGCTTTTTCGATTCAATGAAAGTTGCTCTAAAAAATAAATCTTTTCGATATTTTGTTCTTGTACAATTTTTACTTCAGCTATCATATTCTGTGGTCTTATCTGGACTTCCCCTATTTTTCGAGGGTATATTAGGATTAGGAACTATGGAATGGTCAATACAATTATTATTTATCTTTTTAACAGTAATTCCAAGCTTATTTTTGTGGGTTAAAATCGCAGATGAAAAAGGAACCAAAAAAGCATTATTTTTCTCAATGGTCGCTTTTTGTATAGGGCTTTCATTAATTTTCATCATATTTAACTCAATAATGAGCTTAATAGTTCTTTTAATTACAGGTGTGGGCTTAGCCGGAGTAATGCTTTTTCCAACAATTCTTTTGAGTGATGTGATTGATGAAGATCAATTAATTACAAATCAGAGAAGAGAAGGAATATTTAATGGTGTTTCAGGTGTGATTGTTAAGCTTTCAAATGCAATAAGTTGGCTATTGTTAGGCATAGTAATTGAATTATTTAGAATTGATAGAAATAATTTAAATCCCGCGGCCTTGACCTTTTTAAATGCGCTTGGACTTCGAATATTGATTGGGGTAATACCTATTATTATCGTTATACTTGGATTATATTGTCTTTATAGATACCCGTTAGCAGGAAAAAGATTGGAAGAAGTAAAAGAGAGAGTTCGGAAATTAAATTTAGAACTTGTTAAATGAGAAATTCCCTAATTTTTTTTATTTTTTTTTTTTAAAATTTATACTTAGAATATATAAAATGTTTTGCAATACTTATGAGTTCCAAAAAATTGGCTATTGTTAAGAAAGATATTAAAGCGCTTTCAAAAGTTATAAATCTAGTTAGAAGGTTTATTGACAAAAATATTATCTACAGAGATAGAATCAATTTTAAAAAAATAGAAAAAAGATTTAACGATTTAGTGGAAAACACAAATGAAAAAGTAAAATTAAAGTTATTTAATCGAATTTTAAAAGATTTAAGAAGAATTATCAAGAGAGAGGTTAAATCTGAAATATGTTATTTAATTGGAGGGCATGGAGGTGTTATTATTGATAATATTGGTTTTTGTGAATTCGATTCACCTTCATATGCTATAGAAAAACTCTTCAATAAAATGCACTTAGCAATAAAAAGAAATATCCCATATAATCTCGAGATTTCAATTTGCGTGTTAGAATGGCTACAAAAGAATTATACAAATAAATTTTCTGAATTTCTTAATCTTTATAACAAAGGAAAATTTGAAATTATCAATCCAACATATTCTCAACCTTATAATCTGATTATTGGACCAGAATCTAATATAAAACAATTTGAATATGGCATAAATTTTCTAAAAAAATTTGGGATAAATACCACAATCTATTATTGTTCTGAAAATTCTCTACACCCCCAAATTCCTCAAATATTACGGGGTTTTAACATTAAATACGGCTCTCTAAAAACCAGACTATTAGGATCGACCCCCACAGCTAGTCATCCAAAAATCTCTTGGATCGGATTGGATCAAACTTCTATTGATTCAATAATAGATCTTTCGGGATTATTTAATGGAGAATATTGGCATGGTACATTTTATAGAGAATTACCTAATCTTTTATTTCAAGCGGTAGCAAAACCCTTTATGGATAAAATAGTATATTCCTCAATAGAAGATTTTATAATAGATCAACCTCTTATGGAGGATATTTGGAGGATTTCACAATTTTCAAATATTTTCGGGGATTTTGAACTGTTCTCAGATTTTATGGAAAAATCTGTTGTAAATGGAGAATTTAAATATTCTAGAGATAATTTTCAGTTAGGAAATTATATATTTTTGCCTTCAAACTTATTTTTCCACAATAAAATTTCAGAAATTAATATAATAATAGCAGAAATAATATATTCAATGATAAAAACTTTTGAAAACAGAGAATATGATACATTCTTTGATACACTCTGGAGAGAATTACTATTTACACAAAATCATGATTCTTATGCTGTTCCATTCATAAGACATGGTGATTATTGTCAATCTCAATTACCAAAAGAAGAATTTAATAAAATAGAATTAAAGAAAGAAAAAATAAAAATCTCTGAATTATGCATAAGAAAACATAAAAAAATCCAAGAAGAATGTAAAGAATTTATTAAAATGGGGTTAAAGAAACTCTTAAAAAGTTTAGCTTTAACCGATTCATCATCAAGAAAAGATCCAGAAAAAAAACCTAGCATATTAATCTTTAATCCCACACCTTATCCACGAGAAGATATAATAGAACTTGATCTTAAAAATTATGAAATCAAATCTGAGAGAAATCTAGTATTAATACATAAAAAAAAAGAAGTTAATTTTCTAATTGAAGATGCTAAATTAAAAATAATAGATCAAATACCTGGATTTGGTTACAAAACCTATATTTTTCAAGAACGAGATAAAAGAGGTAAAAATTTAATAAATCCAAACTTTTTTTATGAAATAAAGCTCTCAAATGATCAACAAGCAATTGAGATTTATTACAAAGAGGAAAAAGTTTATTCCTTGAAATTTAAATTAGATGTAAGGTATCAATTAAAATTAACTAGAAAAACAATAAATCAAATCCAAGAAGAATATATTATTGTTGGAAGTAATGAGAAACTGGATTTTAAATTAAAAATACTTCAATATAGTAATGTCAATAGATTGGAATTCTTCTTAGAATCAAGCTTTTTAAAAGAATTAGTGCTAATTCCCGAAGTAACAGTTCAAAAATTTTTCATTGATTATCCATTTGGAATAGAAGAAACAAGAAGAAGAAAAATCCAGACATTAAATTTTCTCTGGTTAAAAGGTCGAAATAATGGGATAATATATATTGTTAAAAATAGCCAAAAGTTTATTATTGATCATAAAGACTCCAAAATGCGGAATATATTATTAATGAAAAAAGGGCATTATGAATTTGCTATTTCTATAACAAACCAGAAAATAAATAAAAATCCATTATTTTATGTCAATTCATTTAATTATAGACTACAAGGAATTGCTTCTAATTATAAAATAGGTGACTTATCAGAATCTTTTCTTACATTAGAGTGTGAAGATTATATTTATGTTGTAAATCTATGGAGACGCCAAAATGAGAGATATATCAGATTATTTAATCCAAGTAGTAGTGAACAAACTATTATTCTTAGAGGGAAAAAAGTTAAAGATACTATAAAAGAATTAAATTTTAGGGATAATGTTATTTCGGAATCAAAAGCTAATATGATATATATTAAACCTTGGGAGATTAAAACAATCCAATTATAAATGGATTTTTCTTTCAAAAATAGTGTAAATATTTTGATGGAAATTATTTAAAAATAAAAAGAATAAAAATATCATTTCTTCTCCTTTGATGAAATCATATTTTTATAGAGCTTTCTCTTTTTTTCTTTCCATTCTAAACCTTCTTTGGATGGGATATATGCTGTTATGTAGTTTTGAGACAGCATTTTCTTTATTAATTCTTCACCAATCGTAGTTCTAGGTATTATCATCGAATAGCCATCTGGTGCTCCGCTGGAACCTATACTAACATCAGAAAATCTACCGGTAAAATCATCACATTTTTCACAGTTAGGTCTAACGGCATCATCTAAAGCTTTAAGATCCACTTCTAATTTTTCATTTGTGAGTGTTTCAATAATAAATCGGCCTTTAATAGCGGTTTTTTTAATCTCTGAAGGAGTGATTCCTTTTTCCTCTTTTAAAATATGATATAATTTATCATAATCAAAATTATCATAACAAAATAAACTAATAATATATTTAACTACATGAGCAGGCTTTATACTTAGAAACTGCATTTTCCTTAATGCTCTCACTTGGCAAGGGGTCCCTACAAAAGCAACACGTATTTGATCGATATCAAATATCCCTTTTTCTTCTATTATTTCAGAAGGTATATTATATAAGTCTTTTAATGGATAAAGCTGAGAGGAAATAGAATATCGAGTGCCTGCAGAATTTCTAAGTTCATCTTTATTATAAATTAGTTTTGGTTGAGGATGTAATTTCTCATCATATTCAGATACAACAGCGGCATCAATTTGTTGAGTTTTGAAAAGATATAATAATATAGTAGTGACAATGCCCCCATCTTGTACAATTTCTTTGATTTTTTCTGTCGTAGTTTTTGCTGCTAAAACATCTCTCATAGGACCTAATTGATCCTTTATATTATGTTTTTGGTTAATTGATTCTAATAGTGGTCTTGTCTGAGGACAGATAAAATAACAAACTCCGCATTCAGTACAATTATCTTCATTCGCTTTAGATTTGAAGCGCGGAGTATTATCTGACAATTTTAATACATCGAAACTCTGACTCTCACAATAACTAACACAAGCCCCACAAGCACAGCATAAATCATTATCAATTATATCCTCTTTAAGATCTTTAAAAGTTTTAATCTCTTCTTCTTCATCTTTTACTAGGGATTCAGTCATCTTTTCACACCTTTATTCATTCTTAAATTCGATTTTTCCTGGCTTTTTACTTATCGGGGACGGACCTAGTTGTTTAATCGTTTCTGTAAATTCTTTCATTAATTCCGCAAATTGTTTGCCTTCGCTAGCAGAAATCCAGTGTAATTCAAATCGTTTTTCATTTATTCCTATATTATTCAACAGTGGTTTCATATGTTCCATTCTTTCTTGGGTTCTTTCATTACCACTAATATAATGACAATCACCTATATGACATCCAGTGATAAGTACTCCATCTATCCCCCTTTGAAAAGCATCTAATACAAACACGGGTTCGACCCTCCCGGAGCACATTACTCTAATAATCCGAATATTTGGAGGATATTGAAATCGAGAAACGCCAGCTAAGTCAGCTCCCGCATACGAACACCAGTTGCAACAAAAAACCAAAATTTCTGGTTCAAATTCTTGTTCTTTTTCTTTTGTTTCTTCTAATTGAGTATTTGCCATTTTTTATCATATAACCAAAATTATTAAGAAGATTCTATATCGATTCCTGTAAGAAGTTCAATTTCTTTTTTGATTTGATATTTTGTAAAATGTTTTTGATTAATAGCACCTAAAGGACATTCTGCAATACAAGCACCACATCCTTTACACAAAGCATTTATCACATGCGCTTTATTTTCGGTGACATTATATAACCCGAAAGTTTTATGTATTTCTTTTATTTCAATAGCATTATAAGGGCACACTTCAGCACATAGCCCGCAACCAATGCATTTTTCTTCGTTTACATAAGAAGTAATTCCCTCAGTTTCAACTTCTCCCTTTACCATGAGTCTCGCAGCTCTTCCCGCAGCTCCATAGGCTTGTGTGATTGATTCATCTATCCATTTTGGCCAATGAGCGCCCCCACATAAAAATATTCCATCTGTAGCAAAATCTAAGGGTCTTAACTTGACATGAGCTTCTAAAAAGAAACCATCTTTCGTGAGAGGGACTTTTAACATCTTAGCTAATTCAGCGGTTCCTTTGCTTGGAATTTCAGGAGTAGCTAAAACTAATAAATCTGAATCATATTCAATTTCACATTCAGCACCCACATTATTATATTTAATATGAAAATTTCCCGTAGAATCTGTTATTTTTATATTATCAATTGAACGATATCTCTCAAACATTACATCTTTTCGCAAATCTCGCCATAATTTTTCTGCATTTAAATCTGTGAACTGTAATTCCCGGTATAAAACGTGAATATGAGCTTCGGGATTAATATTCAATAATTTTTCAATATTCTTAAGTGCCACTTTGCAACAAATATTACTACAATAAGTTTTAACCTGTTTTCCTTTATTGAATGGATTTTTTCTTTGATCTACACATAAAATTATTGTTGCATCATTAAATCCTGGAACTTCTGTATCTTTAATTCTTTCAAGTTCATTTTGGGTAAAAACTCTTTCAGAATATTTTTGAATGGTATCACTCCATCGATCTGTGTCTGATTGATTGGTTCCAGTAGCAACTATTATTGTTCCAACCGTAAATTCTTCAAATTTTGAGTCATCATTAATGTGTTTTGTTTTAACTTGATAATTTCCCACATATCCATTAATATCTATAATTTTTGAATCTGTTAAGATATGCATATTTTCTTTAGTCTTCATATCATTGATATATTTTAATATATCTTGCTTATGAAGCGGTAAATCATATAAATCGATAAATTCAAGTGAATTTCCACCTAAATTTGATTTCATTTCTACTAAATATATTTCAAATCCTTGGTTCACAAGATTATGAGCAGCAATAATTCCTGCAATCCCTCCCCCAATAATTAAAGTTGATTTTTCTACTTTGACTTTGATTTTTTGTTGGGGTTTTAGATTAACCACTTTTGCTACATACATTCTTATTAAGTCGCATGCTTTTTTAGTTGCCTTTTTTGGTTCTTTTTGATGAACCCAAGAGTCTTGATCTCTAATATTCGCTAATTCAAATAAAAAGGGATTTAATCCCGCCTCTCTTAACGTATTTCTAAAGAGTGGTTCATGAGTCCTCGGTGTACAAGATGCTACAATAAATCGATTTAAATTATATTCTTTAATAATTTCTTTAATTCTTTCCTGAGAATCAGAGCTACAAGAATACATATTTTCTTCAGCGTGGACCACGTATGGTAATTCAGAAACATAATCAACAACAGCGGTGGTATCAACAATACCACCAATATTTATCCCACATTGACATACTAATACCCCAACCCGTGGCTCATCTTCTGGCCTGACGGGAATTTCTGGGGGATAAATGATTTCTTTAATTTCTTCAAATCGTACAGGATATAATTTTTCACTAATTTTTGCCGCACATGCAGAACCCTCAGCAACGGCAATAGGAATATCTTTTGGTTTTCTAGAATATCCAGTAAAAAATATGTTATTTTCTTCACATTTCTTTAGTCCATCTTCACTAATAAATCCAAATTCATTATAATCAACACCTATATCTTCTAATAATTCGTAATAAGATCGATTAGGAAATAGGGCACTCGCAAGAACAACTAAATCAAATTCATCATGTTCTACGATATTTCTATTAATATCTTCATAATATAGAATTAAATTTCCATCTTCTGGATTCACTTTCACAAGTGATACTTTTCCATTAATATATTTAACTCCATATTCTTCCTCACTCTTTACAATAAATTCATAGAAATTTTTACCTTTTGCTCTTATTTCGGTATTAAAAATGCAGCATTCCAATTCTGGAGAATGTTCTTTAGCCACAATTGCTTGTTTAGCAGAGGACATACAACAGATTGCCGAACAATATTTTTTACATTCTGGATGATGGAAATCTCGAGATCCTACACATTGCAAAAATGCGATTTTATGGGGGTGAGTTCTATTGTCTAATCTAATTAATTCTCCTACTGTTGGACCATTAGCTGATAATAATCTTTCAAATTGAAGGCTTGATAATACATTTGGATGTGATCCAGATAATGTCGAATAAAATTCCGGGTATTGTTGCTCATACCCTGTGGCTATCACAATCGCTCCCACATTCAGAGTTATTTCTGTAGGTTCTTGAGTAAAATCAATAGCATCTGCCTCACAATTCTTAGCGCATAACTTACAAATACCATGATTTAAATATAAGCATTTGTTTTCATCGATAAGATACACAGGTGGTACTGATGAGGGGAAAGAAATATGTGCCGCACCATGAGTAGTTAAATGAGCATCAAATTCACTGGGAATACCTTTTACTGGGCAGATAGAGGCGCAATCTCCACATCCTTTGCAAAGCTCTTCATTTATATATCTTGGTTTCTTTATCACCTTGATTTCATAATTACCAGCATTACCTTCAATTTCTTTTACATAGGAATATGTTAGTAGTTTAATATTAGGATTTCGAAATACTTCAACCATTTTTGGTGCTAAAATACATAGAGAGCAATCTAAAGTCGGAAAAGTTTTATCTAATTGAGCCATTGTACCTCCAATAGTTGGTTCTTTCTCAACTAAATAAACTTTAAATCCTAATTCAGTTAAGTCTAATGATGTTTGAATCCCAGCTATTCCTCCGCCTATAACTAATACACTGCTTTCTAATTCAGACATAAGATATAAAAGTTGTTTTTTTCCAAAAGGGTATATACTGCTAAAAAGTCTAACTTATTATAGGAAATAGTTTTTAAATTTTTAATATAACTATTATTTTTCAATTGTTTAATTGATATAAATTGAATTAAATTTGATTAAAATACAAAAAGATACAAGATAAAAAATAATAATTCTTATATACTGATATAGGTATTATTTTACTGAAAATAGGAAAATTAACTGATCTTATAATTATAATACTTTACAACCCACTAAATATATTTATATCCATTATAAAATTAAAAGGTAAAGACGTGATGAAATATATCTTCAGAAATAAAAAGAAAATTTTACAGTATTGACAATGAGTTGCTTTGTACTATAAGCTATATTGAATTTTCAAATGCCAAAATTTTTTTCCCTAATCCAGAACTTCTACAAATCACAAAAGACTCTAAAAAATTTAACTCCCTTTTTCTACAGAATACAATTCGATATCTTGAAAAAAACAATAGAAAATTGAAAGTAAAATATAATTTTTACGATGATACAGATCTTATAGAATCTATAGATATTCAAAATCTCAAATCAGTTGAAGATTATAATTTAATCACTTCTAACATTTTAGAACTTCTCACGGAGATAAAAGAAACTGAAATAACTTCTAAAATTGAGAGAAAATTTTATTCTCAAGATGATAAACTATTATCCATCATAAGTTTCTTGGATTTTAATAGAATCATTATTACTTTCGTAAATTCAAATAAATTAAAGATCCAAAAAACTTCAGAATTATTTAAAAGATTAATTTCAAAAAAAATTTTAGATAATTTAAAGAGAGATTTTCCTAAAATAAAGACATCATATGATTTTTACGATAATACTAAGATTATTGATTCTATTGAAATAGTAAATGTTAGCTCTGTAAAGGCCTATAATTTTGTCTGTGAACAGATAATTGAATTATTATCGGAATTAGAATATAATCTCAAATAATTTCTCCTTTTTGTGATTTCTTCTTAACTATAAATTAATTTTGGCTTTTTAAATGTTTAAGGTCCGTTAATAGATTTAATGGATTGTATATATAAACTTGAAAGTATAAATAATATCTATGAGAATAATCTATATTGATTATCATACTGGATTGAAGAATTTTCCTGAATATATGCTTTTTAATTATAAGAACGATTATCATATGCTAAATAATGTAGTAGATAAATATCCCGATGTATTTAATAGAGGCATAAAACTACTTGAGCAATGGCATAAAGAAATGATGAAATCATCAACGTCGAGGATTGATCCTATGTGGACCGTAATACGAGAGGGAGGTCCATCTCATACCAGAGGGGAGCTTAATAAATATCTCAGAAGATTAAAAAAAACTGGAAGGGATGAAATGATTCAGGTCATAAAAGAAAAAAATGAAACATATGAATGATTTATTTACCTGTTATATATAAAAAACTAAAACCATAAATTACTTTTCTTAATAAAAATTATCTCCTTTACGAGCATAAGAATTAACTTAAAAGGTTTAAAATTTCTATAGAAAAATAACTGCGAATGACTCAAAATACAAAAATAATTCCTTCTAATGAATCATATTTATGTCCATTTTGCGGTAATGAGTTGATCTCTCGATTTTCAAAATGTTTCAACATTTACTGTAAGGGAAAAGAATTTCAAATAGATAATCTCGTTACATATCGTTTGAATCCTAAATTAGGTATTGGAAGAATAATTAAAAAACTGGAAATTCCTGCCTCTAAATCGCTTGATGAAGATGACACCTATATTATTAATAAATATAAGGTTTTGTTTAGAAAGAACATAATTAAAATTATTCATCCAATTGATTTGGTTCATTACACCTTTAAGATTAATGAAAAAGTTTATACCAGAAATGAAAATAGTTATGGTATAGTCAATTCTGCTGATTTTGTTTCCAAAAATGGAAAAATTTCCTATGAAGTGCTATATTCCAATGGCAAAAAAACTCAGATAAATGAATCTGAAATACTTTTAAAAAGTAAATCATCATTAGAAGTTAAAATATCAGCTAAAATAATAGATCCTCCAAAAACCTTTCTTCTGAAATATTGGGCACATCTATTCAATTCTTATTACACTTCACATCAATTAAAGTGTATAACAAATTCCAGACTTTCATTTATGCCTCATCAGATTAATGTCGCCCATAGATTATCAGAAGATTATTTTGCAAGAATGATATTAGCAGATGAAGTAGGTTTAGGAAAAACAATAGAGGCAGGAATTTATATAAAGGAAATGATGGCAAGAAACATAGCTGAAAGAATACTTCTTATCGTTCCTGCATCTCTCGTAAAACAATGGAAGTTTGAAATGGAAAATAAATTTCATATTAAATTTATTCATTATGATGGACCAAAAATAAAAAAATTAAAGAAAAAAGGCCATTATAACCATCTAAATATATTGCAAAATCCTTTTTACTATGATAATTTAATTATTTGCTCCCTTCAATTTGCCCGTAATCCTAAATATATTGACTTATTATCACAGATTTCATGGGATATTGTAGTATTTGATGAGGCCCATCATCTTCGGAGATATTTATTAAATAAATCTACGGGTTATTATAGAGAGACGCTAAATTATCGATTAGCAAGAAATTTAAGTCAAAATACGGAAAGTTTATTGTTATTAACAGCAACCCCTCTTCAATTACATCCCTTTGAACTTTATTCTCTAATTGAGTTAGTACATCCCGAAGCATTTGATAATTTTAGTGATTTTGAGCATTTTCGTAAAAATATTCCCTTCATCAATTTACTTATTAGAAATATTAATCACCTCAATAAATTAAATACATTTGAAGTTAAAAATACCATAAAATTGCTCAAAGATCTTAAATATATAAAAAATAGCAAATCTTTTAATGAAATTATTACTGATCTTAAAAAATTGTCCAAAAAGAAAGAAATCCTTAAAGTCTTAGAAAAAGATCATACGCTAGCAAAATTTTTAATTAGAAATCGAAAGAAAAACGTTATATCTGATGAATATATCAATGAGCGAATAGTGAAAACGATTTTGGTTAATCCAAAAGAAGAAGAACTCAGTATTTACAATGAAATCCGGTTATATTTAGCAAAAATATATAATTTGGCTGGAAATGCTAATAATAAAAATCTTGGCCTGGGATTTGTTATCACTACTCTTCAAAAACTACTTACTAGCTCGAAGTATGCTTTCCTCAAAAGTCTTGAAAAAAGATTATTAACACTAAAAAAATTGAAACTGGAGGACCCAGATTATTATGAATCTGAGATAGAAACAAGCACAATCGATAACGGAGATGTGGAAATTGATCAAATAAGTAAAAATGTCTTAAATTTTGAAAACCAAGAAAAAATACTAAGAGAATTTTATAATAAATTAAAAGCTATTCCTTATGATTCCAAATCTGAAAAATTATTAGAGCTTCTACACGAGATTTATCAAAATAATCCACAAGAAAAAATACTCATATTTACCCAATTTGTCGATACTCTATTTTTCTTAAAAACTATTTTAGAGGATATTCATCCAAATTTTTCTATTGATATATTTTATGGTGGTCTCACTAAAGAACAAAAGGCTGAATCAGTCAAACGATTCAGAAAAAGTAAAAAATTTTCAATATTATTATCTACAGAAATCGGGGGAGAAGGAAGAAACTTTCAATTCTGTTCAACCCTTATAAATTATGATCTTCCATGGAATCCGATGAAGATAGAGCAGAGAATTGGGAGATTAGACCGCATAGGACAGAAATCAAATAATATTTATATCTATAATTTTTTTATGGAAGGTACAATTGAAACAGATATAATCTTTACCCTAAATAAGCGAATAAATTTATTTAAACAATCAATAGGAGACTTAGAGCCTATTCTAGGAAAAATTGAAGACGATGTTAAAAACTTGGTATTTTCTATAAATACAAATAACCAGCAGCAAGTATCTAAATTTAACAGAGATTTAGAAAATAAGGTAAAAAAGGCAGAAGAGATGCAATTGAAATTGGACGATTTAATGATTGATAAAAAATCTTTTCAAATGGATAAACTAATAAAATATCGCTCTAATGATCAAAAAATATTCACGAATGATGTATTGCATGCCTTTATTTCACGATTTTTTGATCTACATAATACATATGGAAAAATCAGCGAAATCAAGAATTCAGATGAAAACATTGATAATTTAGAAGAGTCTTTATTAATTAAAATAGAAATAAATGAAGAATTTTTAAATAAGATAAAGCATTCTCTTAAAAAAAAATATATAGGCACATTTAATTTAAATGTGGCTAAATTTAGAGAGGATATTGATTTTTTTGCTTTGGGACATCCTTTAATTAATGAAATAATAAAATTTTATTTAAGATATGATGTTTCTGGAAATTTTTCTCTATTGGATATAAATAGATCTTATATCCCAAAAAAATATCAAAATGAAATTGAATACTTAAATCATTGCTTCTTGTTTGTTTTTAAGCTTACTTTTCACGGATTTATTATAGAAGAAAAAATTATTTCAATATTACTTGATGAGAAAGGAAATAAAATAGATAAGCTTGCAGAATTTTTATTGGATATTAATAATTTCAATAATATTTATCAAAATCAAGTCAAAAATGAATCTTTAAACTCTATTAAACCTTCTTTCATTAAAGATTTAATCGAAAATGCTAAAAATATAATTCATTCGAAAAAGACTAATTGGAAAAGAGAAATTATTAAATTAAATGAGAAAATATTTCAAAAAGAAAGAAATAAAAAGAAAAAATTATATGAATATCGAAAAAAAATATTTTCTCAAAAATTAAACTCCTTAAAAAAGAAATTAATTAACAAAGAAAATAAATTACCTTCAGAGAAAATGATGATAAAAATTACTAATTTATCGGATAAAGAGAAAAAAGAAAAAACAATGAAGGTGATAGAAAAATTAAAAGAAGACATACGATTTCTTAACAATAATATTAAATCTACTCAACAAAAGCTTGATGATTTAGAATTTCATTATCTTGATCTCAAAAATGATATGCAAAAAAGAAATTTGCAAAAATTTTCTACAGAATTAATAGAGATTTCTGAAATTCATATAAGCAAATGATTTTATTAGCTTGTATAAAAAGGAAGGAAAAAAAAATATTTAATTTTATAATTATAGACTTTTACCTAATACTTTTATAGCGTCTCGCATCGAGAATAACACTTCGATTTTCATCGCAAAACCTTCAATCTTCCAGAATGGAGCGAGCATTTTAGAGATGTCCATTAAAGCTTCTTCAGCATTTTCTTTCTTGGTCATAATCAGATTATATCCTTTTATCCCCTTATCTTCATCAGTAGAGGCAAAACTTTGCCATTTAGTTATGGTGGACGGTATTTTACCTTGAACTTCTTTAAAAACATTAAACCATTCATTAGTTTTATTATATGGAGTCCACTGAGTGGCTAAAATGATCATTTTTAATTTTACCCTCTTTTATTTAATTCGTGATAAAAATAGAATTAAAGCAAATAAAATAATTGTTTCACTTCTATTTAAATATTACCATCTTTGGTCAAACTTTTTGAATAAAATATAATAAACGCTCGTAGTTTCTAAATCGAATGAATTTACGTTATTTATAGTTGTTTTTATTAAAAAATAAGATAAAAATAAAAAAAAGGGATTTAATTAGTTAGATAAAAAGTGTTACCACAAGTAAGAGTATGAATACCACAGAGATAGCGAATATTCCCATCCAATAGATAGCTCTGAAATATTTCCAAATCGTCCATTTATTCTCTTTAATTGATTCCCAAACCTCTTTTCTTCCCATTTTAGTATCGCCTCCGTATTATATAAAGAAATGGTATACATATAATGAAAATGGTAGAATCACTAGAAATCCAACAATTATCATAATGATAAGTTCAATTATGAATTGTCGAGTTTTGCTTAGTTCTCTTTCCTGTTCATCCTCAGCCAATTAACCCACCTCTCGTATTTGCGTAATATAATAAACCCTCGGCACTAAAAGCTGCCATTCTTATCTCTGATGCAGAAAAGAATGCAAGACCTACAATCCATGGTAAATCATGCTCAATCGGATTGGTATAATAGCTTACATAGACAATGCCATTTACCACACAAACCCCTGTATATGCTGTATCTCCGTTGCTAGGTAGGTCAAATAAATGAATCAGCCGATTTTGTTTTACTTCGTAAACCGCCGTACGTTTTCTCCCAAGATGATTTCCAACTAAACCTGGTCCCAAATGATTTCTTCCTACTGCAAATGTTCTATTATTAACGGTAAATAATCGAGCACCGTCCAATCTTGTTTGAAAATCAGCACCATACGACCATTTAGTGAGATTATCATAAGATGTTGCGATGCTTGTACCAGCATGTGGTGTTCCAAAGATATATCCAGTCCACGAGCTCATCGAAGCTACTCGTATTGTGGAAACTAATTCTCCATTAGGAAGAAATTCGATACAAGCTTCTGATCCTTGATAATGTTCATAGTAGAGAGCATCATGAACCACTGATACTTCTTCCCAATAAATCCCATCATTTGTTTTTAATAAAATTGTCTGGGCTCTTATCATCTTTTTCTTACCAGATGCCATTACATACCATGTAATATTATCTTTTGTTATCGGTTCAGTTCGACCAAAGCACCAATTAGCCTCTTTCCCCCATGAGCCGTCTGAGTATGATACATTTATTGTGACTAACCGCGGAATTGACCAGATAATGCCATCATTTGATTTACAGAAAAATGTCATATCAGGTTCGGGATCGAACTTAAAGTTCGGTAGGAAATATAAAAACATAGTATCATTGATAACGGTAAGAAGGGGATCTCTAACATCATACCCAGGTACTTTTATTTTTGCGACAGTGTGCCATGTTCCTTCTAAAGCATTTGGAGACCAAGCTACCACCAGCTCACCATTCTTATCTTCTAGGTGCCATTTGCTGTTTTGATAGACCATCCAAAAACTATTGTTATAATAAAGCAGCTCTGTATTAGATTTATGATGCTTCTCTAATTGATCTCCACTTGGAATTGCAGTCCATGTATTTAAGTATACAAACGGGGGGCTTTCGTAAATTGGCGCAGGCCGTGTATAATAATATGAAAGCATAACACCTAATAATGTTGTCAGAGATATAACTAAAGAAAGGATAAAAATACCGATATTTCGAAGAATTTTTTTAATTTTTCCTTTTGTTGTTGATGATGGCTTGATTCTAAATACGTAATCTTGGAAATAAAGATACAAAATTATAAAAACACTCACGAAGATTAATCCAGCAAAGATAATGGCGCCAAAAAAACAAATATTAAAAGGTCCAGAATTCATAAAGTTAAAGTGGTTGGCGATACCTGTGAAAAGCATTAATATTATCGAGATAAGAATCAATATTAATGGAATTTTTATTTTTTTAAAGAAAACCCGCATTTCTTTATAACCATTTTTTATTTTTATAATAATTTTTTGTTAAAAAGTTAATTATATATTTATTTTTAAGTAATATATAAGCGTTTTGATGTTATTGATGTTAATTTTTGTCTTTTGGCAGTAAGTAATTCATATGAAACTCATAATTTTCCAGTAATTAAATAAGGTTTATATATGAGTTATTGATTAGATTATATTAATAATTTTTAATAAAGGGTGAAAAAAAATCAAATCAAATAAAATTATTCAGATTCTACTCAGTATTATATTGCTTACGGTTGGTATATTAGCTTTTATTGGAGCATTTCTACCGATTGCAAGAGGTACAATAGATTTCGGTTTTTTTTATTATAATATATATACCGAATTAAACTGGACTATTATAGATTTAAATGTAATATTTAATCCTCTATTGAATAAAATTACTGCTGAATGGTTTGATCCATTAAATATATATGTTCTTTTAGGAATAACAGATCAAATTCATACATTATTATTTAATTTTTTGTTTTCAATCCCAATGTTAACTCGGCTTGCGTTTATAATACTTCTAGTGGGAATAGCAATCGCAGTCTTCGGACTTTTAAAACTATTAAAAGCACTAAATGTTATTGGAGGAGCAGACGCCTTCCTTGGGAGTAGATCCCTAATTCTACCCGTTATCTTCTTTGCTTGTGGGGGGCTTCTAATTGTATTATTAATAGTTGAGTTCTTTATATTCAAAAATAAAATCATGGAAGGTATTGCCACATTTGAACAAATATTGAGATTACCAAGCTTTTTTTTAGATTTAACCACTCAAACTAGACCTCTCGCAGGATTTTATTTAATATTGATTCCTGCACTTGGAGTAGAAGCGATATCTATTTATTTATTAATTACCGCAAGAGCTCCAGAAGAAGCACCGACAAGAGCTAAATAAACAACTCCATAGGGAATTTAAATAAAAGAACTATTAATTTTTTTTTATATATTATTTTTCTAATAAAAATGTGTTAAAAGGAACTATAGCTTTATATTTAAGTGATCTTCTTGTTTTTATTCATTAACCTGAATCTATTAAAGATGGAAATATAAAATATATATCATTTTATAATATTATATTTTTTACCGTAATGTTTAAAGAATCTAGTACCGCCACCTTCCTGGAGTATTTTTAATGTTTCTTGGGAGTTTTGAATGGTCATTCCTCCAACAAGATCCACACCAGACTCAAATAAAACATCTGGAATCATACTTACTGTGGGACCAATCATCGCAATGAATTTAGTGTGATTTCTAAATTGCTCTAAAATAGTTTCTAAAGTATTATTAATTAATGTACTTCCCGTACAAAATAAGATATCACATCGTTTCTCATTTTTATTTAATTCATCAATTGTTCTTTTTTTCTCAAATTGCTCAAAAAAGGGAGTAAAGAATAATTCCTTTTCATAATTGTTATATTCTTTGTTTTTTGAGTCATCTGACGTATCATAGGTTTAATGAGACCGATAAAAATAATTTTGGTATCGGAATTGATACCTAAGTATTCTAATAAATCTTTTCTAAGGGTATTATATGGATTATTTATCTTAATAATATGTTGAGATGCTGCATTTATTGTTGCGATACCAATTATTTTTTTTAAACTTGGAGGTTCTTGACCCCACTTTAATAACTCATAGAAACCTTTTTCTGTCAATTTTCCGGAAAATTCTATTTTACTGCATTCTTCGCTTTTGATAACTTCTGATAATGAATGGGCAACTCCTAATATTTCCCCAAATTGAGGGTTATATATCTCTACCCCAGTATATCCTAAGCCTATTACTACTTTATTGACTTTAGGTTCTGAAATTCCATAATTTTGATAAAACTGCTCTATTAATTTGATTGTTTTTTCTAAAATCATTTTTATATTAGCATAGAGAATAATTTTTCTAAATTAAATAAAAATGACATGTATTATTTTCATTTAATTAAAAATTTTTTAAACTTTTTATCCCTTTATTATTAACTTTAGTTTTTTTTCCAATATATAAATAATATATAGAAAAAGTAGTTTCTTCCAATCCAAAGATAGGACTTTTCTATAAAAATATTTTAGATAAAGAAATAATTAGATTTTAACATATTTTTAATTTGAGATACATTTTGAAGTTATAATACGAAAATTTAAATATAGTAAAAAAATTATTTCTAATTGAAATCAATTTAAATTTAATGGTGAAAAAAAATGAGTTTCACAGATTCTTTAAAAAAATTTTTAAATATCTTTATTGAATATATTGGAATATTTTTAATAGTTGCAGGAGGATTAGCTGTAATTGGAGCACTTGTCCCATTTAGCATGGCGACAATTGATGTAATATTTACAAAAGTAGATATAGCATTCAATCCTCTTTTTGGTAAAATCGTTGCTTTAGCTTATCAAGATCTCCCAGTAGTTTTTTCTGCTGTATATACTTCCCTTTTCTCTGGAGTCATTCCTGGGGCTTTTAGTATTCTATCGCTGATAATCTTGATTTTGGGCGCAATTATTGCCGTCTTTGGCCTTTTAGAATTATTAAAAGAAAAAGTAGAATTTCTAGGTTTCTTAAAAGATAAATCAATTATTATTCCAATTATCTATCTTGTATTGGGAGGAGTGGCGATTATTTTTTCACTAATCGAATATTTTCTCTTTAGGGGTCGCTTAGTTGATGGGATAGAAAACCTATATTTGCTATTTCAAGTTTTTTTTCTAAACTACAATATCTTGTCATTTTTACTACTAAGTACAATAACATTACCTACTTTTGGTTATTATTTGATTAGCATTCCAGCTCTAGTTGTGGTATTAATATCTATTCTTTTACTAATAACTACAATGAAAAAAGCGGCACCGGCTCCAAGGAGAACCACCGCTCCGAAAACAACTTCAACAGGACAAATATAAATTAATCATTTGTCCTATTAAATCTAAACTCCTATTTTTTTTATTTTTTTATTAATATTATTATTCTTTAGTATAACTTATTTATAAATTTCCTTGATATTCTAGGGTTTCTTTAAGTTGAATATCCCTTGATGAGCCACCTATCAGGATATTAAATATTCCATTTTTTATAGTCCAAGAATTAGTATCTTGATTATAAAAAGTTAAATCTTTTTTATCGATCTTGAATGATAACCTTTCTTTTTGCTTAGGTTTTAGATTTACTTTAGAAAATCCTTTCAACTCTTTTATTGGCCTTTTTGCGCTAGATTCCAAATTTTGAACATATAATTGGATGATTTCAGCCCCTTTCTGGCTTCCGGAATTGATTATATCCATCTTTATATGAAGCTTATCATTCGCAGAAAGGTATTTTTTGTCTAATTGCATATTCTCATAGCTAAAGGAGGTATATGATAGACCAAATCCAAATGGAAATAGAGGGTCTATATTTTTTGTATCAAAATATCGATATCCCACAAAAATATCCTCATCATAGTAAACCTTCCCATCTCCGGTTCCAGGATAAGATTTTTGAGAAATATGAGCCGGAGAATCTGAAAGTTCTTTTGGAAAAGTTATTGGCAATTTTCCTGAGGGATTGACAGTTCCAAAAATGATATCCGCTAATGCTCGCCCTCCTTCTAACCCTGGATACCAAGCCTCTATAATTGATGGGGCTTTTTCAATCCAACTTTTCATAGAGATTGCACTTCCATTTATTAAAATTATAATGGTATTTGAATTTTCTTCAAGAGTATTATTAATCAAATCTATTTGGTCTTGCGGTAATTTAAAAGAGGTTCTATCCGCATTTTCACAATCGTTTCCCGGTTGATGATCAAGTCCCACAACTAAAAAGACCACATCCGCTTCTGAAATATTATTAATAATATCTATATTAGCTCCACATTTCTCTTTAATTCCTTGATAGGGAGTAATTTCATAAGGGGGGCGAACACTGGAGGAACCTCCACCTTCTGCAAATTTTTTATTTGCGTTTGGCCCTTTTATTACGATTTTTCTTAATTTTGCTTTATTTAACGGTAATAGATTCTGTTCATTTTTTAAGAGAACAATTCCCTCCTCTGCAATCTTCCGAGCCAGTTTCTGATGGTTTTCTGTATTTCTACTTCCCTTAGGTAAATTTTCTTGCTTGTCAAATAATCCAACATAAAACATAACCCGTAATAATCTTCTTATATTATCATTTAAAGTTTCCATTAAAAATTTTTCTTTTGAAAACGCCTCTTTTAAATCCCCTCTTTTATAGATTCTTGCTCTGGGCATTTCAAGTGTTAAGCGAGCATTTAAAGCACTCTCTGGTTCTTCAATAAATTTTGTAGCATTCCAATCTGATACCACAAATCCCTCAAATCCCCATTTATCCATCATTTTCTGCTTTATCAATTCTTCATGCTCGCAAGCATAGATGCCATTTATTTTATTATATGCTCCCATTACAGATAATACATTAGCTTCTTTAACTGCTCCTTTAAATGCGGGATAATATATTTCTTCGAGAGCTCGCCTACTCAATTCGGCACTATATGTATATCGATTTGTTTCCTGATTATTACAGATATAATGCTTCACACATGCGGCAATTCTTTCACTTTGTATTCCTTTTATAACCTGCACCGCTAATTCTTTATTAAGATATGGATCTTCCGTTTGATATTCAAAATTCCTTCCACACATCGGTGTCCTAATAATATTCACTCCTGGACCTAGAATCATATGACCCCCTATATCTCTCACTTCTGCTGCAAGTGCTTTTCCAAAATTATAACAGAGTGATTTATTCCAAGTTGCGGCTCTGCAAATCCCTACTGGAAAATAGGTAGCCTCCTTGCCCCCAGAGCTATGAGGAGCAACTCCATGAGGCCCATCTGTCATTAAAAAGGGCTTTATACCCAATCTTTTTATGGGGTTTGTTTCCCAGATATGCCTTCCTGTTAATAATTTAAATTTTTCATTTATAGTAAGTCTATTTAATAAATCATTCACCCGTGTTTCAAGAGGAAGA
>Ga0102944_1000712_pt1 | contig 24333 bp, 22 predicted proteins | sample SalPonD_shore_MG_FD_78172 | JGI IMG/M metagenome (GOLD analysis project Ga0102944, IMG submission 78172) | Salt pond soil microbial communities from South San Francisco under conditions of wetland restoration - Salt Pond MetaG... | ecosystem: Environmental > Aquatic > Marine > Intertidal zone >...
CACGAAGGGCCACGAACTCCACGTCGCACCGGAGCCGGAACCGAGAACGATCGAGTTCCCCGGGATCGAGGACCTATACGAGCGGTTCTGGACCGAGATTCCAGTTGCGCGGTTCGGCCCAACAACGAAGAACGAATGATACCATGACTAAAGCCAATGTGCTGGTCGTAACGATCGGGGGCAACGAGGACCTGTACGAGCGTGGACGCCACGCGATACGTCAACTCGACGCAGGTGAGTCGGTCGAACGGCCGGCCACGATCACGTTCGCGAACGAACAGCAACTCGGCGAGGTCTTCAACGAACGGACCTACAAGCTCCTTCGGGTTATCAGGGAGCACGAACCTAGGAGCATCCGCGAGACCGCCCGGTTGGTCGAGCGGGACGTGAAGAACGTCCACGAAGAGCTAACGACGCTCGAAGCGCTCGGTGTGATCCGATTCGACGAAGAAGGGCAGGCGAAGCGACCAGTGTTCCCCTACGACGACCTCGTCATCAGCCCGTTTGGAGCGGACGAAAACGATACCGCGACGGCAACCCCCTGAGCGGAGGCGTTCTGTGGAGTATACGATCGGCTGGGAGACGGTCGTTCTTCAGATAGGTACTGCGTTTGCTCGGGAGGACGGTAGGCAGAACCGACCGGAAAACACCATCCAGAGGTAACCTACCCGTATAACTTGTGCGGGAATCCGGTCCCACGCACGTGCGAGGCAGACCCCTACGCACTAATCGTCCGCCGGCTGCGCCGCCCGGTCCCGTATCGTCGACACCGGGACGCGACGGGAGAACCCGACGGCCGCCACGGCGACCAGGGCCGAGATGACGAACGTGGCGGTGAGGCCGTGGGCCATCACCGCCCCGAGGCCGGCCGGCGCCCCGTTCGAGCCGAGAAGCAGGCGCTGGAGGTCGTCGAGGTTCGAGACCCCGGGCACGCTCGTGAGCTGGTCGCGGATGACGAGGTTCATCACGAACCCGAGGACGCCGACGCCGAGGGTCCCGCCGAGGTTCCGGAAGAACTGCTGGGAGGAGGTCGCGAGCCCCATCCGGGCGTCGCCGAGGTGGTTCTGGATGGCGACCAGCAGCGGCGTCGTCACCGCGCCGACGCCCACGCCGATGCCGACCGCGTTCACGAAGAGGACCGGGAGGCTCACGCTGGCGGTCCAGGTCGTCGCCGCCAGGCAGCTCACGGCCATCACGACGGTCCCGGCGGTGACGAGCCGGCGCTCGCCGATGCGGCCCACCGTCATCCCGGCGAAGACGCTCGTGAACGACCAGCCGATGGAGATGGGGAAGACGGCCAGGGCCGCGCTCTCGGCGCCGCCGCGGATGCTCTGGAGGAACAGCGGGACGTAGGTGATGGCCGCGAAGGCGACGAAGCTCATGAGGAACGCCGTGGCGTTCGTCGAGCGGAACACGCCGTCGCCGAAGAGCGAGAGCGGGATGAGGGGCTGCGCCGCCCGCCGCTCGGCGAGGTAGAAGCCGGCGAGGCCGACGGCGGCCACGACGAAGAGGAGGCCGGCCAGGTCGGTCCGCGTCTGGACGAACTGGAGCCCGACGAGGAGCGCGACGACGGCGACCGCGAGGGTGACGGCGCCGAGGAGGTCGATGGACCGCTCGGCCGTGCCGGTGGACTCCTCGATGGAGACGCCGACGAGCGTCACCGCGGCCAGGCCGATGGGGACGCTGAGGAAGAACACCCAGCGCCACGAGAGCGTGGCGACGATGCCGTAGCCGAGCAGCGGCCCGAGGACGCTCGAGACCCCCCAGATGCCGCTGCCCAGCCCGATGACCTTCCCGCGCGACTCCGGGGGATAGATGACCCCGATGATGGCGTACGGGAGGGTGATCATCGCCCCGCCGCCGACGCCCTGGAGCGCCCGGAACAGGACGAGCTCGACCATGCTCTGGGAGAGCCCGGAGAGCGCGCTGCCAAGGACGAACACTCCGACGCCGATGAAGAACAGCCGTCGGCGGCCGTACATGTCGGCCAGCCGGCCGAAGAAGGGCATGCTGATGGCCGCGAACAGCATGTACGCGGCGAACGCCCACGAGTAGTACGCGAGCCCCCCGAGGGACTGCACGACGGTCGGCATCACCGTGCTCACGATGGTGCCGTCGACGGCGGCGAGGAAGATGCCCATCAGGACCCCGGCCGTCGCGAGCCGGCGGTTCATCGCCCCGCCTCCGCGGGTTGGAGACCGACCTGGACGGGGGGACGGAACGCGGGAGTCGGGCTCACGTGGGCGCCGGTACGGGGGCGACACCCTAACTCCCTGTGGTTTCGTCCCTCTCGCACCCCCCGGCACCACGTGATCGCGTCGGCCGACATCGGGGCGGCTCGAACGCCTTACCACCCCCGGGGACGTGCCGACGAGCCATCCATGGAACCGCTCCTCACCCACGAGGGCCGGCTCCTCGAGGGGACCGTCGTCGACCGGCCCAATCGGTTCGTCGTCCGGGTGCGCTTCGACGACGGAGCCGGTGAGGATGGCGGCGACGCCGACGGGAGCGCCGCGGACCCCGCGCGAGCCTACCTCGCCGACCCGGGCGCCCTCGCCGTCCTCCGGCCGGGCCGGACCGTGCTCTGCTCGCCGGTCGACGACCCGGACCGGGCGACCGACTACGATGCCATCGCCGTGGACGCCGACGGGACGTACGTGAGCCTCCGGGCCGTCCTGGCCAACGACCTGTTCGAGCGGGCGCTGGCGCGCGACGCGTTGCCGGCGTTCGCCGGGTACGCAGTCGAACGGCGGGAGCCCCCGCTGCCCGACCACGGGCGGACGGACTTCCGGCTCGAGACCCCCGACGGCGACCCGGCCTACGTCGAGGTCAAGTCCTGCACCCACGTCGAGGCGGGCGTCGGCAAGTTCCCCGACCGCCAGACCGAGCGCGGCCGGCGGCACCTCCGGAGCCTCCGAGGGCTGGTCGAGGCCGGCCACGAGGCCCACCTGACCTTCGTGGTCCAGCGGCCCGACGTGACGCGAGTCCGACCGTTCCGCGCGGTCGACCCGGCCTTCGCGGACCGCCTGGCCGAGGTCCGGGCGGCCGGCGTGGGCGTCCACGCCATCGCGGTGGCGTTCGACCCACCGCACTTCAGGCTCGCCGACGCCGCGGTGCCGGTCGAACTAGTGTAGCCCCCCCGCCCCCACGGGAGAGCGGGTCGAGCGAAAGCGCTTTTCGCCCCCGCCGGCCAGGCCAGGGCAGATGACGCTCTCACGCGCGGCGGCCGAACCGGACGTCACCTCGTTCGAGTCGGCCGTCAGCCGCGTCGACGGCCGGACGGTGGTCCTCGAGGAGACCTACTTCTACCCCGAGGGCGGCGGCCAGCCGGCCGACCGGGGGACCCTCGCCGGCGTCCCCGTCGAGGACGTCCAGGCGACCGACGACGGGGTCGTCCACCGGCTGGCGGCCGAGTCGGCCGTCGAGCCCGGGGACCGGGTCGCGGGCCAGGTCGACGTCGAGTTCCGGACCTACTGCCGACGGGCCCACTCGGCCAGCCACGTGCTCTACGGCGCCGGCCGTCGGCTGCTCGACGATCTCGGCTACGCGGGGTTCGGCATCACGCCCGAGAAGGTCCGCGTCGACTTCGAGACGACCACGACCATCGACGACGCCGTGCTCGTCGAGCTGGAGCGGCTCGTCAACCGCGCCGTCTGGGAGCACCGGCCCGTCTCCTGGACGGTCCGCACGGCCGAGGACGCCCTCGACGACCCGGACATCGCCTTCAACACCAAGACCGAGGAGGGCATCGAGGACGACGCGGTGCGCGTGGTCACCATCGAGGGCTGGGACGTGGCCGCCTGCGGCGGCACGCACGTCACGAACACCGGCGACGTCGGCCCGGTGACGCTGCTCGACCGGTCGAACCCGGGCGAAGGCCGCACCCGCGTCGAGTTCGCGGTGGGCCCGGTCGGCCTCCGCCGCCGTCGCGACGAGAAGGCGGCGCTCCTGGCCGCCGCGAGCGCCCTCGGCGCGGCCCCGACCGACGTCCCCGAGGCCGTCGACCGGCTCGGCGACCGGGTCGGATCGCTGGAAGCCGACATCGCCGACCTCGAGGTCGAGCTGGCCGACGCCCGGCTCGCCGAGCTCACGGACGAGGGGTTCGAGCGCGACGGGCGAACCTGGCTCGTCGGCGCCGTCGAGGGGCTCGACGCCGGCGCCCTCGGCGAGCAGGCCCAGACGCTGGCCGGCGACCGGGCGGACGTCGTGGCGCTGGTGGGCCGCGACGGCCGGACGTTCGTCGCGGTCGGCGACGCCGGCGAGGGCGACGCCGCGGCCGTCGTCGCGTCGGTCACCGACGCGTTCGGCGGTGGGGGCGGCGGCTCCGCGCGGTTCGCCCAGGGCGGCGGCATCGACGCCGACCCGGCGGACGTCGTCGCGTTCCTGCGGGACTGACCGATGGGTCTCAGCCGCGCCCGTCGGGGCTCAGGAGCCCACGCGGAAGTCGACCTCGCCGGTCGCCGAGACGGTGGCCTGGACCGGCTTCGTGAGCCGACGGCGGTCGAGCGCGTCCCGGGCAGCCTCGGTCAACCGCTCGATGACCCCCACCGAGGAGAGCGTGACCTTCACGTCCGCGGCGTCGGCCGCGGCGTAGAGCCGGTCGGGGATGGCGTAGACGTCGGTGCCCGGCTCGATGGTGAGCCGGACCGGCGCCCGGAGCGCGTCGACGAACGCGACGGTCCCCCGGGCCTTCCGGACGTTCGCCCGGGCGCTGGCCTCGATGCCGGCCACGTTGGCCCGGCTGGTGCCCAGCCGCTCGGCGATGGCCGACTGCGCGACGCCGCGCTCGCGGAGCGTGAGCACGAGCGCCTGGCGCCGCGTGAGGTGGGTGTCGGCTGGGTCGACGCCGGCGTCCAGGACCGGCGCGTCGAGGTCCTCGGTCACGGCCACGTCACCTCCGACCCGCCCAGAGACGACGGTGTCACCCCCAGAGACGACGGTTTCACCCCGACGTACGCGCCGTTCGCCGCCGCCCGAGGGCCTGCCAGGCGACGAGACCGGCCACGAAGGCGACCCCGATGCCGAGGACCAGCCCGGCCAGACCGACGCCGGCGGTCAGCCACCGCCGGTCCGACTCGAGGGCCGTCCGGGCGAGTTCCAGACCGACGAGGGCCAGGACGACGCCGAGGACGGCCATCGGGAAGGCCGCCACGAGGCTCGCCGCGAACACGGCCGCGGCCGCGTAGAGGGCGCCGAGGATGACGTTGGACCCGGCGCTCCGGGCCCCGAAGGCGTACTTCCCGGCGACGCCGCCGCTGCCGTGGCACATCGGCAGGCAGCCGAACGGCAGGGCGAGCAGGTTCATGACGCCCATGCTGGTGGCGAGGTCGTCGGCCGAGACGTCGCTCCCGAAGTACTCGCCGAGCAGGAGCGAGGTGGCCACGGCCGCGTTGCCCACCGTCAGGGCGAGCTGGCCGGCCGTCGCCCCGAGGACGCGGGGCGTGAGGACCAGCGAGGCGGCCGGGAGCGCGACGCCGAGGGCCGGCAGCGCCGGGGTCGGGAGCCCGACGTGGACGGCCGCCAGCACGCCCCCCAAACCCAGCGCGACGAGCGGCGCCAGGCGGCGGGAGCCGAGGAGCACGACGACGCCGACCAGCAGGGCCGCCCCGCCGGCGACCCACGGCGCGTCGAGCCCGAGCTGGAGGCCCGTCCTGAGCAGCACGAGCGCGACACCGAGCTGGACGCCGCGGACGACCGGCTCGCCCACGAACGACTCGAGGCGGCCGATGGTCCCCGTGACCCCGGCCAGCAGAAGCAGGCCCCCGGCGAGCAGGCCAGCCGTCGCCAGGCCCGCGGCGGTGAGCGACCCGGCGATGACCAGTACGGCCAGCGCCTTCATCGGTTCCACCGAGACGGGCACCCGGTAGCGCAGCCCCCAGACCACCTGGAAGACGGCGAAGCCGAGGAGGACGGTGGCGATGGAGAGGTCGGAGAGCGCCGTGGCGGCCACGACGATGGGCAGGACCGTAATCGAATCCCCTAACGCGCCGGCCAGCTCCCCGAGGGAGAACTCGAGGGGCCGCCCCGTGGCCGAGCCGACGGTATACGCCATCGGTAGGGTGTTTTCGATGGACGGACATGAGCGTTGTCGGTAACGGCCCTCCCTAACGGCCCTTCGACGAAGTAACCAATAACGATTACTTTCGCGGGGCGCCGACGGGCCGACCCGGCGGGCGACGTCTGACCGAACCGGCCGCCATCGCGCGCGTCGGCGAACGACGGGCGGCCCGGCGCGGCGAGCGAAGCGTTTTCCCGACGGCCGGTCGAAGGCCGCCCATGGCGCTCACGGCCGAGCAGCGGGCCGTCCGGCGGTCGCTGCGGGCGTTCGTCGAGGACGAGGTCGCCCCGACCGCCGCCGCCGCGGACCGCGACCAGGCGTTCCCGGAGGCCGTCTGGGACGGCCTGGCCGACCTGGGGCTGACGGCGATGTCGGTCCCCGAGGCGTACGGCGGGCTCGACGTCGACCGGCTGACCTACACGCTCATCTGCGAGACGCTCGCCGGTGGCAGCCTCGCCGTCGCGACCGCGCTCGGCGTGCACGGCCTCGCCACGTCGTGCCTCGCCGAGTTCGGCGACGAGGCCCAGCGCGAGCGGTGGCTCCCCGACATGGCCGAGGGCCGGCCGGTCGGCGCGTTCGCCCTCTCGGAGCCCGAGGCCGGCTCGAACCCCGCCGAGATGTCGACCGTCGCCCGCCGCGAGGGCGACGAGTACGTCGTCGACGGCGAGAAGCAGTGGATCACCAACGGCGAGCGCTCGGACGTGGTCATCCTGTTCGCCAAGACGGACCCCGACGACCCCGGCTCGGTCACCCAGTTCGTCGTGCCGAAGGACGTCGATGGCCTGACGGTTGGGCGCAAGGAGTCGAAGCTCGGCCTCCGGGCCAGCGACACGACGTCGCTGCGGTTCGACGGGGTCCGGCTCCCGGTCGAGAACCGGCTGACGCCCGAGGGCGAGGGGCTCTCGGCGGCGCTCCACATCCTGACCGGCGGCCGCATCGGCGTCGCCGCCCAGGCCGTCGGGCTCGCCCAGGCGGCGCTCGACGCTGCCGTGGCGTACGTCGGCGAGCGCGAGCAGTTCGGGGGGCCGATCGCCGACCTCCAGGCCGTCCGCCACCGGCTCGCCGACATGGAGACGCAGGTCAGCGCGGGCCGGGCGCTCACCCGGACGGCCGCCCGGCGCGAGGACGATGGGCACGACGTCCGCCACGAGGCGAGCGTCGCGAAGCTGTTCGCCTCGGAGGCGGCCGTGGACGTTGCCGAGGGGGCGCTCCAGCTCCACGGCGGCTACGGCTACACCACCGCCTACGACGTCGAGCGCTACTACCGGGACGCCAAGATCACGACCATCTACGAGGGCACCAGCCAGATCCAGCGGACGGTCATCGCGCGCGGGCTGCTGGACTGATGGGCATCGGCCCGGCAGTCGACGGGGGCCGACTCAAACGCCGACGTCCGCGAGGAACCCCGCGACCGCCTCGTTGAACGCCGCCGGCTGCTCGAGCATCGAGAGGTGGGCAGCACCCTCGACGAGCCTCCAGCGACCCTGGGGCAGGTGGTCGGCCAGGTACTCGTGGTAGCTCGGTGGGGTCAGCTCGTCGCGCTCGCCCGTGAGCGCCAGCGCCGGGAGGTCGACCTCGCCCAGGCGCTCGCGCACGTCGAAGGCGTTCGAGGTCCGGAAGTCGCGCTCGAGGACGCGCTGGCCGACGTCCCGGAGGGCTGACTCCGTGACCTGGAGGTACCGCGGGTCGTCGGTCGCCAGGAGTCGATTGGGGCCGAGCAGGAAGGAGACGGCGTGGTCGAAGTCGCTCCCGAGCCAGCCCAGCAGGTCGGGCAGCACCCCCAGCTTCGCCCCAGTGCCGGCGAGCACGAGCGCGTCGAGGTCGAGGTCGCGCTCGAGGGCGACCTGGAGCGCGACGGCCCCGCCGAGCGAGTTGCCGCAGACGACGCGTGCGCCCGTCTCCCGGGCCACGGCGACCACGTCGTCGGCGTACGCGTCGAGCGTCTCGGGGCCGGCGGCCGTCGAGACGTCGTCCGAGCCGCCGTGGCCGCTGAGGTCGAGGGCGACCACGGGCCGCCGGTCGGCCAGTCGGCCCTGACCGCTCCAGACGGCGTGCGTACTCCCGCTGCCGTGGACGAACAACAGCGGCGCGCCGTCGCCGCCGCGGTCGGTCAGCTCGAAGGTCGTCCGCCGTCCGTGGTGACCGACCGTTTCCATGGGTCGCCTCCTCGGGGAGGGACCAAAGGCGTTCGGAGGGGATGCCGCCCATCGAGCCGGCCCTTCAGGCCGGCCATCGCCGATGTGGACCGCTAACAGCGTGTTTAATCACATCATTACGCTATCTGCCGGTTTTAGACCGATAGATTTAGATACAAGGAGAACTTACTACCAGTAAGGATTAGCCGATGATACTCGACCAGTTCAGCGACGAGGGCATCGCCCGGCGCTACGACTACCCCGACCGGACGGTGTTCGTGGCCGACCTCGGCCCGGCCGCCGAGCCGAGCGTCGACGTGGTCGACGGGACGGCCATCGTGGTCGACCGCGACGGCCGACAGCGCGATATCGAGCTCCCCGCGGGCACGGTACGAGCCTTTAATCGCAACGGCGTCGTCACCATCGAGGTACGCTAATGAAGCTGACCGTGAAGCCGCTCAAGCAGAAGGACGCCGGTCGCGGGCTCGCCGCCCTGGACCCGCGAGCGGCGGCCTCCCTGGAGGTCGAGAGCGGCGACTACATCGTCATCGAGGGCCGTGACGGCGGGCGCGCGGTGGCCCGCGTCTGGCCCGGCTACCCCGAGGACGAGGGCCGCGGCGTGGTCCGCATCGACGGGCGGCTCCGCCAGGAGGCCGACGTCGGCATCGACGACCGGGTCGAGGTCGAGTCGGCCGACGTCAAGCCGGCCGAGCACGTCACCGTCGCCCTCCCGCAGAACCTCCGCATCCAGGGCGACATCGGCCCGCTCATCCGCGACCGGCTCGGCGGGCGCCCCGTCACCAAGGGCCAGGACATCCGGGTCGGGTTCAGCCTGCTCGGCCCCGGCTCGGGGCAGTCCATCCCGATGCGCATCTCCGAGACCCGGCCGTCGGGGACCGTCGTGGTCACCGAGGGCACCGAGATCACCATCTCCGAGCGGCCGGCCGAGGAGGTCGGCGGCCCCGGGGGCCGCGAGCGGCCCACCCCCGACGTGACCTACGAGGACATCGGCGGCCTGGACCGCGAGCTCGAGCAGGTCCGCGAGATGATCGAGCTCCCGATGCGCCACCCCGAGCTGTTCCAGCGCCTCGGCATCGAGCCGCCGAAGGGCGTCCTGCTCCACGGGCCGCCCGGCACCGGCAAGACGCTCATCGCGAAGGCCGTCGCCAACGAGATCGACGCGAACTTCCAGACCATCTCCGGCCCGGAGATCATGTCGAAGTACTACGGCGAGTCGGAGGAGCAGCTCCGGGAGGTCTTCGCCGAGGCCGAGGAGCACGCGCCGGCCATCGTCTTCGTCGACGAGCTCGACTCCATCGCCCCGCGGCGCAGCGAGGCGAGCGGGGACGTCGAGCGCCGCGTCGTCGCCCAGCTGCTCTCCCTCATGGACGGGCTCGACGAGCGCGGCGAGGTCGTCGTCATCGCCGCCACCAACCGCGTCGACGCCATCGACCCGGCGCTGCGTCGCGGCGGCCGGTTCGACCGCGAGATCGAGATCGGGGTGCCGGACCGCGACGGCCGGCTCGAGATCCTCCAGGTCCACACCCGCGGCATGCCGCTCGCCGAGGGCGTCGACATCGAGACCTACGCGGACAACACCCACGGCTTCGTCGGCGCCGACCTCGAACAGCTGGCCAAGGAGGCCGCCATGACCGCCCTCCGCCGGGTCCGCCCCCAGCTCGACCTCGAGTCCGACGAGATCCCGGCCGACATCCTCGAGTCCATCCAGGTCACGGACGACGACATGAAGCAGGCCCTGAAGGGCATCGAACCGTCGGCGCTCCGCGAAGTCTTCGCGGAGGTGCCCGACGTCACCTGGGCCGACATCGGCGGGCTCGAGGACACCAAGGAGCGCCTGCGCGAGACCATCCAGTGGCCGCTCGAGTACCCCGACGTCTTCGACACCCTCGACATGGCGGCCGCGAAGGGCGTCCTGCTCTACGGCCCGCCCGGCACCGGCAAGACGCTGCTCGCGAAGGCCGTCGCCAACGAGGCGGAGTCGAACTTCATCTCCATCAAGGGCCCCGAGCTGCTCAACAAGTACGTCGGCGAGTCCGAGAAGGGTGTCCGCGAGGTGTTCAAGAAGGCCCGCCAGAACGCCCCGACGGTCATCTTCTTCGACGAGATCGACTCCATCGCGGTCGAGCGCGGCCGGCACACGGGCGACTCGGGCGTCGGCGAGCGGGTCGTCTCCCAGCTCCTGACGGAGCTCGACGGCCTCGAGGAGCTCGAGGACGTCGTCGTGGTCGCCACGACCAACCGGCCGGACCTCATCAACGCCGCGCTCCTGCGCCCCGGCCGGCTCGACCGCCAGGTCCACGTCCCGGTCCCCGACGAGGCGGCCCGGCGGGCCATCTTCGAGGTCCACACCCGGCACAAGCCGCTCGCCGACGACGTCGACCTCGACGAGCTGGCGGCCGAGACGGAGAACTACGTCGGCGCCGACATCGAGGCCGTCTGCCGCGAGGCGGCGATGGCCGCCAGCCGCGAGTTCGTGGCCTCGGTCGACCGCGACGACATCCCCGAGAGCGTCGGGAACGTGCGCATCTCCCGGGCGCACTTCGACGCGGCCCTCGAGGAGGTCGGCCCGAGCGTCAGCGCCGAGGTCCGGGAGCGCTACCGCGAGCTCGAGGAGCGGCTCGTGACGCGGGAGGCGGACCGGCCGGAGGAGGCTGAGGTCGGGCGGACCTTCCAATAGCACCTTTTTACGGCTCGGGTTCGCCTTCGGCGAACCGCTCGCCGCAAAAATCTGCACCAAAAAGGGCCGGGCGCTCGCTTCGCTCGCGCCGGTGAACCGCCGGCTTCGCTCGCGGATGCTTCCCGAAGAACCGTGCGTGGACGGTGTTGCGTCGTCGGGTTAGGTTCCAGCGAACCGCTCCTCGAAACACCTTCAAGACAATGGGCCAGGCGCTCGCTCCGCTCGCCCCGACGGACGAGCATTCACTCCCCCGGCACGCACCTCGACGTGCCGCGCCCGAACCATCCACCCTACGGTGGCCGTCAGGTGGGGCCCTCGCGACCGGCCGCGTCGGAATCGAGCTTCGCCCCCCGTACGGGCCGAGGCGGTCACGGGTTCCGGGACCGGTCGAGCCTCGTCGTGAACGTCTGCTCGAAGGAGAGGAACTCGTTGCCGAGGAGGTACGGCAGGCGCTCGATGAGGCGCCTGATGACGGGGTCGAGGACCGTCAGCGTGAGACCGAGGCGCTCGGCCCCGGCCAGATACGCCCCGATGCCGCTCGCGTAGAGCGTCGTTCGGAGGACCCGGCGGCTCGTCTCGATGCGCCGTCGCTCCGTCTCGCGGCGGCTGTCGATGGCCTCGTGGAGGTCGTCCTGGATGGCCTGGACGTCCCCGGTCTCCCAGTCCTCGGGGGTCGCCTCCTCCAGCAGGGAGACGAGGGCGCGGCGGTACCGCCGGGTCACCCGGTCCTCGCGTAACGACGCGACGTCGTCGATGGAGAGGTCGCGGAGCGCGTCGACGTCGAGGTGCATGACGTCGAGGTGCGTCTCGAACGCCACGTCGGGCCCGAGCAGGGCCGCCCCGCGTCCGGTCGCCTCCCTGAGCCGGTCGGCGACGGCGTCGTCGCCCCCGTCGATGGCGAGGCCCCGACGGAACTTGTCGGCCAACGAGCGGCGCTCCCGGCCGAGGAGGGTCGCCGACGCCCGGTGGATCGTCGACCCGGTCAGGTGGTAGTTCGCGTTCATCGCGTCGTAGAGCACGGCCCGGTCGTGCCGCGTCAAGTCTCGCGTTCGCTCGACGAGCTCACGGCGTGAGAAAGGTTCCGCCCGACGAATGGCGTCGCGGAGGGCGTCGACGTCGGCCCGCACCAGCTGCCGCCGGAGGCTCGATGCCTCGTCGCCGAGGTCGCGGAGCAGACACGACCTGAACGTCGAGCGCATGTCCTCGAGGTCCCACCCCATCAGGAGGCTGGCGTGGTCGTCGAGGAAGCTCGCCCGTTCTCGGAGCACCGCGGGCGAGACCGTCCCCGCCGGCGACCACGGCGCCTCGTACCCGTCGTCTTCGAGCTTCCGGTCGACCATCTCGACGAACGACCCGAAATCGGCGTTGATGGCCGGCACCACCACCGCGTCTCGGAGCAGCCACGGGTGGGCCGCCAGCTGTTCGAACGTCGTCTCGGACCCGACGAGGTGGGCCGCCGCGACCGTCACCGTGTCCTGCACCAACGCCAGGACTTTGAGCTTGTCCAGCAGGCGCTCGGGGACGAGCGGCCCCTGGTACCACGATTGGACGACCGGGTCGTATTCGGTGAAGTACGTTCGAGCGGCGCCGAAGACGGGGTCCTCCGGTGGTTTGATGCGACCGTTCATGCGAGCGGCACGTCGCAGTCCTCGACTCACTCCAGCTGCTGCGCGGCGCCACGGTCGAGCAGCGGCCTGGCGTTCGCCTCCGGGAGCGTCACGACGTCCTCGTTGCCGAGGGTGTAGACCCGGTCGTCGACGCCGTAGATCTCGCCGACGTCGGCCGTGATGCGGACCGTGACCCGGTCGGTCCCGTCGGGTATCGATCCCGCTGCCGACTCCTCCGACGGCGTATCGGTTGCGTCCTCCCCGCTATCGGGGCGCCCGGACGGACCGCTGGACGCATCCGGTAGCGCTTCGGCCGATTCGGTCCCCGCGGCGTCATCTACCGGCCGAGCCCCGGACGTCTCGGCGGTCTCGGGGATCGAGGCATCACCCGCCGTCGCGGGGTCCTGCGCGTCGTCCCCGTCGTCGGTCGCGTCCCCGTCAGCCTCCTCCCCGCCCGCCCTCGCCCTCGCGGCGAGCACGTCGAGCACCGATTCGCGGTTGGCCTCGATGCGGGCCACGAGGTCGGTGAACAGCGACTGTTCCTCGTCGGTCAGCCCCTCGTCGTCGGTCGGGACGCCGGCGGCCGCCAGGCTCGCGCGCTTGACGACCTTGCCGACCCGCCGCTCGTACAGCGCCTCCACGACCTCCTCGGCAGTCTCGAGTTCGTCGGTGAGCCCGCGGACCTCCGCCGACTCGAAGGGGCGGTCGGCGTGGGCCGCCAGCCGGTCGCGGCGGCGGCGGAGCTCGGCGAGGTAGTCGCCCGCCTGCGCGTAGAAGGCGGCCGGCAGGGGCTGGAGGCTGTCGGTCGCCCGCTCGTCTATCTGGGCGGCGCGAAGGTCCTCCAGGTTCATGCTCGCGGGTGGATTGCCGGGGTCATTCTCGCTCCTTCTCGGCGCGGCCGCGGGCCATGAGGAAGTTGGCCACGTACTCCGGTAGTCGGGCCTCTCCGGCCGGGACGGTAAACGTTTCCCCGCCCAGCTCGACCGGCGGCCCGCCGTCGCCACGGACGGCCACCTCGTGCGTGGTGAACGGCTCGGGGACGGCGTCGACGAGGGGGTCGAACGCGTCGACGGCGTCGAGCGGGATCGGGGTCACCCGGAGCGCGGTCCCGCCGTGGAGGCTGCCCGGCAGCCGGATGAGCCGGTGGGTGTCGGTCGTGACCGGCTCGTCGATGGCCGCGCTGTCGTCCGCGATGGCCTCCTCGAGGAGGAGCTCCGCGAGCGTCCGGATGGCCGGGCCGCCACGCTCGATGCCACCCGACGCCAGCGCGCCGGGGTCCTCGGTGACGACCTCGAGGACGGCCGCCGCGCGCTTCTCGCCGATGCCGTCGAAGGCGCGGAGCCGCTCGAGGGCGTCGGCCTCGGGGAGGGCGGTCAGCTCGTCCGCGAACGCGAGCAGGTGGCGGTGGGCCCGGCGGCCCCAGCCGCCGTCGGACGTGAGCGCCCGGGCCGTCGCGTGGCCCCGCTGCACCGTCTCCACGAGGTCGTCGAAGGTGACCCCGAGGCCGCGCACGTAGTCGACGACCTCCCGGCGGGCCTCCCGGTCGAGCCCGAGGACCCCCGGGTCCCGGACGTGGACGTGGTAGCCCCGCCCCCCCGAGAAGACGACCTGGAGGTCCTCGAAGCCGAAGTCGTCGACGAGGAAGGTCAGGAGCCGCTGGAGCGACGCCTTGCCGGCGGCGAGCATCTCACCGTAACTGTCGCGCTCGAGGTCGACCCCCGGTAGGTGGTCGGCGTCGAGGTCGAAGACGAGGTCCGAGCCCTGCCAGTCCTTCTCGCCCATCGACGGGGCGCCTGGGTCCCGGTACTGGCCGGCCGAGTGGTAGACGTGCTGGGGCCGCTCGCGAGCGAGGAAGTCGCCCAGGTCGCCCAGCTCGAGGAGCGACATGTGGCGGACCATCGTCGTGCCGGCCCGGTCCGTCCAGGGGATGTAGCCCCACTCCCGGCGGTCGGCGGCGGGCGGCAGGGGCGGCGGGCTCGCCCGGTAGAAGTCGCGAAAGCGACCGCGCAGGTACGCCCGCGTCCGCTCGTCCATCGACGGACCCACCGCGGCAATGGGGTAAAGGGTTGCGCCCGGGCGAAGCTGCGGAGCGGCCCGGCCCCGCCCGTGTCCGCTACGGCCAGTCCGCGACGAACGTCTCGATGCGGTCCATGGCCTCGCGGAGCTCGGCCATCCCCGTGGCGTATGAGACCCGGAGGTGCCCCTCGCCGCCGAGGCCGAACACCCGGCCCGGGACGACCGCGACCGACTGCTCGGCCAGGAGCGCCTCGGCGAAGCCCTCGTCGTCGCCGCCGGGGACCTCGGGGAAGACGTAGAAGGCGCCGCGGGCCGGGAAGCACGCCATCCCCATCTCGGCGAACCGCGCGCTCACGAACCGGCGGCGGCGGTCGTACTCGGCGACCATCGCCGCGACGTCGTCGTCGCACGAGCGGAGGGCCTCGAGCGCGGCGTGCTGGGCCGTCGTCGGCGCCGAGAGCATGGCGTACTGGTGGACGCGGTTGATGGCCGCCGACGCCTCGGGCGGCGCGAGCGCGTAGCCGAGCCGGAGCCCCGTCATCGCGTAGGCCTTCGAGAAGCCGTTGAGGACGACGGTCCGCTCGCGCATCCCCGGGAGCGTCGCGATGGAGGTGTGCCCGCCGTCGTAGGTCAGCGCCGCGTACACCTCGTCGGCGAAGACCACGAGGTCGTGCTCGACGACGAAGTCGGCGACCCGCTCGAGCGCCTCGCGTGGCATGACCGCCCCCGTGGGGTTGTTCGGGTAGCAGAGGACGAGCGCGTCGGCGTCGGCCGCGCCGGCCGCGTCGAGCGCCGCGGGCGTCAGCTGGAAGTCGTCCTCGGCGGTCGTGGGGACGGGCAGCGGCTCGCCGCCGGCGAACCGCACCGCCGGCACGTACGAGACGTAGGACGGCTGGTGGACGGCGACGACGTCGCCGGGGTCGACCAGCGCGCGGATGGCCGCGTCGAGGCCCTCGCTGACGCCCGTGGTCACGACGATCTCCTCGGCCGGGTCGTAGGCCAGGTCGTACCGCTCGACGTGCCGGGCGATGGCCTCCCGGAGCGTCCGGAGGCCGCGGTTGGCCGTGTAGGACGTCTGCCCGCGCTCCAGGGAGTCGATGGCGGCCTGCCGGGCCGGCCAGGGCGCCGAGAAGTCCGGCTCGCCCACGCCGAGCGAGATGACGTCGTCGTGCTCGGCGGCCAGCTCGAAGAACCGGCGGATGCCGGAGGGGGGCACGGCCGCGACCCGCGAAGACGGCGTCAGCGGCCGGCCCGTCTCCGAGGTCGTCATGGGGAGACGGCGAGCCGGTCGTCGCCGTCCTCGAAGGCGAACTCGATGCCCCGGTCCTTGTACGTGTCCATGACGAAGTGGGTCACCGTCTGCGTGATCTCCGGCACCGGCGCGATCTCCTCCGCCACGAAGTCCGCGAGCGCGTGCATCGACTCGCCCTCGAGCTCCGCCTCGAAGTCGTACTCGCCGCTCACGAGGCGGAGCGACGAGACCTCGGGGAACTTGACGAGGCGCCGGGCGATGTCGCGGTAGCTCGTCTCGCGGTCCAGCTCGACGTTGAGCTCCGCCAGCGCGTAGACGTGGCCGTCCTCCATGGCGCTCCAGTCGACGACGGCCCGGTAGCCGCGGACGACCCCGTCGGCCTCGAGCGCCGCGACGGCCGCCTCGACCTCCGCCGCCGACAGGTCCAGCTGCCGGGCCATGTCGTCGGTCGCGTACCGGGCGTTCTCGAGGAGCAGGTCGAGGACGGCGCGTCGCTGGTCCATGTGATGCACCGTCGGGCCGCCGGCTTAAGGGTTGAGGAGCCGTCGCGGGCGGACTGGACCGGGACGTGCAGCGGGCCGACGGTCAGCGCCGGAAGAGGTCCCCGAGGCGGTCGGTCAGCCCGGCCTCGCCGAGCCGGAGGTAGAACGCCGCGCCGCCGTCCTCGTAGTAGCTGTCGATGCGCCGGACGCGCTCGAACCCGAGCGCCCGGTAGAAGGCCAGGGCGCCCTCGTTGGTCGTGCGGGCGTGGCAGGAGACGCGCCGGTGCTTCTCGGCGACGGTCGCCACGAGCCGCTCGCCGAAGCCCTCGCCGCGGTGCTCGGGCGCGACGGCCAGGAAGAGGATGTAGCCGTCGCGGCGGACCGTCGCGAAGCCGATGAGCTGGTCGGCCTCGCGGTCGACGTAGGCGTAGGTCGTCGCCCGTCGGTACGCCCGGGTGAAGAAGCCCCGCTGCTGGCGGAGGACGCCCTCGGCCGCCCGGATGCGCTCCTTCAGGAGCCAGGCCGCCTCCAGGAGGTCGTCCGAGCCGGGGCCGACGACGACCGGTTCGACGGTGACACTCACCGCGGTTCGGTAGCCACCCACCAACTATAATTCCACCGTCGGCACAGGTCCGCCCATGCCGGAGCCCGACGCCGGCGACCCGACGGCCCGCCGCTACGCGCTCCGCGAACACACCGCCGACGTGGCCGTGGAGGCCACCGGCCCCACGCTGGGTGCCACCTTCGCGGCCGTCGCCGACGGCCTGGCCGAGGCCCACGTGGAGGCCGCCCCGGCCGTCGGTGAGCGGTTCACGCTCACCGTCGAGGCCGAGTCCCGCGAGGCCCTCCTGTTCGACTACCTGGACCGGCTCATCTACGAGCGTGACGTCCGGGGCGTGCTCCCGGTCGAGCACGCCGCCACGGTGGCGCGGACCGAGGACGGCTGGCGCCTCGAGGGGTCGGCCCGGGGCGTGCCCGTCGAGGCCATCCACGGCCGGGAGGTCAAGGCCGTCACCTACGCCCAGATGGCCCTCGAGCGGGTCGATGGGGGCTGGCGGGCCTACGTGGTCTTCGACGTCTGAGTCAGGTCTGCAGGTCGGCCGCCCGCGAGAAGGCGTCCGGCCGCCGCCAGTACCGGATGACGAAGTAGGCGGAGATGGGCACGACCGCGCCGATGGACCACGCGAGCTCCGTCGTCGCCAGGCCGATCATGGCGATGGCGAGGGCGACGAACGCCACGACCGCCAGCGCGTAGCCGCCCGGGGCCCGGTAGCCGGGGTCGATATCCGGCCGGTAGTACCGCAGCCCGATGAACGAGAGGATGTTGATGGCGTACGGCACGCCCGTCCCCAGGACGGCGGAGACGACCACGAGCTGGAAGAAGTAGTTGGGGAAGGCCGCGAACGCGCCGGCGAGCAGCGTGATCGCGACCACGCCCACCCACGGGACGTCGAACCGCTCGCTCATCGACGCGAACCCCGCGGGGAGGGTTCCGTTCTCCCCGAGGACGTAGAGGACCCGGCTCGCGCTCAGCGTCCCCACCAGCATCGTCGTGAAGATGGCCGCGATGGCCGCGAGCGGGAGGATGAACCGGGAGAAGACGGGGATGCCGAACGCCATCGCGGCGACGCCGAGCGGCGTCGACGCGACCGCCGACCCCTGGACGAACGCCCCGGGCGGCACGACGCCGTGGAGCGCCAGGTCGATCCCGGCATAGAGCAGCACCGTGATGGCGAGGGACGCCAGGATGGCCCGCGGGATGGTCCAGCGCGGCCGCTTGATCTCGCCGGCCGTCGCCGTGATGACCGTCCAGGCCCCGAAGCCGACGGTCGCCACCTGGACGGCGGCGAGGAAGGCGAGGGGCCCCCCGGTCAGGAAGGGCCGATAGTTGCCGGGCGACGCGTGGGCGAGCCCGAGGGCGATGAAGGCGACCAGCACGGCGAGGAGCAGGGCCGAGAAGACGAGGTTGGTCCGGCTCGTGACGTCCACGCCCACGACGTTGACGACGAAGCTCAGGAGGATGGCGACCAGGGGGAGCACCCGGCCGTACGAGCCGAGCCCGGGGACGATGACGGCGGCGTAGCTGGCGATGGCCAGCGCCGAGAAGGTGATGCCGAAGCCCCACCCGACGCAGTAACAGACCCCCTCCAGGTAGCTCGCGAACGACCGGAGCGCGGGACGGGGACCGAAGGTCTCGTAGGGATAGACCGCCGGCCCGCCGACGTGGGGGAACGCCAGCGAGAGCTCGGTGTAGGTCAGCGCGATGGCCGACATCAGGAGCCCCGCCGCCACCCAGGCCAGGACGGACGCGGGGCCGATCAGCTGCCCCGTCGTCCCCGGGAAGATGAAGATGGCCGAGCCGATCATCCCGCCCACGCTGAGGAAGACGCAATCGAGCAGGCCGAGCCGTCGCGTGAACCCGCCCCCCGTCGGTCCGTGTCGGTCGCTCATCGTCGTCACGACGAGACCGGACCGACGTATACCTTCTGAAGCGTGGGAAGCATACCGTATCCGTGATGGTCGGCCGCCCGACGACCGATGAGGTAAGTGGGGAGCCGCCGTACCTCGGTCATGACCGAGACCTTCGACGCCGACGGGATGGTGCTGGAGCGGGTGCGGGAGCACGTCTGGGAGCTCCCGCGCGAGGGCGAGATGCGGGTCCCGGCCCGGGTGCTGGCCAGCGAGCCACTTCTCGAGGAGATCGCCGGCGACCTCACCCTCACCCAGCTGCGGAACACGACCCACCTCCCCGGCATCCGGAAGTATGCCATCTGCATGCCCGACGGCCACCAGGGCTACGGCTTCCCGGTCGGCGGCGTCGCGGGCATCGACGCCGAGACGGGCTGCATCTCGCCCGGCGCGGTCGGGTACGACATCAACTGCCTCACCGGAGATACCGAGGTCCAACTCGAGTTCGGGCGACGGTTGCCCATCAGGGAGCTCCACGACCGGTTCGAGCGCGAACGGGCTGTCGTCGGTGAGGGCGTCTCATCACCGATCCGGCTGTTCACCGAGTCAGGAGCGCAACCCGTCTACGAACTGGAAACGGTCACCGGTTGCGTCATCGAGGCGACGGCCGAACACGAGTTCATGACGCCAGGAGGATTGGTTCCGTTGCGGAACCTATCTCCCGGTGACACGGTTTGCCGCCATCCGTTCGAAGGGTTCGAAGACGAGCAGCCGCCCGAGTTCGTGGTTCTCGACGAGGACGACTTCACCGACGAGGATCCACAACTCGTTCAGGTGCTCCGAGAACGGGACCTCCTTCCACTCACGTCGACCAACGACGCGCTCAATCACCTCCTCTCGCTCGTGGGGTACCATACCGGCGACGGGTCATTCAGCGGGCCACAGACGTGGTTCTACGGAGCTCGGGAGGATCTGGAGTCAATCCGGGCTGACATCGCGGCGGTGGGGTTCACCCCATCGCGGGTCTACGAACGGGAACGAACGCACGACATCGACGGGAACGCCTTCGAGCGGACCGAATACAGCGTGAAATCGGGGTCGAACGCGCTCAAACAGCTCTTGATCCGGCTGGGGGCACCAGCGGGACGGAAGGTCGACTCCACGTTCACCATCCCGCCCTATCTCGAACGACTCACCGACTGGCAACGTGCGCTGTACCTTTCGGCGTTCCTTGGCGCCGAGATGAGCGCGCCGGCGGCGCTGAGTGCCAAGAACTTCTACGCGCCAGCAGTCTCCCACAATCGGCTCGCCGACCACGAGGACGCGGGAGCGCGGTTCATGCGCGATCTGATGCGCCTCCTCGAGGGACTCGGCATCGAGACGAACGCCCTCGAGCACGTCGAACGACGGGACACGCGGGCCGGAGAGACGGTCAGGTTCCGGTTCGGGGTCAAGAACGATTCACGGAACCTCATCGCGTTGTTCACCAAGATCGGCTATCGGTATGCCGCTGAGAAGCAGCGACGCGGCCTCCTCGCTGCCCAGTACCTCAAACTGAAGGAATGGACTATCGAAGCCCGGGCCCGCATCGCCCAGGAGGCGAGAACGCTCGCTGACGGCGGCCTGGCACCCAAGGACGTCAAGCAGCGCTTCCCGGAGATCAACGACCGATTCATCGAACGTAGCTTGTACAGCGGTCGGAAGGGTCGCCCTCGCCCGGGTGCCGGGTTCCCGGATTTCGAGACGTTTCGCCACGAGACGTCGATTCGGGAGGACATGCGTATCGAGGTCGAGGTCGCGTCGATTCGGGAGGTGGGTACGAAACCGGTCTACGACATCGGCGTTGAACACGACGCGCACACCTTCGTCGCGAACGGCTTCGTCGTCTCCAACTGCGGCGTCAGGATGGTGAAGACGGACCTCACCTACGACGACGTCCGAGGCCGCGAACAGGAACTCGTCGACGCGCTCTTCGACGCCATCCCGTCAGGTCTCGGCCGGGGCGGCGTCGTCGAGTCGAGCGTCGAGACGGTCGAGGCCATCCTCGACCGGGGCCTCGACTGGGCGCTCGAGGCGGGCTACGCGGTCGAGGCGGACCTCGAGCACTGCGAGGACGAGGGCGTCCGGCGCGAGTCGGACCCGTCGAAGGTGTCCGAGGAGGCGAAGCAGCGCGGGAAGGCGCAGATCGGGTCGCTCGGCTCGGGCAACCACTTCCTCGAGGTCCAGCGCGTCACCGACGTCTACCTCGACGACGTCGCCGACGCCTTCGGCCTCGAGCCGGACGGGATCGTCGTCCTCATCCACTGCGGCTCGCGCGGGCTCGGCCACCAGATCTGCACCGACTACCTCCGGAAGATCGAGCGGACGCACCCGGACCTGCTGGCCCAGCTACCCGACCGCGAGCTCGCGGCCGCGCCGGCCGGGAGCCGGCTCGCCGAGGACTACTACGTGGCGATGGGCGCGGCCATCAACTTCGCCTGGGTGAACCGGCAGCTCGTGATGCACGGGGTGCGGCGGACCTTCGAGCAGGTGTTCGACCAGGACTGGGAGACGCTCGGCCTGGACCTGCTCTACGACGTGGCCCACAACATCGCCAAGAAGGAGGTCCACGTCGTCGACGGCGAGGAGCGCGAGCTCTACGTCCACCGCAAGGGGGCCACGCGGGCCTTCCCGGCCGGCCGGCCGGAGGTCCCGCGGGCCTACCGCGACGTCGGCCAGCCCATCATCATCCCCGGCTCGATGGGGTCGGGGAGCTACGTCCTCCGCGGCGGGGCCGCCTCGCTGGACCTGACCTTCGGCTCCACCGCCCACGGGGCCGGCCGGCTGATGAGCCGCACCCGGGCGAAGCGGGAGTTCTGGGGCGAGGACGTCCGCGACGAGCTCCGCGAGGGTCAGCAGATCTTCGTCAAGGCCCAGAGCGGCGCGAGCATCGCCGAGGAGGCCCCGGGCGTCTACAAGGATGTCGACGAGGTCGTCCGGGTCTCCGACGAGCTGGGCATCGGCGACAAGGTCGCGCGCACCTTCCCGGTCGTGAACGTCAAGGGCTGAGCGGCGCCCGGTTGGGACGGCCACGGTTCGGGGACCGATGCCGGTCGAGCCGCCCGCGCGAGCCGCAAGGCTCTTTGACCTCGGGCCACCAGTATTGCACGAGATGTACACGATAGACAGGACGGTCGACGCGCCGTTCGACGAGACCGTCGAGCGGACCATCGACGCCCTCGCCGAGGAGGGGTTCGGCGTCCTCGCCGACATCGACGTCCAGGCGACCTTCGAGGCCAAGCTGGGCGAGAGCATCGACCAGTACCGCATCCTCGGCGCCTGCAACCCGCCGCTGGCCTTCGAGGCCCTCGGCGAGGAGCCGCGGCTCGGGACGCTGCTCCCCTGCAACGTCGTCGTCTACGAGACCGACGACGGACAGGTCGGCGTCAGCGCCATCGACCCCGAGGAGATGCTCGGCATCGTCGGCAACGCGGCCCTCGACCCCATCGCCAGCGAGGTCCGCGAGCGCTTCGAGCGTGTCCTCGACGCCGTGGCGACGGCGTCGGCCGCGACCCGGGCCGACTGAGCGGGCGGAGGGCGGCCCCCGACCGGGCCGACCGACACGTTATTTGACGGCGGGGCCCGTCACCCGCACCCATGATCGACGAGACCGCCGCGGAGATCCGGGAGATGCGGACCCACAGCTCCTCGGTGGTCGCCGTCAAGGCCGCGCTGGCCCTCGGGAGCCTGGCCGACCGCGACTACAACACGGTCGAGGAGTTCAAGCGGTCGGTCGAGCGCAACAGCAGCGCGCTGCGGCGCGCCGCCCCCTCGCACGCCTCGCTCTGGTCGACGCAGCGGGCCATCGTCGAGGGGCTGGACGAGCCGGCCTCCGTCGACGACGCGAAGGCGCGGCTCCGGGCGGTCATCGACGAGGTCGTCGAGCAGGTCGAGACCGCCAAGACGGCGGCGGCGACCAACGCGGCCGCCGAGCTGTCCGACGGCGAGACGCTCTTCACCCACGACTACTCGTCCACGGTCCTGGCCGCGCTCGCGGCCGCCACCGCCGAGGGGAAGACCTTCGAGGTGTTCGTCAGCGAGGCCCGACCGCGCTACCTCGGGCGGAAGACTGCCCGCGAGCTGGCCCGGATGCCGGGCGTCGAGGCGACGCTCGTCGTCGACAGCGCCGTGGGCATCCACCTCGCCGACTGCGACCGGGCCATCGTCGGGATGGACTGCATCGTCGGCGACCGGTGCTACAACCGGGTCGGGACCTACCCGCTCGCGGCGACCGCGGCCGACCTGGGCGTCCCGGTCTGGGTCGTCGGCGCCGCGGCCAAGCGCATCGAGTCGGGCTTCGTCTTCGAGAACGAGTTCCGGTCGCCCAGCGAGGTCCTCCTCGAGCCGCCCGAGGGCTTCGCCGTGAGCAATCCGGCCTACGATGCGACGCCGCTCTCGCTGCTAACGGGCGTCGTCACCGACGCGGGCGTCGAACGCTTCTGACGTCGGGGCCAGCCCTCGCCGCCGGTCGGCCGGCGCCGCGGCCCTCCCGACAACGTGTACCTTTATCGCCCGGGGCAGTCTGCGAGGCACATCGATGGCCATCGGACTCACCGACGCCGTCGTCCTCGGGGCCATCGCGGGGTTCACCGTCTACCTCGGGCTCCCGGTGGCGGCGCTCCACGTCTCGGCTCGCAGTCAGTCCCTGCTCACCGGCTTCGCCGTCGGCGTCCTCGTCTTCCTGCTCGTCGAGATCCTCGTCGGGGTCATCGAGCCCATCGAGACGGGCGTCGAGCGGGCCGCCGAGGGCGTGGCCGGCCTGCCCGTCGGCCTCCTCGTCGCGGCGGTCGTCGGCCTCTTCGTCGGCCTCGTGGGGCTCGTCTGGCTACGCAGCCGGCGCGTGGCCCCAGGCCCCGGCGCGCCAGCCGTGGACGGTTCCCGCATCGCCCTCGTCGTGGCCGGCGGCATCGGGCTCCACAACTTCAGCGAGGGGCTGGCTATCGGGCAGGCCGCGGCCACCGGCGCCGCCTCGCTGGCGCTCCTCCTGGTCGTCGGCTTCGCCCTCCACAACGTGACCGAGGGCTTCGCCATCGCGACCCCCCTCGTCGGCGAACAGACCCGGTACCAGCAGCTCGCCCTCCTCGGGCTCGTCGCCGGCGGGCCGACGTTCCTGGGCACCGTCATCGGGCTGGTGGTCGTCTCGCCGGTCACCTCCGTGCTGTTCCTCGCGCTCGCGGCCGGCGCCATCCTGTTCGTCGTCCCACAGCTCCTCCGGACCGCCGGGGGCCACGCCTCGGAGCTGGGGCTGGCCACGGCGATCGTCGTCGGCTTCTTCGCCGGGCTGGCCACGGAGCTCGTCCTCGGCCTGTCGATGGCCACGTGAGCCCGCCGACGCCGGCGCGGCCGACCGCCGCCCGGTCGCCGGGTCACAACCGTTTTGGCCCCGCCCGGAGACGGCCCTCCACATGACGCCGTCCGTCGTGGCCCAGGTCGGCCTCCCCGGCGGGCTCAGCCTCGAGGACCCCGTCGTCCGCTGGGCGGCCGCGGCGGTCGTCCTCGTCGTCGGGTACTACCTCTCGGGCCTCGCCCTGCGGCTCATCGGCCGCCGGGTCGCGAGGCGGTTCCGTCGGCCGTCGGTGACCCGGGCCGTCCTCCGGGGCACGCGGGCCACGATCCTCGGCCTCACGGTCATCGTCG
>Ga0102944_1000713_pt1 | contig 24331 bp, 20 predicted proteins | sample SalPonD_shore_MG_FD_78172 | JGI IMG/M metagenome (GOLD analysis project Ga0102944, IMG submission 78172) | Salt pond soil microbial communities from South San Francisco under conditions of wetland restoration - Salt Pond MetaG... | ecosystem: Environmental > Aquatic > Marine > Intertidal zone >...
TAAATTTTCTTGGTCTTATCGTTGTATCCCAAGTAATTCGTCACTTCCCAGTTTCCTTTGGTAATCTGGCGAACCAACGATCCATCCATGTTATACAGATAAATATGATTATAACCAGATTCCTCACTGGTATAGATAAACTGTTTGCCATTATTTAAGAACTTCAAATCATCATTCACATCAATCCAGGCATCACTGGTCTCCGTTTTTATGATGTGTATTTCGCCGGTATTCGTGTTCGCTAGCGTTAAATCCTGCCTGTTCTGCAGCCGATCCATCCGTCGAATGGCCAATGTATTCGAATCCTTTGTCCAATTAATTCTTGGGATGTACTGATCATTCTCCGATCCCACATCCATCCAGGTGGTTTTACCGGATTTCAAATCATAGACACCAATCTTAACAATTGAGTTCTTCGTTCCAGCTTTGGGATATTTGAAACGCGTCTGATCAGGGTACAAATCGCCCCATTTCGTATAGAAAAATTCTTTTACCTGCGACTCATCAAAGCGATAAAAAGCAATTTTACTTCCATCCGGTGACCAATACCATGCTTTTGCGAATCCGAACTCCTCCTCATATACCCAATCGGTAGCTCCATTTTTAATGTGATTAACCTTGCCATCATGCGTAATGGCCTTCCGCTCTCCGGTATCTAAATTAACCAGATATAAATCATTATCCTGCACGTAAGCAACCTTATCCCCGGATGGCGAAAACTGCGCATACTGCTTTTTTTCTTTCGAATCTGTAAGCCTATGTATTGCTTCAGTCTGCAGGTTATATACAAAATAATGCTCACGGGTACTATGGCGCCAGATCGGCTCTACATCCGTCTTAATCAAAATTTTCTTTTCATCTGCCGAAAATTGATATCCCTGAATGATTACAGGCGTGTTGCGACCTGGAATTAAAAGCTGTGAACTGGCTACCAGCACTTTATAATCTCCAGTTACAATATTATACCTGCGGATTTGAATATCGTGATCCGTTCTTTCCAGCGTTGTATAATACTGTCCATCCCGCATCCAGTTTACATCTCGAATACCTTTGGCGTTAAAGGTTCCATCAACTACCTGGTCGAAACTAAGTTCCTTTTGTTGAGCAGCCAAAGGGTGGATAATCCACCCAAAAAAAAGGACCAACAAAAATAATTTTTTCATGAATCGGTGAGCTTATTAGTTACAACAATGCCAGCTATCCTTTAAAATAAAAAGGATGAGTATCCAGACATCAAACGAACCCGCTATTTTTCAAATTTATGGAGCAATATTTTCAGCAATTTGGTGAGCTTACCTTTAAGTTGCGGACGTGGAGTGATGAAATCCAAAAAGCCGTGCTCAAGCAGATATTCCGATCGCTGGAAGCCTTCCGGAAGGTCACGACCAATCGTCTGACGAATAACGCGGGGACCGGCAAATCCAATCAAGGCTTCCGGTTCAGCAATATTGAAATCACCGAGCATTGCGAAGCTGGCCGTAACGCCGCCGGTTGTGGGATTGGTCATCAACGAAATATAGGGAACCCCCTCTTCTTCGAGTTGAGCCAGCTTGGCCGAGGTTTTAGCCATCTGCATGAGGCTGAGTACACTTTCCATCATACGAGCACCGCCGGATTGTGAAATGATAATCAGCGGCACTTTATTTTCGCGGGCATGATCGATAGCCATCCCAATACGCTCGCCAACAACCGATCCCATACTACCGCCAATAAAACCAAAATCCATACAGGCAATTACGACCTCCAAACTGTTCATCTTGCCAACGCCAACACGAACAGCATCACTGTGGCCTGTTTTTTCCTGGTACTCTTCCAGACGGTCGCTGTACTTCTTACGGTCCTCGAATTCCAGCGGGTCGGTAGGCTGAATTTGCTGCCCTATTTCCTTGAATTTTCCTTTATCAAACAAAAAAGAAAAATATTCTTCGCTTCCAATACGAAAATGATAGCCGCTTTGCGGATCCACCCATAAATTATCTTCCAGTTCGCGCCGGTGAACCGTTTCGCCAGTCTTGGGCACTTTCACCCAAACACCTTCCGGCATTTCTTTACGCTGATCGGTTTGAATATTTTTGTCTTTTCGCTTAAACCAAGCCATGTTCAGTCAATTTCAATTTAAAAGGATTCTTAAAAATAATGATTCTCCTCCGAAGCTAAAATCTTTTATTGTACCTGATTCGAAGTATAGTATTTAGGATCGAATGTTTCAGGATTCGCTTGCTGACAAAAATCAGTTAAACCTTTCTCATAAAGCACAATTAACGATTTCGCGCTAATAGCAGCAATACCATAGGTCTGAGTTTTCTCAAGTACATTTTTACTAAGGCGTTTTAAGCCTGTTCCAATAATGACATCACCTTCCTTAACCAGCGTCTCAAATTCTTCAATAGGAATCACCTCAACTTCATCAACAGCTTTCAAACTTTCCCCATTGTTGTTAAATTGCTGGTGATACACATGTACGCGCCGTGCATCTATAATACTATGGATTCTCTTGACATCCGGAACCACACAGGTAGTCTGTACCGCAAAAGACGCTAGTGTATTGATAGCGTATAAGGGTACTTCTGTCTGAAATAACAAGCCTTTTACAGCACTTGCCCCGATTCGTAATCCCGTGTAAGAACCAGGCCCTTCACTGATTAAGACAGCATCCAAATTCGAAATAGAAAAGTTATGCTCATTCATCAACTCTTCTATGAATAAAAAAAGCTTCTCGGAATGGGAACCGTGTTTCTCAAGCCGTTTTTCATTTACGTTCCCATCCCGATCTTTAAAAGCGACCGAGCATACGTTGGTTGCGGTTTCAATTGCCAGAATCATGAATTTTAGTTCATTTAGCATCTAGGTATTATTAATAGCCCAACCCCTCTTGCATCTCCCCTTTTAAAAGGGGGAGAATTTTTGTTGCGAGATCAAAATTCGATAACTGCGTTTTAATCCCCTCCTTTTAAAGGAAGGGCGCAGGGGTGGTTAATCACCAAAGTTAATACTTTTAATAATCATTTCTTTAGCAGCCATGCGGTGTTACTTAAGTCAACCCAGCGCTGGTATAACCGATAAAGCTGGGGAAATTCGTCGGTAGAAAAATCCTTCTTCCCAATATCAATATGATACTGATAATTCATTTTTCCTGAATTAATATCATAATCTTCCTTAAAATTTGCTCCGGGGATACTCAACCGGTGATTTTCTTTTCCGGAATTAGCAGAATACCCCGATGGCAAAGTAATAGAATACGAAACATCCAATTTCTCAGGAGCATCAAGCGTAACAGGAAGCTTACGGCTGGAATTTTTAAATGGATTTTGTCGTCGATAGCCTACAATCATGGGACGAAATTTAAGCCCATCAGTAAAACTAGTGGCATAATCAGGGATCGTAAAATCTGCCAATATTTTAATTGGTTTTCCATAATTATCGATATCAGAAATAGTAACATTATTGGCCGTCATTTTTGCGTAGCCGTCAAATAACGTGCGTTTTAAAATATCAACATTACTCATACCATCGGTGCGTTGCTTACGGATTCGTTGTGCAGCATATCCACTTGGGTAAGCTATAACCGAGCCCCGCAAGTCGCCCTTGGAAGTCAGTTTTGCATCCAAATTAACCTTTATATCAAATTTGCTCATCCCCGGCTTTACATCTTCCCATTCGAAGGAATCCTGTTTCAGCAGCAAACCCGGACCACTGTACATATCCACTGGAACCAAGCCGGGTTGGCTGTGCGGGAAGCTTGCATCCATAAAGTATGTTTGACCATCAATTTTTGAATAGACCATTTGAGCGTTAAACTGGTAAAAAGAGGGAAAATCCATATCAATCTTACCGGAACGCCGGGAAGAAATAAGCATCGGATGCGCCTCGATTCCAGCTCCGTGTAACATGGCAACCAGCGTTTGATTGATCGAGGCCTGGTCGGCAGGCTTGCCGGATAATGCCGTCGAATCATTTACTGTACTGTAAGGTGCATAGGCCCCAGAATAGTTAACCTTCTCATTAACATAACGATAAATACTATCCTGGATAGCTTTTTTAGATGCTGAAGAATAAACCTTGGCTATAGAATCTCCGATAGATTTAGCCATCTTGTTTTGTTGAATAAATTGCAGCGGATGAGTCCGCTCGCGCAGTCGTCTTACTACCACTTCCCAACTGTTCTCCAACGGCTGTCGCGGAATCCCGAACTCATCCAGCAAAAACCGAATTTTCCCCCGATAGTCATTCAGTGATGACAGGTAGGGTACTTTCTTGACAGCCGGAATATTGTGAGCTGACCAACGCTCGGTAACAATAGGTTTGGGCTGGGGATATACAAAAATCTTAGGCACCGAACTTGTATCCTTATAAGCAAAATTATGATCAACAGTCCCATCAAAATTCTCTACAAAAGCCTTGTATCTTAAATAACCGGGATAAGTAATAGTAACTTTGGCTTCAGCGGTAGGCACTTCATGCGATAAATAGAAATCAGGCAACTGCTCAATGTAGCGACGACGAATCACATAACTGTATTCAAGAATCGAACCATCCTTCACTTGAGGCATGGTAAATTCTTTCACGTTATACCGCTCGTTAATGTTAATCGTTTTGATATTCTGATTTTGCAGAGGAATTCGTTTCCCCGAAGGATCATAAGTTTGCGCCTTGATCTTCGAAATACGCTCCATATCATTGTCAAAATAGTAGGGAATTGAAACGATAGAAGCCTTATGCACCGTCTTATCAAATACCTTTAATCGCACTAAATATTTGATAATAGCCACAATAGAATTTTGATCTTCTTTAAATGAAACGTGCATTTCGTTATTTGTGACCATATAAGGCGTATCCGGTGATGAGGCCGGCGGCTGCATCTGGTACAGCGAGTCAGGAATTACGCCAAATTGTGCTTGGGATTTGTCCTGCGTCTGAGCTTGCGATGCAAGGAAAGGAAACAGTGTAAGTAGTAAAACTAAGTAAGTAATTCGATACAAAAATTTCGCCATCAAATTGAAATTTAGAACTCAATAACGGTCAATCGACAAATTCATTCTATTATACTTCGTTAACCTCAAATTGCTGCTTATTGTAGATCGCCTCAGCCCGCCCCAACATCTGTTTGCCTAAATAAGGAGAATTTTTTGATTTCGATTTGACCAACTCTTCTGTAAAAATCCACTCTTCATCCGTATTAAATAAAGTCAGGTTGGCTATAACTCCTTCCTTAATTTCGGGGATCTCCAGATTCAATATGTTTCGGGGATTTACGACAAACTTTTCCAATAGCATCTCCAGATTCAACACTTTAGATTCCAGCAATCGTTGAACACTTATGCTCCATGCTGTTTCGAGACCTATAATTCCGTTAGGGGCATAGATAAATTCCACTTCTTTCTCTTCTATGGCATGAGGCGCATGATCGGTACAAATAGCATCAATCGTACCGTCAGCCAACCCTTCCAGCATCGCTTCCACATCCTCCTGGCTGCGCAGCGGTGGATGCATTTTCACGTTCGTATCAAAATCGCGTTTTTCAATTTCCTCTTCTGTCAAATCAAAGTGGTGCGCACATACTTCGGTAGTGACATTTACCCCATCAGCTTTAGCACGACGAACTAAATCGACGGCTTTGGCCGTGCTTATGTGCGCCACGTGGATATGTCCGCCGGTAAATTCGGCCAGCAAGATATCGCGGGCAATCATCACTTCCTCGGCAATGCCCGGGGTACCGTCCAATCCAAGCCGCGCCGATACTTTACCTTCGTGCATATATCCCGGACGCGAAAGCTTTAGATCTTCCTCATGGTTAATAATCGGAAGATCCCACATCGACGAATATTCTAGTGCTACGCGCATCAACTGAGAATTATAGACCGGGTCCCCGTCATCACTGAACGCCACCGCACCGCCCTCTTTCATGTCGGCAATCTCGGCGATGGATTTGCCCTTCCGCTCTTTGGAGACGCAACCGATGGGATGTACCTCAACCGGCAACTTTTCCGCCTTCTTCTTGATAAACTCAACCACATCCCGGGTATGAATCGGCGGATTGGTATTCGGCATGCAGGCCACTTCGGTAAATCCACCAAAGGCCGCTGCCCTGCAACCGGTTTCGATCGTCTCTTTATGCTCATAACCCGGCTCCCGCAGGTGCACATGCATATCCATCCACCCGCCGGAAAGATAAGCCCCATTACCATCGTGCGTTTTTTCATTTTCTTTGGGATTAAGCTCCGTGCCAATTTCGGCGATCTTACCATCAGAAATCCGTATATCCAGCCGTTCGGAGCCGTCAAAATTTTCGCCAACCGGCTTAACATTTTTAATTAGTAAATTGGGAGTGTAACTCATAAAAACTTTCCGTTATTTTTGATGACAAATATACGTGTTTTAATCAGAATTCAATAATTGACTAATAGCCGTCAGCTATCAGCAGTCAACTTTCATGAAGACTACGTTGACTGCTGAGGACTGACGGCCGAAAGCTTATTCCATGTCACAACCGGATTTATTTACACCATCTACGCTCTCGGTTTCGGAACTAACGCATGAAATCAAGTCACTCCTGGAGGGTCATTTCCTTGATATCAAAGTTGAAGGTGAAGTGAGCAACGCTTCCACCAGCCGGAGCGGGCACACTTACTTTACTCTCAAAGACGAGGATGCTCAGCTTTCGTGTGTCATATGGAGCAGCGTATCACGCAGACTCAAAACCGAACTCGTGGACGGGCAGCAGATCATTGCCGGCGGCGATATCCAGGTATATCCGCCGCATGGAAAATATCAGCTGATTGTTCGCTCGGTGGAACAGGCCGGGAAGGGAGCACTTCAGGAAGCGTTTGAAAAACTGAAGAAACAGCTCAAAGAAGAAGGCCTATTCGATGATATCCACAAGAAGCCACTCCCAAAGTTTCCTTTTGACATTGGAGTCATCACTTCCGCCACAGGCGCCGCCTTCCACGATATCCGCGATACGCTCGAACGACGATGGCCACTGGCTACGGTTCACTTGCATCATGCCAGCGTGCAGGGCGTCAATGCCGCGCCGGAACTGGTCAAAGCTATCAACTGGTTTTCAAGTGTAAACAAAATGGATCTACTGATTGTGGGTCGCGGCGGCGGCTCGCTCGAGGATCTCTGGCCTTTTAACGAGGAAGCGGTAGCTCGTGCGCTTTTTGATTGTAAAGTGCCCACGATAAGCGCAGTGGGACACGAAGTGGATTTCAGTATCTCTGATTTTGTTGCGGATGCACGAGCTGCTACTCCCACACAGGCTGCCATACTTGCCACACCTGATGTGAATGAAGTCCGCATGTACGCCGATGATCTCACTACGCGTCTTCACAACCTGATGGAAGACTTGGTACAACGGCGGAAAGAACGCGTTCAGCAGCTGGTTCAATCGCATGCGCTGATGGCAGTGAAACAAAAAGTAGCCAACAAGCATGACCGGGTTGATAATCTGACCCAGCGACTCAACCACCGCCGCGAAATCCAGTTTATGCAAAATCACGAAAAATTGAGTGAACTGATCCACCGGTTGGAACTCAAGAACCCAAATATCCCGCTTGAAATGGGTTATTCGCGTGTGTGGCAGGATAATCAATGGGTGAAATCACTAGAAGAATTTGAGACCGATGAAGAACTGACTATCGAATGGGAAGATGGGAAGGCTAAAGTGAAGGTCTAATTTCGGGTCCTTCTGTTGTACCACAAAGAACCACAAAAAAACTTAAAGTTACGCAAAACAGTGGTTTTTCTAACTGAAGTCAGAGACTTCAGAACTCTAAGATCTAAATAGAAAAAGATATTACAAGTCCCTGACTTGCGGTAATAATAGATTAATATAAAAACTTGCTGAAGAATCCAGCCACCTTCCGTACATACAGATCCGGATGAATGTTGTACGATCGGATATGCCGCCCTCTCTTTACAACCCAAAACTCTGTATTTGGTTCATCTTTAATTTCGTTGTAAAGTTTGCGAGTATTGTCCACCGGCACAACCTGATCAGCCGTACCTGCAATGAGCAAAGCAGGACGCGGCTTCCAATTATTGAACGTCTTTTCTGCTGCTATCTTGGTAAAATCGATACCATAAACCGTCTTGGCTATCCAAATAATTTCAGGCGTAAATGGAAATGTGGGAAGATGAGTTTTGGTGTGTAATTGGCCGTTAAAAAATTGGGAATTAAAGGCCCCGTCAGCCACGATGGCAGAAATAAGTGTATCCTGGCCAGCCGCCCTTATCGTGGTTGTGGCTCCCATGGAAAACCCCAAAACACCAATTTTATCATAGTCCAGCGACTTGGCATAATCGACCGCACCAAGGAGGTCCCGGACCTCGTACAAGCCGCCTGTAACAATTTTACCAGGCGACTCACCTTCCGCTCTGAAATCGAATAGCAACACACTAAGCCCAACCTTGTTGAGAGCCTTGGCTACGGGCAGCTCAGCCGGAATATCTGACCGGTTATCACGGTAGCCATGTGCTTCGATAACAATTTTGTGCGTACTTGAATCTGCGGGAATGAACCAACCTTTGAGTTGCAACGAATCCACGCGTGAAGGGAACTGGATATTATGATACTCTAAATCATAAGCATCAGGAGTTTTAGTAATTGGTTTTCTTTTGGGATGGGTTAACTGCCTTGCTACATAGTATGAAATCCCCAGGGTAATAAGGAAACCTAATACTAAAATACTGCCAATAGTTATGAATACCTTCTTTACAGTTTTCTTTGCCATAAGCCAACGGAATATTTTTAGAAATATAGAAGATTAAAAAAGGAAAGTACTTATTTCAAATCGGCTATAAATCCCTATTGTTAATTCGTTGCAAAGATTTTGAAACAAAGCATTGTCGGAGTGCCAATGACATTCATATTGTTTGCACAATATCCCAAGAAGAATTTCATTTGTTATGGACAAGCGACCGATAAACGAACGGCGATGCTTTGTAAGCTGCAAAATCGTTTATCGTACATCGGTCCATCAATCTATCGAAATTAATTTCTCGGTGAAAATTTAAGAACTTATACTTCAAACCATTTGCACATAATTCCATGGGCTAGTGATACACCATCCCAGGTAGTAAGCTCACTCATCCCCATCATTACCCACCTGCGCGGGATAACAACCCAACACTTTCAGTGAACTGGCTTTTTGTTCCAATTCTTCCAAGGCTACTCTTGTATCAGGATTGGCAATATTGCCTTCGATATCCAGATAAAATTGATATTTCCAGGGCTCGTTAGGCTTGGGACGTGATTCGAGTTTAGTCATTCGAATATCATGCTCCCCAATCACATTCAGGCAGCGAATCAATGCGCCTTTATCATGGGAAGTCACCATCAGCAGTGACGTTTTGCACTTAATTTGCTGATCAACTTCCACAGGATCACGGCTCACAATAACAAATCGGGTAAAATTCTCGGATTGATTAGCCAGATCACGCTTCAAAATCTTGAGTCCGTAAATCTCAGCCGCATAACTGCCGGCAATTGCGGCCTGGGACAGATCGCCATCCTCCAACACTTTTTTGGCCGACATGGCCGTATCAATATAAGATTCTACCTTGCAGTGGTGCAGCGTGGCCAGGAAATTACTGCATTGCGCAATGGCTTGCGGATGTGACATGATGCGGCGAATCCGATCCAGAGACACATCCTCCAAAGCCAACAGACAATGAATCACGCGAATGGCTTCCTCCCCGACAATGTGCAGTTTTCCATCCCCAAGAATATCGTAGGTCTCGTTGATGGAACCGGCCGTCGTATTTTCGATAGGTAAAATAGCATAGTCCACCTCGGTATTTTCCACGGCTTCTGCCGCCTGACGAAAGGTGTCGTAGCCGACACACTGCACCTCGGAATAACGCTCTTCGAAATGACGAAGGCCTGCCTGGTGGCTAAAAGCCCCATCCGTCCCCTGATAAGCCACATGCACCACGTCGGAATCTTTGGCCCGGTTTTGATGATCAACCAGGGTATGCGTCTGGAAACGGACAGAGTGATGGATAATATCCTTAAAAAGCTGCTCGGCAAAATAGCGATCGAGTCCCGCCTCGCGAGCCAGTTCTGCAATTTTATTCAACAGCTGCTCTTCACGCTCATTATCCCGGATTTCCTGTTTTTTTGTAATTTTGTAGGAAGATACCTCCCGAACCAGCTTTTGGCGCTCGGCCAAAGCCTCAATGATTTTACGATCCGTTTTATCTAATTTATTTCGAATTTCATCCAAATCCATGCTGCAGATACTTAGTTTTCATATATCGTCTTCAAGAGTACAAACATGTTTAGCCACATCAAAATAGGATTCATGTTCACCATGAATAATTTGTCCAGCCGACCGTAATGGAATATTTGTTGTGAGGTAATCATGATGCGCAATCCGCGATGCGTAAATTCACGAATTACGTATAATGTCTTATCTTATCCTTTAATGATCTCAATTCTAATATCGGTGCCACATCTATTCTTTAGCAGATTCAGTTGCAACCCTGCATTATTCTTAAGATTATAACCGCATACATTAATCAATAAATGGTTTCATGCTTGATCACATCAATATAGAAAATATCCTGTTTCTGGACATCGAAACCGTTCCGGAAGTTCATGACTATTCTGAGCTTGACGAAGCGAAACAGCATCTTTGGGACGTTAAAAGCAACTATATGCAAAAAGGAGAACTTTCAGCCGAAGACGTTTATGAGAAAGCGGGTATCATGGCTGAATTCGGAAAGATTGTCTGCATTTCAGTAGGATATATCCAAAATCAGCAAGACGGAAAACAACTACGGTTAAAGTCGTTCTATGATCATGATGAAAAGGAATTGCTAAGCGAATTCATCGATCTGCTCAACAACTATTACAATACCAATCGCCATCTTTTATGTGCGCACAACGGCAAGGAATTCGATTTCCCCTATGTTGCAAGAAGAATATTGATCAACAGGCTGGAATTGCCCGGAATACTGGATATTGCCGGAAAAAAGCCATGGGAGATTAACCACCTGGATACTATGGAACTCTGGAAATTCGGAGATTATAAGCATTATACATCACTGGCACTTTTAACACATATATTCGATATCCCAACACCGAAAGATGATATATCTGGCGCGGATGTTCGCAGGGTCTATTGGGAAGAGAACAATCTTGAAAGAATCACCACCTATTGTGAAAAGGATGTAGCAGCCACCGTCCAGCTGTTTTTGCGGTACAAGGGGGAGCCATTAATAGCCGACGAACGTATAGAATCTGTGTGATTTGAATGGGCTCCTCATCGGATGACTGAACTTGTCATCCGGTGAATGAATAGAAGTTTACCATTCCATTCATCCGCCTTCATGCCCAGAATGCGGATGAGTATTGAGAAGATCCCTCAAAATTATAACTGGTTACGAAGTCGATTTTCGGTAGCGGAAGATAGCCGCAGGAAGAATAATCAATGCCATGATTACCAATCCTCCCACAAGATTCTGCACGTCGGACCACCCAGCCCCTTTAAGCAAGACCATCCGCATGATCTTTATGAAATAAGAAATGGGATTTATAAGCGTCAGGCGTTGCGCCCAAACCGGCATACTTTCGATGGGCGTAAACAGTCCTCCCATGAGGATAAAAACCACCATGATAAACCACGCAATAAACATGGCCTGCTGCTGAGTGTCAGTCATCGTTGATATGAATAATCCAATCCCTTCCACCACGAGCAAGTAAATTCCTGCGATGACGAACAGCAACCATACGCTACCCACAAAGGGAATTTGAAAACCAAATCGCGCAATCGCCAGGCCAAGCGCCAACTCAAACAAACCAATGATCCAAAAAGGAAGCAGCTTTCCAACAATAAACTGGTAACGCTTAATAGGGGTTACATTCAATTGCTCGATTGTGCCTATTTCCCGCTCGCGTACAATGTTCATTCCTGATAAAAATGCCCCTATCATCGAGACAAGCACCACCAGGATGCCCGGTACCATGTAATTGATATAATCCAAGTTGGGATTATACCAGCTGGCCGGGATGATTTTTATGCCCTGTCGCTTGGGTAGCTTTATATTTTTTATTTGTGGCTGAATTTCTGCACTAAAATTCTGAATGATGGATCGACCGTATCCCTGAATAAGGCCCGCTGTAGCACCATCAACCGCATCAATATTCAATTGGACGGAAGTTGGCTTCCCGGATAGAAGATCCTTTTCAAAATGATGAGGAATCACCATCACCAGACGCACCTCATTTTCGCGCATTAGTTTGATGCCTTCATCAACATCATGTGAGTGGCTTTCCAAATTAAAATAACCGGACGCCTGGAATTTTTGAACCAGCTGTCGCGATGCTGTGGACTGATCGAAATCCACGAGGTGAAAGTTGACTTCCCGCAACTCGTAGGTTGCTGCAAAAGAGAGGACAACTAGCTGAACCACCGGCATCAGGAAAATAATCGGCAGCATTCCCTTGTTTCGAAATATCTGCAGAAATTCTTTTTGGAGTAGGAATTTAATTGTTCTCATTATCTGATTGTTTGAACGTTGGTCAATCGACCAAATGGTTAAACGTTTACAGCAGTTGTCAGTTGTCAGTTGTCAGTTGTCAGTTGTCAGTTGTCAGTTGTCAGTTGTCAGTTGTCAGTTGTCAGAGGCTGTTGATTTTCAAATTAAGTGTCAAATCAAAATTCATTGCCCAATTTTTAATTTCCTTATTTTTCATTTTTGATTAATACTGTTTACTGACACACTATTAACTGTACGCTGCTTATTCTAGCCTTACCTTAAAACTTTTCACGCTGAGCAGGATAAACCCTGTCGTCATAATTGCCAGAATTAACGTTTCCTTCCAAATCAATAGGATACCCGAGCCTTTGAGCATGATACTGCGCACAATTACCAGGAACCAGCGTGCCGGAATGATGTTACTGAGAAGTTGCAACGGCCATGGCATACTCGAGATCGGAAAGATGAACCCGGATAGCAGCACTGTGGGCAACAAAAGCCCGGCCAGTGAAGCCATCATCGCGGTCTGCTGATCGCTTGCCCGAGTCGAGATAAATACGCCAAGCGCCAGTGCTGTAAAAATGAACAACAATGACTCAAGCAGAAAGAGCACATAAGATCCACGGAATGGAACCTGAAAAATCCACTTTGCCAGTGCTAAAACTGTTAGCACATTTACGAAAGCCAGTGCCATATAAGGCAGTACTTTCCCGATGATAATTTGCCCGGGCCGCAATGGTGAAACGAGCAAGATTTCCATATTCCCCATCTCTTTTTCACGGGTGATGGAGATAGATGTCATCAAAGCTGAGACCAGCATGAGGATGACCGCGATAAGTCCCGGCACAAATAAGTTTACGCTTTCCAGCTGCGGGTTAAACAGCATATTCACATTCGTTAAAATGCCGCTGGCTTTCTGGGGATGTTCATTCGCCGCCATCCGCTGCTGGAAATCCACAATAATCGACGAGGAATATCCCTGGATCAGCTGTGCCAAATTCGGGTTTGACGCATCCGTGATCACATGGATAGTTGGCTGTTCTCCGCGACCAATTTTTCTTGCAAAATCACTATCAAACACCAACACCTCATCAATATTCCCCTTTTGGAAAAGTTGCTCGATATCATCATAACTTTGAATTTCGCCTTCCACGGTAAAATACTTAGATGCGTCAATCTTGTTGACAATCTCACGGCTAACCTGATCGTGGGAGGCATCCAGCACCATCACCTGGGCATTTTCCACCTCGTTTCTAATGGCAAAACCAAATAGCAACATCTGGATGATCGGCATCCCGAACAGCACTAGCAGCGTCCGTTTATCACGGTAAATCTGCTTGAATTCTTTTATGATAAATCCAATAAATGCCTGCATAATTTTACCACTTAGGCACTAAGGACACTTAGAAAATCTTAGTGATCTAAGTGTCTTAGTGGTTATTTATTCTGATCTTTTTGCTCCTCTTGCAAGGGTTATAAAAACTTCTTCTATATCCTCTGCATTAAATTTTTGCTTCAATCCCGCCGGGGTATCCAGCGCATCAATCCGACCATCCACCATGATCGAAACCCTATCGCAATACTCAGCCTCGTCCATATAGTGAGTTGTGACAAAAACGGTGGTTCCTTCGTTGGCCACTTTATAAATCTGCTCCCAAAACTGTCTGCGGGTTATGGGATCGACGCCCCCCGTCGGCTCATCCAGAAAGACAATTTTGGGATCATGAATCAGCGCCACCGAAAAAGCCAATTTCTGCTTCCATCCCAGCGGCAGTGAGCCAATCTTCTTATCCTGCAATTCCTGCATATCCAGCCGGGCAACTAGGTCCTCTGACTTCTGCTCAATTTCGCTATCGGACAGGCCATAAATGCCGCCGTACAAACGAATATTCTCGCGCACCGTCAGATCTTCATACAGCGAAAATTTCTGACTCATATAGCCAATCTGTTTTTTGATCTGCTCCGGATCATCATATACATCATAGCCGGCAACGGTCGCTTCACCTTCGGTGGGAATGAGCAGGCCAGTCAACATACGCATAGCCGTGGTCTTGCCCGCACCGTTAGCACCGAGAAAGCCAAATATTTCACCTTTGGCTACCTCAAAGGTAATGTGATCTACAGCCGTAAAATCCCCAAACATCCGGGTCAGGTTTGTTGCCTTTAATGCTAATTCATTAGCCATTATTTAGTACCTTGTTGTAGCCACAGATCTACACCGATCTAAACTGATTTTCCCGTAATTATCTGTGTAAATCAGTGGCCTTTTCATTATTTCTCCTCTTGCATCAGTCGCATGAAAGTGTCTTCAATATCCGGCTGCTCTGGTTTAACTACCACATTCTCCAATCCATGCGACTCCAGATATTTTTGTAGCTCTTTAGTATCAAAACTGGAACGCTGGTCAGTGTAGTGCACAAATTCTCCGAAGGGCTGAACAGAATCCGCATATTCAAAGCCTCGCAATATCTGGATGAGCTTATATTTGTTGTCGGCCTTGATTGACCACAATTGTTTTTCAAAATGCTGTGTTATAGCATCGGGCGTTTCAATAGATAGAATTTTCCCATCCTGAATGAGTCCGATACGATCGCACTGTTCGGCTTCATCCATATACGGAGTAGAAACCAAAATACTGATTCCCTCCTTAATCAGTCGATGCAACATCTGCCAGAATTCTTTGCGTGAGACAGCATCCACCCCGGTGGTCGGTTCATCCAAAAAAAGTACTTCTGGCTTATGGATAAGTGCGCAGCTAAGGGCCAGTTTTTGTTTCATCCCACCGGACAGGTCGCCGGCCATTCGATTTTTGAATGGTTCTAACTGACTGTAAATCGGCTTGACCAGCTCATAATTTTGTTCAATAGTCGTTCCAAATACGGAGGCGAAAAACGTCAGGTTCTCTTCTACGGACAAATCCTGATACAGCGAAAAACGTCCGGGCATATATCCCACTTTAGGACGTATTTTTTTGTAATCGGCAACAACATCCAATCCCAAAACAGAGGCATCACCGGAATCCGGCTTGAGCAGCGTAGTGAGGATGCGAAAAATAGTTGTCTTGCCCGCGCCATCGGGACCGATGAGTCCGAAGAGTTCGCCATCTTCCACCTCAAAAGAGATATCCTTGATGGCCTCTACTGAGCCGTAATTTTTAGTAAGATTTTGAACTTTAATCGGTTTCATAGCTTTGTTATTTGTTATCTGTTATTGGTTAATGGGGCCCCAATAACAGATAACTATTAACTAATTCTCTATGCGAAAATTAACTTCGCCGGGCATTCCTATCTTCAAAATCCCATTCGGGTTGGGTACTTTCACTTTCACGGCATATACCTGATTAACGCGCTCTTCTTTAGTCTGGATCATCTTGGGCGTAAACTCCGCTTCGGATGCAATCCAGCTGATATGTCCGCTCATCTGCTGATTTTCATCCGCATTTTTATCCACCAAAACCTGCACATTCTGTCCCAATTTGATCGAGGGCAGCTGTGCCCCACTTACATATACGCGAAGCTCCAGCGTATCCATATTCGCAATCTGGTAAAGTGGCTGTCCCTGCCCTACTATCTCATGCGGCTCCGCATATGAGGTGAGCACCGTTCCGTTAACCGGATTAATGATATGCGCATCTTCAAGCTGCTGCTCTACCTGGTCTATGCGATTATGGGTTGCCTGGATCTCGGCACGAACCGACTGTTTTTGCGTTTGAGAGGCATCGATCTGCTTGCGAAGTGTCCGCACTCTGCCCTGGGTATCATCCAATTGCTTTTGAGTAGCCGCGCTATCTTTTACCAGGGCCTGAATTCTTTTTAAGTCCGTGAGTGCCGTCTGAAGCTGCTCTTTCTGCACTTCAACCTGTGCGTTGATATTCTCAATTTTGGATTTCGTTGCTGCAAGCTGTGATTCCAGCTCTCGTTTCTTCAATTTCAGCTGGGTTGTATCTACAACTCCAACCTGTTGACCGGTTTTCAGCCTATCCCCTTCATCTACAATAAAAGAAAGCAGTTCGCCAGGAGTCTTGGACGATATTGTAGTCTCTGTTGCTTCAAACTGCCCATACGCATCCGATTTCTCATTACCGGCGCATCCAGCCAGCACCGTGGTTAACAACAGCGGTAGGGCAATCCAGTATTTTGTAATATCTTTCATAGCGTACATTCGTTATCGATTATTTGAAATGCCAAGTGTGGTTTCGTATTCAATTTTTGCCTGAGTAAGCTTGGTTTTATGCATCATCATCGCCATTCGGGCCTGCGTTTCTTTGTTAAGTTCCGTGATATATTCAGTAGCCGTAGCAGAACCGTTTTTCATCTGACTGGCCGCCACCGCCACTACTTTTTTACGCAATCCTATGATCTTCTGATCACGCTGTATTTGCTTTTTTAATGCCTCGATTTGCTCGCGGATTTTGCCCAGACTTGCCCGTAATTGCTTTTCAAAAGCACGTTCCTCTTCCGTGATACTTTTCTGCTGCAGATCATACACCTGCTGCTTGCTGGAAGCATTCTTCGCCCCCCAAAGGCTCCATTGCAGCCGCAATCCAATGATGTAATAGGGATGTAAATCGTTTTCAAAAACATTAAATCCGGGTCGCCCGTAAGCAGCAGTGCCAAATGCTGCAACCGAGGGAATCTTATTCGTTTGGGCTAGCTCTTTCTGATAATTCAGGGCCTTTCGATTTGCTTCAAACAAACCAAATTCGGGACGTAATTTTGTCAAGCCATTTTGATCCTGGTAAGCCGGTTCAGCTTCCGGTGTTTTCAGTGTTGTCTGGGGATTGACTTCCTGCCCAATCAACTGACCAAGCACGTCAAATCCCGACTGGATATTCGATTGAATTTCAGTGGAGTCCTGCTCAGCTTTAATAAGCTCTGCCTGCAGAATATACTGTTGGTTTGGCAGCAAAACTCCATTCTTGACTTTGGATTTCACATCATTAATCTGTGTCTGCAAAGTCTTCAGCAAAATGCCCGTAGTCTGTAACTGCTGACGAGCCAATAAAATCCCAAAATAAACCTGGTTGACCTGCTCTTTCAGCTGGTGCAGCTGTACTCTTGTCGATTGCTGCTGTTGTTGCCCGCGGACATCCTCAAGATTTTTTCGAATTCCTACACTCCCACCGTTATAAATCGACTGAGAAACGTCCACAGTCGCCTTATATTGATCTTTGCTCAACTCTGGACCTGGAATCTGTCCCCCGCCTGGAAAAGATGTCACTTCTGATTGATAAGTGGCCGTAGCTCCAAAATTGAACTGCGGGTAAGATCCAGTATTAGCTATCTTTTTGTTTAGCTCAGTGATTTTATTCTGAAGCTCAATCTTTTTGGCAATAGGATAATGATCCTGTATGCGTGAGTAGCAATATTCCAGGGTCAGAGTGTCCGGCTTTGGGGCCGCTTGGAATCCGCCGAATAAAAATGAAAATATTAAAACAGCTAACATATTGGCCTCACTTTTTTACAGCATTGAGAATAAATTTCGGCAGTTCTTTCTTTCGCTTCTCCAGAAATTGCCGATATTGCTCATCATTCATTTTAAAAACAGTTTCCACCATAGGCTTTGCAATAACCGGAAATACACACAACCCAATAGTATTAATCAAAAATTCCCGGGGATCAATTCTCCGCATCGTCCCAGCCTTAATTTCCGCCTGAATTTGTTTTACAAATTTTTCTGGTATTTCAAGACCCATTGATTGCATAAATTCCTTAAACCGTGCGCGGTGCTGATTCATCTCGTGAATAACAAACGATGGCAAATGAGGATGCTTTTCAAAGATTTCATAATAGACCTCTACCAGCTTTTCAATCTTTGGCACAAAAGCCAAATCCGAATTTAGCACTTTGAATATTTCCGGAAATAACTGCTGCACCCCTTCTTGAAAAACCTTTTGAAATAACTTGTCTTTGCTTCGGAAATAATAATGCAACATCGACTTATTGATACCGGCCCGGTCGGCAATTACCTGCATGCGTGCACCTGCGAATCCATGCTGCTGAAATACCTCTTTCGCAGCTTCCAATATTTGTTCCCGGGTTTGGAGTTCGTCCTTACTCATAACAGTTTTTTGTTTGATTCTGCCATAATTTAAATGCCCCAACTATAAAGTTCAACCATATGGTTGAATAAATTAGTTGAACTACTTATTTGAATATGAAAAAGTCCCAATATTACTATATAAAGTAAATTTTTACAAAGATTAGAAATTAGTGCAGGTGGAAAAACCTTAAAGATCTGTTTTACACAAAAGCCAACTATTCTCTACTAATGAATAAAATGGTGCTGTTTTTTTGTCGCCCATCAAACTACCTTCCGACAACTGCTTACACTAGCCAATACGGAACTTCAATTCTTCAATCTTTTGAAGAATCTCTCCCCGATCCATTTCCTGGTATCGCTCGGGCAAAAGTTCTTTGGATGTGCATTCGATTACTGCACTCAGCGTCTGTAGTTCAATCTCTTCGGGATAGGTAGGCGGAAGAAAATCATTAAGCGCAGCATCCAACACTTCCGGAGTAACTTTTTCCAATTCCTGGGCAGCCGCACGAAATTTTGCCCGTGTTAAAGCAGCTTCCATATCCGCGCCGGAAAAAGATTTGAGTCCCTGCTCGATAACTTGTGGGATGTATTCTTCGGTCAATTTTAGATGCGTTTTCTTTTTCATTGCTTCGAAAAGTTCGATACGCTCTTCTTTGGTATGCGGGGCAAAAAGTGCGAGATGCTCTTCAGCCCGGCCCTGTCGTTTTAAATCCACCGGCATCAAATCGGGACGCGCTGTCATCAGAAACCAAATAATGCGTCCGCGATTGCTGGTGTCGCTCATAAATGATGCTATTTGCGAAAAAACGCGGCTGGAAACACCGCTGTCTCCACTGGCATCACGTTCGCCGAGATAAGCATCGGCCTCATCAATCATCACCGCCACCGGAGCCATCGCCTTGAGCAGGCCTAAAATCTTTTCCAGGTTCCCTTCAGTTACTCCCTGCCACTGGCTGCGAAAGTTTTTTAGCTTTACCATCGGGATACCGACTTCGCTGGCAAAGCAGGTAACCAAAAATGTTTTCCCAGTTCCCACCGGACCACAAACCAGGTACCCCATCGGTAACACATCCTGTTTGCCATTTTTGAGGGCCTGTACGGCATGACGCAAATGTTGCTTCACTTTCGTATGTCCGGCCACACTGTCCATGGTATATTCTGTTTCTACAAACTCCAGCAAGCCGTAAGCTTCCGCTTCGATAAGTTCTTTCTTAGCATCAGATAGTCGATCATGAGTAATCTTCTGTTTATTCTCACGGGCATTGGAAAGAATACTGCGAATATTGATAAAATTAAGCCCCGCCGTCTGCTGGGCCACTACACGCTCGCTGACTTTTGAAATCTCTTTAAATTCCTCATCGGGTGCTTCACTTTTTATAAATTGTTCCCGCTGAAGCTGATCCGGGATATTAATCTTTATCTCTGTGGTATAGGGATTCTGTACCAGCGTTTTGTTGAGATCCGCCAGGTTTTCGGAAATGAGCACCGTGGTAAAATCCGCTGCCAAAAACATAGGATCGTGCGCCCAACGCGAGAGATAAACGAGCGAAGTGCGATCTTCGGATCCGGTTGATCCGGCCTCGTTCATCGGCACAATAGTTTCCGCATAATCAATAATCAAGGCAATGCTCTTTTTATTGTCAATGCGAACCCTAAAGTACTGTTCTAATAACGAAAGTACGCGAACCGGATCTTTAGGCAACTTATTAGCGTAGTCGGTGCCTAAAAGGGAGTCCCTCCCCGAAAGCGCCCGGTTAAAATCTTTTTGACTTTCTTTATCCCTAAAGTAGATACCCGATGAGCGATCATAAAAGACAACATAATCGCGTGCCCCAAAAAACTCTTCCGACAAAAATGATTTCAATCGCACAAACTCCGTTTGATCTTTTCGTTCAAGCGAAACCAAATCGTGCACGTTACCATGCAGTATAAACTGGTTGATCGTGCGGCTTAAATATTTCTGGGCAAATTCCTGCGCCCATTTGGGATAACGGTCAAACATGCGTCAGTTGTCAGTTGTCAGTTGTCAGTTGTCAGTTGTCAGTTGTCAGTTGTCAGTTGTCAGTTGTCAGTTGTCAGTTGTCAGTTGTCAGTTGTCAGTTGTCAAAGGCTGCCGATTTCAAAATTAAATGTCAAATTTAAAATCAACGCCCAATTTTTAATTCTTAATTCCTAATTAATGACCGTTCACTGCCCTAGCTTTCCATCACAACAAGCTTAAGCGTCTCAACACGACTGGGGGTCGCTTTGCTAATAATAACTTTATTGCCGTCGATAAGCAGTTCTTCATTTACCTTTGGAATACGGCCCAACCTATTAATGATATAACCAGCTACTGTCTCGTATTCAGAGGATTCTTCCGGAAATTGAATTTCGGGATATTCCTCCCGCAAATCCTCAATCTCAATACCGCCACTCATGATGTAAGTATTGTTAGAAATTTTTTTAACAAATTGATCCTCAGTATCATATTCATCCTGTATATCACCTACCACTTCTTCCAGCAGATCTTCGATAGTCACCATTCCGGCTGTTCCTCCATATTCATCGATGACAACGGCCACTGATATATTGGATTTTCGAAATTCCGATAACAGATCTTTTGACTTTTGGGATGCCGGAATCAGCTTGACCGGACGCATGATCTCTGTCAAATTTTGGGGATTACTAAACAGATCATAAGCCACGATCACACCGATAATATCATCAATACTTTCCTGGTAAACGGGCAGCTTAGAAAAACCCGAGGAGATAAACAGTTTCAGAGTCTCCTCGATGCTGGTATTCTTTTCTACTGCCACAATATCCGTTCGGGGGATCATCGACTCTTTGACCCGCTTGTTTGATAACTCGAGCACATTGTGCAGGATCTCAGAATCCTCCTTATCCAAATCATGACCTCCCGTATCGCGTAATTCTTTAAAGATTAGCTCCACATCCTGGCGTCGAAAAACGCGTCCCGACCGGTCAATCTCCGGGTTGATAAGCTTGATGATCAGGTCGGAAGATTTATCTGCCATGAAGATCAGCGGTTTAAAGACCCAGTTACAGATTTGCTGAGGTACAGCAATAATTTTGACCCACCAATCAGCATTGATCCGGAAAAGGGCTTTGGGCAAAATTTCTCCGAACAGCATAATAATTACTGAAGCCACAACAGTCTGGATAATTAACAACGTAACACTGGAGGGAAGAGTGCCAATCCAGCTTTGATAGATATTGTTAATAGGAGTTACCAGAAACAAGGTCATCAACGTGGCATAAACTACATTTACAATATTGTTTCCTACCAACGTGGTTGTAAGGAAGGTTTCGGGGTTTCGAACGAAATAATTAACTACGCGGCCGGTCCACGATCCTTTACGGGATTCTATTTCCAGCTTCAGACGATTGGCGCTGACAAACGCAATCTCGGAACCGGAAAAGAATCCGCTAAGAAAAATCGTAAGGATTATGAGAAACAGTTCTGTCACTTGGATTTATAGGATTAATACTTAGTGTAACTTTGTAATTCCTTTGAATAGCTCCGAGTCCAACGCTTACACAAAGGTCCACAAAGTAGATACAAAGTTTTGTAAAGACTACTTTCCTTTAAAATCGGGTTTCCGTTTTTCCAGAAAAGCCGAGGTGCCTTCAATAAAATCTTCGGTATCACAAAGCTGTCCAAATAAATCGGATTCAACCTGGTATCCACTCTGATGATCTGAATGATATACTGCTTTGATGGCACTGCGAATAGCAATAGGACCATTTTTCAAGATTTTTCCTATAAACTCTCGCGCTCTGTCAGCTGGATCGTCTTCTGTAACTTCATTGACCAGCCCTAAATTCTTTGCTTCATCGGCTTTAATTTGTTTAGTGGTTAAGATCATCTCAAGAGCCCGGGCACGTCCAATAATATGAGCCAGTCGCTGCGTACCGCCATAGCCGGGGATCAATCCGAGCCCCACTTCCGGCAGGCCGAATACCGCATTAGAGCCGGCAATTCTAAGATGGCAAGCCATGGCCAATTCAGCTCCGCCGCCTAAGGCGTAACCATTAACCGCAGCTATTACCGGCTTTCTTGTATCTTCAATGAGTTGAAAAATTTGTTGTCCCTTTTGCGAAGCCATACGTCCCGACCGGTCATCCAACTCGCGTAATTCTTTGATATCGGCACCGGCCACAAACGCCTTTTCTCCGCTACCTGTGACGATAATTGCCCGGATATCTTCATTTATCTGTATCGCTTTAAAAACACTCGTTAACTCATTTAATACTTCATCATTAAGAGCATTTAATTTATCCGGTCGATTAATAGTAACAGTACCAATTCCCATATCATCTTTCTCAAAGATGATCGTATCATACGATTCACTCATAAGTAATAATAATTTTATTCTTTAACTCGATTTGATGTATTAATTTCTGATTCTGCCTTCTGTTGTTTTTCGATTTCCAAAAAATCAGAATCTAAATCAATATCGTCAAGGTCGGAATGCAGGGGTAAAATATCTTCGTCAAGATCATCAATAAGCTGAGAAGTTTCCTCGACTTCCTCGAGCAGATTATCCAATTGGAACCCAATTTCTTCAGGATTACTCATGGTCATGGACTGCTCATAAATATAACGGATAGCATCTTCAATCGTCTCGAGATGAGTCTCGCAAATCAGGTATTTTTCTTTCGCTATTTCAAACTTTTTTAGACGCTTTTTGAGAATTTTCACGCGCCGTGCCTTTGTCCGTTTGAGCCGATCCGATTCCATGTTCTCGATTTTCTGCTCCTCTTCCTGTACCTCTTGCTTTAATCTATCTTCGACCGAAGTATTCATGTAAAGCTGATAACGTTTATGCAGATCAAGCAGCGTCAAATAATTAGAAATCAGCTCTTCAATCTTCTTACGAATATTTTCCAAGAGCCCTTGTGAACTATAGGGAAGTTTATCAAAATTTTCCTTTATGAGTTTGGTCAGGTGTTTTAATACCAGAAAACGCTTCTGACTCTTTTGATCAAGCTCCTGGAAAGTCGATTTCTCTTCTGCTGCGGGATTACGTTCGCGAAGTTTCCGCAATTTTACATTCTTTCGGAATCGTGGCAGACGCGGCACAATTCCCAGGTACATCAACTCTACCCCAAATGTCATTGTCAAAATGACATTCGAGATTAATCCCATATCGCTCATCACAAAAGCGGATATAGTGGCCACTAAGAGCACTCCCATATTAATAGGATGCAAAAAGGCTTCTCGTGTAAAATTTATAGAATTATCTTCACTCATAGATCTAAGATTGATCTTCACTTGACTGAGCACCGGAGATATCAGACTGATCCTCTAATCCGTCTCCAGAGCCATTGCCAATAGTCTTATTCACTTTAATGGAATCAGCTTGTTTTTCAATTTCTTTATATAAAAGCCCCATCTCCAACTTAACCTGGCGAATGGTATCCCTGGCATTTTCTTTAGCCATTTCTTCATCCAACGACCTTTCTTCAACTTTGGGATCCTCCAGCAGGCTTTCCATAGCAACATCCAACCGCGCTTCGACAGAAGCAATTTTGTGCTTCATGGTAAAAAGAAAATCATCGAAAGAATCCAGCATCTGACTTTTATCCATATTTTTCAGCGCCTCTGCAATATTCTGGGTCTTCCTTGTGCGGGCAAGCCGCTCTTTAGTTTCCCGCATCTTACGATAATGCGCTTTGTATTCTTCCTTCAAACGTTCACGTTCACTGCGGCTGTCTTTAGCCATATCAGTTGTCAGTTGTCAGTTGTCAGTTGTCAGTTGTCAGTTGTCAGTTGTCAGTTGTCAGTTGTCAGTTGTCA
>Ga0102944_1000714_pt1 | contig 24264 bp, 23 predicted proteins | sample SalPonD_shore_MG_FD_78172 | JGI IMG/M metagenome (GOLD analysis project Ga0102944, IMG submission 78172) | Salt pond soil microbial communities from South San Francisco under conditions of wetland restoration - Salt Pond MetaG... | ecosystem: Environmental > Aquatic > Marine > Intertidal zone >...
AGAGCAGCGACAGCGCCATCGCGTGCTTCGTGAAGCCCGCGCCGCGGAACGCCCCCTGGAGGACCATCAGGCCGCCGACGAACCCCCAGGCGACCGCGACGACCCGGAGGAACGTGACGCCCGTCTGGATGACCCGCGGGTCGGCGATGAAGACGCGCATGAGCGTCGACGGGAAGGCGAACGCCACCCCGCCGAATCCGAACAGGATGGCCATCGCGGCGGCGGTGGCGGTCCACGCGACCGTCCCGGCCCGGTCGGGGGCGCGGGCGCCGAGGTTCTGGCCCACGCCCGTCGCCGCCCCCTGGCCGATGGCCCCCGAGACGGTCCAGGAGACCGACATCATCCGGAGACCGATGCCGTAGGCCGCGGTGACGATGGGCCCGAACCGGGCGACCAGCGCGGCGAACGCCACCGCCGAGAGGCTCCGGAGCAGGCCGTCGAGCGTCCCCGGGTAGCCGACGTCGACGAGCGTCCGCAGCACGCCCGGGTCGGGCCGGAGGTCCTCGAGCCGGAGCCGGATGCCCCACCCGCCGTCGAGGAGGATGTACAGCCCGGCGACGGCGGCGAGCACCCGGGCGGCGAGGGTGGCGATGGCGGCGCCGCTGACGCCCATCGCCGGGAACGGGCCCCAGCCGAGGACGAGGAACGGGTCGAGGACGATGTTCAGCCCCGCCGAGCCCGCCACCAGCCACATCGCCGTCCTCGTGTCGCCGGCGGCCCGGAGCACGGCCCGGAAGGCGAAGAAGAGGAACGTGAACGGGATGGAGACGAGGATGACGTCGAGGTAGTCGAGCGAGAGCCGGAAGACGGGCCCCCGGGCGCCGATGACCCAGACCAGCGGGTTCCGGACGGCGTAGCCGACGAGCGCCAGGGCGACACCGACGGCGACCGTCAGCACCACGGACTGGCCGACGGCGTGCTCGGCCGCCCGCTCGTCGCCGGCCCCGACCTGCTGGGAGACCACCGCGACCGCCGCGGCGGTGATGCCCATGGCCACCGAGATGAACAGCCAGGCCGTCGGGAACATCAGCGAGACGGCGGCGACCGACTCGGCGCCGACGCGGCCGACCCAGAACATGTCGGCCAGGTTGTAGGCCGTCTGGAGGAGGTTCCCGACGACCAGCGGCCAGGCCAGGGACAGGAGCTTCGGGGAGATGGCCCCCGTGGTCATGTCCACGCGGCCACGTCTGGCGCCCGACACGTCACGGGGCAGGGCCGACCGGCCCTAAGCCGTTTCGGAGGGTCAAGTCCCCGAGTGGGGCGAAACGGTAGCCCGGCGCGGCTCGGAGGGCGCTGACCCGCAGCCCCCGGGCCGAAGCCCGCGGCCCGCGGCCAGCGCGCCTCCCAGCGGACGGCGCACCACCACGCCCGCGGGCGGGCGCGCAGGCGCCCACGTTGGGACGCGTTACCCCGTCGCAGTCTCTCGGTTTTCGACGACGAAACGGTTAACATCGTCCTGCCGCCTACAGGGGGCGATGACCGACCCGTGGCCCCCGAGCGGGGTGACGACGTGCGACTGATCGTCTCCGAGAAGGACAACGCCGCGAGGCGCATCGCGGAGATCCTGAGCGACGGCACCGCCTCGGCCGAGCGGACCGGCGGGGTCAACGTCTACGGCTGGGCCGGGACGCAGGTGGTCGGCCTGTCCGGCCACGTCGTCGGCGTGGACTTCCCCGAGGAGTACAGCAACTGGAACAAGGTCGACCCGGCGGCCCTCGTCGGGGCGGAGATCGTCAAGACGCCGACCCGGCAGGACATCGTGAGGACGCTCAAGCGGCTCGCCGAGCGCGCCGACCACGTCACCATCGCGACCGACTACGACCGCGAGGGGGAGCTCATCGGGAAGGAGGCCTACGAGCTCGTCCGCGAGGTCAACCCCGACGTGCCCGTCGACCGGGTCCGCTTCTCCTCCATCAGCAAGCGCGAGGTGACGTCGTCGTTCGAGGAGCCGGACGAGCTGGACTTCGACCTGGCGGCGGCGGGCGAGGCCCGCCAGATCATCGACCTCATCTGGGGCGCGGCGCTCACGCGCTACCTGTCGCTCTCGGCGAAGCAGTACGGCGACGACTACATCTCGGTCGGCCGGGTCCAGTCGCCGACGCTGAAGCTCATCGTCGACCGCGAGCGCGAGATCGACGCCTTCGTCCCCGAGGACTACTGGGAGCTCTACGCCGGCCTCCTGAAGGCGGGCGAGGAGGCGCCGTTCGAGGCCCAGTACTTCTACCTCGACGAGGACGACAACGAGGCCGAGCGCGTCTGGGTCGAGGCCGACGCCGAGGCGGCCTACGCGGTCCTCGAGTCGGCGTCGTCCGCGACGGCGACCGAGGTGAACCGCCGCAGCCGGACCGACCGGCCGCCGGCCCCGTTCAACACGACGCAGTTCATCCGCGCGGCGAGCTCGCTCGGCTTCTCGGCCAAGCGCGCGATGTCCATCGCCGAGGACCTCTACACGGCGGGGTACATCACCTACCCGCGAACGGACAACACCGTCTACCCGGCCGACCTGGACCCCGCCGAGCTGCTCGCCGAACTCGCCAAGACCCGGGCGTTCACCGAGGACGCCGAGGCGCTGCTCGAGGGGGACCTGACGCCGACGCGCGGCGACGAGGAGACCACCGACCACCCGCCCATCCACCCGACGATGGACCGGCCGAATCGGGGCGACCTCTCGGACCGCGAGTGGCGCGTCTACGAGCTGGTCGTCCGGCGGTTCTTCGCGACGCTGGCCGAGCCGGCCAAGTGGGAGCACCTCCGCGTCGTGGTGGACGCCGACGGGCTCTCGCTCAAGGCCAACGGCAAGCGCCTGGTCGAGCCTGGCTACCACGCCGTCTACCCGTACTTCAGCACCGACGAGAACTACGTCCCCGACGTCGAGGAGGGCGAGACGCTGACCGTCGCCGAGACGCGCCTCGACGCCAAGCAGACGGAGCCGCCCCGTCGCTACGGCCAGTCGCGGCTCATCGAGACGATGGAGTCGATGGGCATCGGGACGAAGTCCACGCGACACGAGACCATCGACAAGCTCTACGCCCGCGGCTACATCGAGGAGAACCCGCCGCGGCCGACGCAGCTGGCGCGCGGCGTCGTCGAGGCCGCCGAGGAGTACGCCGACCAGGTCGTCTCGGAGACGATGACGGCGGAGCTCGAGGCCGACATGGCCGCCATCGCGAGCGGCGACAAGACGCTCGACGAGGTGACGGCCGAGTCGCGGGAGATGCTCACGGGCGTGTTCGAGTCGCTCGACGGGGCCGAGGAGGCCATCGGCGCGCTCATCCGCGAGGCGCTGAAGCGGGACAAGACGCTCGGTCCCTGCCCCGAGTGTGGCGAGCGCCTGCTCGTCCGCAAGAGCCGCTACGGCTCGTACTTCGTCGGCTGTGACGGCTACCCGGACTGCACCTACACGCTGCCGCTCCCGAACCGAGGGGAGCCCCAGGTCCTCGGCGAGACGTGCGAGGAACACGGGCTCCGCCACGTGAAGATGCTCGCCGGCCGGTCGACGTTCGTCCACGGCTGCCCGCAGTGCAAGGCCGACGAGGCCGACGCCGAGGAGGACCGCGTCATCGGGACGTGTCCCGAGTGCGGCGAGGCCGAGGGCGGCGAGCTGGCCATCAAGCGGGTCCGCTCGGGCTCCCGGCTCGTCGGCTGCACCCGCTACCCCGACTGCGACTACTCGCTGCCGCTGCCGCGACGCGGCGACATCGAGATCACCGACGTCCGCTGCGAGGAGCACGACCTGCCCGAGCTCGTCGTCCACACCGGCGGCGACGAGCCCTGGGAGCTGGGCTGCCCCATCTGCAACTTCATCGCCTACCAGGCCGAGAAGGCCAACAGCCTCCAGTCGGTCAAGGGCATCGGCAAGAAGACGGCGAAGAAGCTCGAGGAGGCGGGCATCGAGACGGTCGACGACCTGAAGGCGGCGGACCCGGAGGAGGTCGCGGGCAGCGTCCCGGGCGTCAGCGCCGACCAGGTCCGGGGCTGGAAGCAGAACGCGGCGGCGTAGGGACCGGGTTCAGCGGTGGGGTTCGACCATCCACCCGTTCGAACGGTGCCTTCGCCTCCCCGCGATGGTGACTCTCGAACGCGGCGACGAGACGACGTCCCGTCCCGACATCCTCGTTCACCGAGGTCACCCGGTCGCCCCTCCCCCCATCGTCGCATCCACGCCTTTATATCACACCGATAACCCATACAGGACAATGCCCCTCCCCTGGGCCGAGTGGGACCACGTCCTCAAGGTCGACCCCGACAAGCCGCTGCCCGACGGGGTGACCTACGGGGACGTCTGCCGGACCGGGACGGACGCCCTCGAGGTCGGCGGGACGCGCGGCGTGACGGGGGAGAAGATGGCCGCCGTCATCGACGCCTGCGTCCGGTACGACGTCCCGCTGTTCCAGGAGCCCTCCTCGACGGCCGCCGTCGTCCACCGGGACGAGCTCGACGGCTATCTGGTGCCCACGGTGCTCAACACCCGCGACGCCACCTGGCTCGTCGGCGCCCACAAGGAGTGGGTCCGCCTCGACGACGACATCCGGTGGGACCGGACGTGGACCGAGGCCTACATCGTCCTCAACCCGGACTCCGCCGTCGCGGAGTACGCCGACGCCGACTGCGACCTCCGCGCCGACGACGTGGCCGCCTACGCCACCGTCGCCGAACGGCTGTTCGGCCAGCACATCGTCTACGTCGAGTACTCGGGCACCTTCGGCGACCCCGAACTCGTCGCGGCGGCCACCGACGCCCTCGAGGAGGCGACCTGCTTCTACGGCGGGGGCATCGCGGACTACGACGCCGCCTACGAGATGCGCTCGGTCGCGGACGTCGTCGTCGTCGGCGACCTCCTCCACGACGACGGCGTCGAGGCCGTCGCGGAGACCGTGGCCGGCGCGAAGGCCGCGGCGGCGGACCGGGCGGACGTCGTCGCGCGCTGACGCGGGGGACGGGTCGGCCCGGGGGTGACCGCGGTCCGGGTCGGTTGCGACGTCGTCGAACCCAAACGACGGCGCTTAAGAAGGTCCCTCGGGTACGGAGGCGCATGGAAGACCGCACCTTCGCCGCGGACGCCGAACCGGGCGACCTGGCGACCCTCGCCGGGTGGGTCCACGAGGTCCGAGACCTCGGGGGCATCGCCTTCCTCATCCTCCGGGACGCCTCCGGGCGCGTCCAGGTGAAGTTCGAGAAGGAGGAGATGCCCGACGACCTCGTCGAGACGGGGCTGTCCGTCCACCGCGAGAGCGTCATCACCGTGACCGGCCAGGTCGAGGCGGAGCCCAGGGCCCCCACGGGGGTCGAGGTGGTCCCCGAGGCCATCGAGGTGCTCGCGCCGGCCGATCCGGCGCTGCCGCTCGACCCCTCCGGCAAGGTCGGCGCCGAGCTCTCGACCCGGCTGGACAACCGGACGCTGGACCTCCGGCGCGACTCCGTTCGGGCCGTCTTCGTGGCCCGGTCGACCGTCCTCCACGCGGCCCGCGACGCCTTCCGGTCGCTCGGCGCCACGGAGATCACCACGCCGAAGATCGTGGCGACGGGCACGGAGGGGGGTACCGAGCTGTTCCCCATCACCTACTTCGGCCGGGAGGCGTTCATGAACCAGTCCCCGCAGCTGTTCAAGCAGCTCGTCGCGGGGTCGAGCCTCGAACGCGTCTTCGAGATCGGCCCCATCTTCCGCGCCGAGGAGCACAACACGCCGCGGCACCTCAACGAGGCGACCTCCATCGACTACGAGGCGGCCTTCATCGACGAGCAGGAGGCGATGGACGCGGCGGAGTTCGTGGTCAGGTCGGCGTACGAGGCCGTCGCCGACCGGTGCGAGGAGGAGCTCGCGGCGCTCGAGCTGGACGCCTCGTTCGCGGTGCCGACCGACCCGTTCCCGCGGCTCACCTACGAGGAGGCCATCGAGCGAATCAACGCCACCGGCGCCCTCGACGAGCCCCTCGGCTGGGGCGACGACCTGTCCACCGAGGCGGAGCGGACCCTGGGCGAGGCCGTCGGCAGCCACTACTTCGTCACGGAGTGGCCGAGCGAGGTCAAGCCGTTCTACATCATGGACCACGACGACGACCCCGAGCGCTCGACCGGGTTCGACCTCATGCACCCCCGGATGGAGCTCGTCTCCGGGGGTCAGCGCGAGCACCGCCACGACCGGCTCGTCGAGGGGTTCGAGGCCCAGGGCCTCGACCCCGGGCAGTTCGAGTACTACACGAAGATGTTCCGGTTCGGGATGCCGCCCCACGCCGGCTGGGGCATGGGTGCCGAGCGGCTCGTCATGACGATGCTCGACCTGCCCAACATCAGGGAGGCGGTATTGTTCCCGAGAGACCGGCAGCGTCTGAGCCCGTAGGGCGAGGACCTGGCGGGCCGCGAGACGAGCGGAGCGAGTCTCGCCCGCCCGGCAGCGGCTCTCGCCGTAAGGCGAGGCTGCGACTATCGGGAGGATTCTGCCAGACCAATCAGATTATCGTTACGTTCAGCGGCCCGCCTCATCGGGGACGTGCTTCGAGGCGCCGGCATCGTCACTGTCCTTCGTTGTTGCCGGTGTTAACGGCCGATTATGCCGAGGGCGTCGGCTCCAATCAGTTGTCTCCCGGAGGTCCGAAACGGTGTTAATCACTTATTACCGTGGCTGGCGACGGCCGTACGGGAGCGGCTACATGGCAACGAAACAACAACGACGGTTGGCGCGACCGACCGGGCCTCTATTCGACCTCTACGAGCGCTACGTCGGCGAGCCACGTTCGCGCAAGGACGTCTACGGCTACTGGACGTTCCTCGCCGGCTACGCCCTGGGAGTCCTCGGGGTGGCGATCTACCTCGCGACGACCGTCCCGGGGCAGGAACAGTTCTTCATCCGTGAGGTCTCCATCAGCCTGTCGGCCACCGGGCTCGCCCTCGGGCTGTTCGGCTTCGGGTTGATGCTGCCCGTCCGGCGGCGGGGCATCTACCTCAGCGTCCTCGGCCTGCTGGTCGCGCTGGTCGGCGTCGGCGCGTTCGTGGCGGGCTACCCGAACCGCTGGATCGCCGGCACGAACTACAGCGGGATGGTCATCACGGGCTACACGGTCGGCATCGCCGTCGTGGCCGGCGTCGCCGCCCTCGTCCCGGTGCTCACCGGGGAGAAGGGCTGGCTGGTCGAGGACCTCGAGGACTACGCCGGCCACCCACCCGTCCTCGTCGGGGAGTCGCTGCAGGGCGCCCTCTACACCGTCTACAAGGTCGGGACGGGTCGGTGGACCTGGCGGGTGCTCCAGCAGAACGCGGTCGGCGAGAACGCCGTCGGACCCCACAGTCGACCGGACGTCGAGGCCGCGGCCGAGGCCGTCCGTTCGCTCATCGCCGACGCCGGGCTGCTGGAGATCACCACGGTGGCCTTCCGGCTGTACGAGTCGGCCGTCGGCGAGTGGCGCTGGACGCTGATGCGTGACGACGGTTCCGCCGTCGCCGTCTCCGGCACGCTCCATCCGGACCGGGACGCCGCGGAGAGCGCGGCCAGCCTGCTGAAGGAGGCGGGGCCCGACGCCCCCGTCATCGACATCCAGGGCGCGGCCTTCGACGTCTACGAGGCCGACGGCTACTGGCACTGGCGGCTCCTCGACGAGGAGCGCCAGCCGCTCGCCAGCAGCCCGGACGCCTTCGCCGAGGAGTCGGCGGCCCAGGCGGCCATCGAGCCGGTGCGGGCGCGGTTCGCCGACGCCCACGTCATCGCCATCGACGAGCTGGGCGTCGAGCTGTTCGAGGCCGACGACGGGTGGCGCTGGCGCGTCGTGGACACCTCGGACGAGGTCCTCCTCGAGAGCGTCGACGGCTTCGAGTCACGGCGGGTGGCCGAGTCGGCCGTCGACGGGGTCCTCCCGGCCGTCAGCGGGGCCCCGGTCCTCGAACCCCACCGATCGGCGTTCGAGCTGTACGACGGGCCCGACGGCTGGCGGTTCCGGCTGGTCGACGCGGACGGGAACCACGTGGCCGACAGCGCCGGCGCGATGGCCGACGAGGCCAGCGCCCGACGCGAGGCCGAGCAGGTCGTGACCACCGCCGGCGAGGCCGACGTCGTCCAGTACGATGGCGGCAGCTTCGAGCTGTATCCCGACGGCGACGCGTGGCGCTGGCGGCTCGTGACCGTGGACCGCGAACTCGTCGCCAGCAGCGCCGAGGGCTACCCCGACGAGGCGTCGGTGGAGTCGGCCATCAAGCGGGTCTGCGAGCGGGCGCTCGCCGCGGACCTCATCGAGTTCGAGCACGCCGCGTTCCAGCAGTACGAGTCGGAGGGCCGCTGGCGCTGGCGGCTCATCGACGCCGACGGGACGGTCCTAGCGGACAGCGGCGACGACTACGAGAGCCAGGCCGAGGTCGGGAACGCGATGACGACGCTCAAGGAGCGCGCCCCCGACGCCGACATCCTCGAGATCGAGACGGCCGCCTTCGAGCTGTTCGAGGACGCGTCGGGCTGGGGCTGGCGGCTCATCGACGAGACCGGCGCGATGGTGGCCCAGGGCGCCGACCGGCACCCGTCTCGCTCGGACGCCAAGGCGGCGATGAACCGGCTCGTCACGCACGCCGAGGACGCCGAGGTTCGCGGGATGGCCCAGCCGGCGTTCCAGTTCTACACCGACGCCGACGACGCCTGGAAGTGGCGGTACGTCCACCCGGACGGCCGCGTCGCCGCGACGGGGACCGACGCCCACGCGACCCGGGACGAGCTCGTCAACGCGGTGGCCGCGGTTCGCGAGCAGGCCGTGGCGGCGGCCATCCACGCCATCGACCCGCTCGCCATCGAGGTGCTCGACGGCGGTCGGCCCCGGTTCCAGCTCATCGACGCCGACCGACGGCCGGTCGCCGAGGGCCGACGTCGCTACGACGACCGCGATTCGCTCGACGCCGACGTCTCGCGGCTCCAGTCGCACACCGCCGACGCCGCCGTCTTCGCCATCGGCGACGGCGCCATCCGCCTCACGCCGGACCAGGGCACCTGGACCTGGGAGCTCGTCGACGGGGACCGGCGGCCGGTGGCGACGGCGCCGGCGACCTACCCCGACCGCGAGGGAGCCCAGACGGCGGCCGAGCGCGCCGACGCCCTGGCCCCCGACGCGAAGCTCGTCGACTTCGACGTGGCGGCCTTCGAGCTCTACCGGGACGACGACGGCCTCCGCTGGCGGCTCATCGACGACGGGAGCACCGTCGTCGCTCGGGCGGCCGACGGGTTCGCGACGACCGCGGAAGCGCGAGCGGCCGTCGACGACGTCAAGGCGCTCGTCGCCGACGCCAGCGTCCTCGAGATCGACGAGGCGGCCTTCGAGCTCCACGCCGAGGCCGACGGCTGGTCGTGGCGGCTGGTCGACGACCACGGGAACGCGCTGGTCCGGAGCCTCGGCCCCCTCTCGAGCCGGGCCGACGCCCGCGCGGCCGTCAACGAGCTCAAGACCTACGCCCCGGACGGCCGCATCACCGTCGTGGACTGAGGCGCGGCGACGGTCTCCGGCAGGGGCCCCTGACGGCCCCAGTGACACGTCCCGCGGTTCGCCGTTTCTCACCGGACGGGAATCGGACCCCCGGTTAAGGTCGGACGACTACAATCTTGCGCGAGAGGTACACAACCATGCAGAAGAACGTCGGAGGGACGGAGCGGACGGTTCGGCTCGTCGTCGGTGGACTGCTCGCCATCGTGGGGATCCTCGGGTACGCCGGCGTCCTCTCCCTGGCCTTCGTCGGCATCGGCGCGGCGCTCGCGGCGGTCCTGGCGTTCCTCGTCGGAGCCGTCCTGCTCGTCACGGGCTCCGTCCAGTGGTGCCCCATCACCGCCGCGCTGGGCATCTCGACCTACTCGGGCGAACCGCCGGCCGAGAAGGTGGCCTGACCGGGCCGCCACGGACCTCGAACTCCGGGTGAACCGCCAGGTGGATCGCTAGCGGACGTCGGGCTCACCCGCTCGTTCGGCGGACGGCCCGCACCCGCGCCGCGGCCGCCTCCGCGCTCGCGGCCAGCACGTAGACGATGGGCTCGACGCCGAAACCACCGGTCTGGTAGAGGACGTCGACCGCGGCCGGGTCGTCGGCCCCCGCGAACGCTCGCTCGATCGCCCCGACCAGGTCCGGGTCCTCCCCGTCGAACTCGAGGGCGGCGCCGTCGGCGGCGGCGAGCGCGTGGAGCACCGCGTCGTCGTACCGGAGGTTCACCGCCGCCCGAGCCTCGCTGCCGGCGGCCCGGGCGGCGAGGAGCACCGTGGCGACGTGCTGGCTGGCGCCGAACTCGGGCGCCGCGGGGACGGCGAGCCCCCCCTTGACCTCGAACAGCCGACCGGGAACGCCAGCGACGTCGTCGACGTCAGTCGCCTCGGGCCGACACTCGACGAGGTTCGAGCCGACGTTCGGGACGAGGTCGGCGACGCCGGCCGTCCGCTCGAGGACGGCCAGCCCGCGCCGCAGGGAGGCGAGGACCCGCTCGGCGGTCCGGAGCTCGCTCTCCGGGTCGTGGACCGAGAAGACGCCGCCGCGACCGGCCAGCTCGGGGACGGCCCGCTCGTGGAGGGTCGCCAGGAGGTCGCCCCGCTCGAGCTGCCTGATGAGCACCTCGAGCTCGACCAGGGCCTGGAGCGGCGTGGTCCCGCCGGAGGCCAGGCCGTCAGCCAGCTCGTCGACGAGGGCCCGGACCCGGGCGTCCTCGAGCACCGCGGGTTCGCGGTCCACCTCGCCGGTGGCGTACTTCGAGACGGCGCTCTGGGAGACCCCGAGCGCGTCGGCCACCTCGCGCTGGGTCAGCCCGCGGTCGCGGAGGGCGGCGGCCAGCATCGACCGCACCGTCGGGAGGAAGGCCTCGACGACCACCTCCTCGATGAACTTCATCGGCCCCCGGTCACGCTCGTGGGGCCGCCGTCCTCACGATAGCCCGCCATGCCCACGACCCTCACCGGTCGGCCCGGAACTCGTGGTCGCCCTGGATGCGCGACGCCTGCGGGCCGCGCTGGTCCTGGTACTTCGAGCCGCGCTCGGCGCCGTAGGGCCGCTGGGCCGGGCTCTTCAGCTCGGTGAACGTCAGCTGCGAGATGCGCATCCCCGGCTTGAGCGCGACGGGGGCGCTCCCGAGGTTCGAGAGCTCGAGCGTGATCTGGCCCCGGTAGCCGGGGTCGACGATACCCGCCGTCGCGTGCACGACGATGGCCAGCCGGCCCAGCGACGACCGGCCCTCGACGTGTGCGATGAGGTCGTGGGGGATCTCGACGCGCTCCATCGTCGTCCCGAGCACGAAGTCCCCGGGGTGGAGGATGAACTCGTCGTTGGTGCGGGTCGCCACGGGCCGGCCGTCGGCGGACGATCGACCGTCGCCGCCTTCCTCGCCATCGCCCTCGCCGTCGAACCCCTCGAGGGTGGCCTGGTCGGGGGCTGGTACCCGGGTGAGGCTCACGTAGTCGTCGACCTCGGCGGCCCGGTCGGGGTGGATGCAGGAGATGTTCGTGCGCTCGAACTCGAGGAACTCCCGGCCGAGCCGGAAGTCGACGCTGGCCGGCTGGATCTGGAGGTCGGGGTCCTCGAGCGGCTCGATGACGAGGTCGCCCGCCTCGAGCCGGCGGCGGATGTCGCCGTCCGAGAGTATCATTGCCCGTCAGTGGCGGGTGGGGCCGATAAAAGCATCCGGTCCAGCGGTGCGTCGCGTGCCTGACGGGTCCGAACCGGCGGTCCGACGCCCGGAGTTCACTCCGGCGACTTCTCGAGGGGAGTCGCGCGACTCACCCCAGCCCGACCCCGATGAGCGTTCCCAACCCGTACGTGACGGCCGCGGCCGCGAGCCCGATGAGCACCTGGCGCGACCCGGAGTAGAGGACGCCCCGACCGGTCAGGAGGGTGATGCCGGCGCCGATGCCGAACAGCGCCACGGCGCTGAGCACCAGGCTCGCCGCGACGGCGGTGAGGCCGGTGAACGCGAAGAACGGGAGCACGGGGACGATGGCGCCGACGGCGAACAGGACGAACGACGCCCCGGCCGCCTCGTAGGCCGAGCCGCCCAGCTCCTCGGGGTCGATGCCGAGCTCCTCGCGGGCCAGGGTGTCGAGAGCGGTCGCCTGGTCGGCGACGAGCTGTTCGGCCACCTCCTCGGACCGTTCGCGCGACAGCCCCTTGGCCTCGTAGATGAGCGCGAGCTCCTCGGCCTCCTCCTCGGGAGCCGTCGCGAGCTCCTCGGCCTCGATGGCGAGCTGTCGCTGGTAGAGCTCCCGCGAGCTCTGGACCGAGAGCCACTCGCCCATGGCCATCGAGCCCGCCCCCGCCAGCAGCCCGGCGAGGCCGGTGAGCAGGATAGCCTGGGCGTTGAACGCCGCCCCGGCGACGCCCATCACGAGGCTCAGGTTCGAGACGAGGCCGTCGTTGGCGCCGAGGACGGCCGCCCGGAGCGCGTTCCCGCTCGTGGCCCGGTGGCGCCCCTCGAGCCGGGCCAGCACCGTTCCCTCGGCGCCGCGGCCGGGCGCCTCCGCGATGAGCGAGAGCAGCCGCTCGTGGGACCGCGACTCGGCGGCCATCGCCCCGGCCTCGGGACGCCCCTCGAGGGTCCCGCCCACCGTCGATTCCGTGGACCGCATGGTCCCGAGCACGAGCCCGGGGCCGAACCGGCGGGCGAGCCGCGCCAGCGTCCGGGCGCGCCAGGTCGGGGTCGCCGGCCCCGGCTCGACGCCGGCGTCGCGAAGCTGCTCGGCCCAGCCCGCGGCGTGGCCCGCCTCGGTCTCGGCGAGCCGGCGGTAGACCTCGGCGAGCTGTGGTTGGGCCTCGGCGGCCGCCATCGCGCGGTAGACCGTCTCGGCGTCGACCTCCTCCTGGCGATACACCCGGAGCCGGGCGACGTCGTCGCTCGCGGCCATGTTGCCCCCGTTACGACGGCTGGACGCATAACCGTGGTGACAGGAGCGTCGGCTGACGGTCCGGAGGCCGGTTCGCCGCGTGGCCGTCGTCGACGTTACGCCGTCCGGGCCCGCGCCTCGGCCAGCCAGGCCGGCTGGTCGACGTGGGTCGAGCCGAGGTCCGACGTCGTCAGCCGGAGCGTCATCGCGGAGGGGTCACCCGTCGCCGACCGGCCGGAGACGGTCACCTCGAGCCGTCGTACGACCCCGGCGGGGCTGACCAGCAGCGTCGCGTTGACCGACACGGAGCGCTCGTGCGACCGGTCCGTCAACCGCGTCTCGTTGGCCGTCCCGACCGCGTCGTCCATCGCCGCCCGGGAGAGCCCCGTCACGTTAGCCGCGCCCGAGGCCTCGTACCGGGTCACCCAGCCACCGTCGTAGCGCTCGACGCCGGCCTTGGTCCAGTTGAGCCGCTGGACCGCCGCGCGGACGAGGTCGGCGGAAGCGACCCGTGACGCGGTGACTGGACGGGGCGCCAGCGACCCGCGTTGGTACGGCGCCCGGGTCGCGTCGTACCGGGTGATGGTCTGCTGGCCGACGTCGAGGGTCATCCGGCGGTGCGTGGCGTTGGCCGTCGTGTAGCGCGCCAGCGTGATGCCGGACCCGTTGGTCGCCGACGTGACGATGCGGATCCGACTCGACGACCGGTTCGCGGCCAGGTCCACGGCCGCCGTCCGGTCGATCTCGACCGAGACGGTCGACGCCTCGAGGCGGATCGTGGCGTTGCTCCGGAACGAGCCGGCGTCGCGGAGGCCGGCCAAGTGGGCCGCGGCGAGGGCCGTCCCGTTGAGCGCCGCGCCGGTTTGGGTGTAGGGCGCCGGCGCCCCGCCGGGGAGGTTGCTGATGGTTCCGGTACAGCCGGCGAGGACCACCATGGCCAGCACGGCGACCGGGACGAACGCGGTGACCAGTCCAGACGAGAGGCGGGCGAGGTGTCGGATCGAGCGGTCGGGGCGGGGCGGGGACATGGGAGGACAGCGTTCGTTCCCTGCAACCCCGACCAGGTGGATAAAAGGTCGACATCGTCCAGGCGAGGGGGTCATCGATTCAGTCCGTTCATCCCGGGGCGAGACGGTTCATCGCCGGCGAACGCGCCCGCTTGCCGGCGACGGCGACCGGGCCGTCACGGGGCCCTTATAGGGCCACCTGGAGAACGGGGCCCCGTGAAGCAGGCCATCGTCGCCCGGCGGGACCTCGGGATGAGCCCGGGCAAGCTCGCCGCCCAGGTCGCCCACGCCTCGCTCTCGGCCGTCGAGAAGGCCGACGCCGAGGCCCGGCGGGCGTGGAAGCAGGGGGGCCAGAAGAAGGTCGTCCTCCGGTCGCCCGACGAGCGCACCCTGTTCGAGCTCAAGGTCATCGCCGAGGACGCCGGGCTCCCCGTGGCTATCATCCGGGACGCCGGGCACACCCAGCTCGAGCCCGGCACGGTGACCGCGCTGGCCGTCGGCCCGGCCGGCGACGAGGCCGTCGACGCGGTGACCGGCGACCTCAAGCTGTACTGATGCGCGAGGCCCACCCCGCCGAACGAGCCGTCGGGATGGCGTACTACGTGAGCGACGCCGACGGCACGGGCGGGCGGCTCCGTGACGGCCCGGAGGACTTCCGGGTCCGCGAGCTCGAGGCCGTCGACGTGGCGCCGCTGGGGGCCGACCCGGGCGACTACCGCCACCTCGTGGTCCGCGCGACGCTCCGCAACTGGGACACCAACGCCTTCGCCCGGGCGCTCGCCAACGCGCTCGGGGTCAGCCGGGGTCGCGTCGCCTGGGCGGGGACGAAGGACAAACGCGCGGTCACCACCCAGCTCCTCACGGTCGCTGACGTCGACCCCGCCGACCTCCCGACGATACGGGGGGCAGCCCTCGAGCCGGTCGGCCGGCTGGGCCGGCCGCTCCAGTTCGGCGACCTCGCCGGCAATGCCTTCGAGGTCACCGTGGCCGAGGCGGACCGACCCGACCAGGCCGAGGCGGTCACGGCCGAACTCGCGACGTTCGGCGGCGTGGACGCGGCGGATGGCGGTGACGTCCGCGGCGCGGCCGTGGACGGAACCGTCGTCGGGGTGCCGAACTACTTCGGCCACCAGCGGTTCGGGAGCATCCGGCCGGTCACGCACCTCGTGGGTCGACACCTCGTGAGGGGGGATTGGGAGGGCGCCGTGATGGCCTACCTCGGTGGGCCGACCGAGGACGAGCCAGCGGCGACGCAGGCCGCCAGGCGGTTCGTCGAGGCGACCCGCGACTGGGCAGCCGCGGCCGAGCGGTTCCCGGGAGGACTCACCTTCGAGCGGGCGCTCTGCCACGGCCTCGCCGAGTCGGGCGGCGACTCGGCGGCGGACTTCCGGGCGGCGCTCGACGCCCTCCCGTGGACCCTCCAGCGCCTGTTCGTGAACGCCGCGCAGTCCGAGGCGTTCAACCACGTCCTCTCGCGTCGGCTGGCGCTGGGGCTCCCCTTCGACCGGGCGGTGGCCGGGGACGTCGTGTGCTTCGCGGAGACGGTCGGCGACCTCGTCGTCCCGGCCCCGGACCGGACGCAGCGGGTCACCGAGGACCGGGTCGAGACCGTCAACCGCCACGCCGCGCGCGGGCGGGCCTTCGTCACCGCCCCGCTGGTCGGGACCGACACGGAACTCGCCGGGGGCGAGCCGGGGGAGATCGAGCGGTCGACCCTCGAGTCGCTCGACCTGGCCCCCGCCGACTTCGACCTCCCGGAGCCCTACGGCTCGACGGGGACGCGCCGGGCCGTCCTGCTCCGAACGGCGGTGACGGTCGACCGGGACCCGCTCCGGTTCGCCTTCTCGCTGCCGTCCGGGTCGTACGCGACGGTCGTCCTCCGCGAGTACCTGAAGGTGGACCCGCGGTCGCTCTGAGGGGGGTTCGGGCCGCGAGGACCGCTGACGACGGCCGTGGCGCCCGCATCCCGCCAGGTTTATCCCCCGCAGTCCCGGACTCGGGTGCATGACCGAGCGACGCCGACAGACGGGGACCTCCGGCCGCTTCGGCCCGCGGTACGGCCGGGTCGCCCGCCGGCGCATCTCCGAGATCGAGGAGGGCATGCGAGCGCCGCACACCTGCCCGGAGTGCGGGGCCGAGCGGGTGGCCCGGACCGACACCGGCATCTGGCAGTGTTCGCGCTGCGGGCACCGGTTCACGGGTGGCGCCTACCGACCCGAGACCCCCGGTGGCCGGACGGTCCGCCGGTCCATCCGCGCCGCGATGGCCGGCGAGACGGTCGAGATGGACGTCGACCTCGAAGCCGTGCCGGAGGGCGTCGACCTCGGGATCACGGAGGAGGAATGAGCTACAAGTGCTCGCGCTGCAAGCGCGACGTCGAGCTCGACGAGTACGGCGGCGTGCGCTGCCCCTACTGCGGGCACCGCGTGCTCCTGAAGGAGCGCGCCGGCGACGTGAAGGAGATCACCGTCGAGTAGCCCGGCCGGACCGCTTTTCCCGCCCTCGACCGAACGGGACGACGTGACCGAGCGGCCGCATCGAGCCGTCGTGAGCCTCGAGTACGCCGACGAGCGGACCGCCCGGCTGGTCGAGCGGAGCCTCCGCCAGGAGGTCGGCGGGGTCGACGACGACCGCGCGACGACGGACCTGGAGCGGGACGGCGCGCAGGTGGCGCTGACCATCGACGCCGCCGACCTCGTCGCGCTCCGCGCGGCCGCCAACAGCTGGCTCTCGCTGGTCGAGGTCGCCGAGCGGGTCGCCGCGGCCGCCGAACCGCACGTCGGGTGACCTGCCCCCCCCGTCGACGGCCCGCCGGGGCGTCGTCGGGGCCGGGTCCCGGGAAACCGTTGACTTTTGAGGCCCGGGACCGTCGGGCCGGCCATGCAAGGACAACTCCCGCCGGAGGCCCGCGAGAAGGTCGAGGAGCTCCAGACGCTCCAGACCAAGGCCCAGCAGGTCGCCATGTCGAAGCAGCAGGCCCAGGCCCAGCTGAGCGACGCCGAGGCCGCCCTCGAGGCGCTCGAGGACGTGGAGGATGACGCGACGATGTACCGGGAGGTCGGCGAGCTGCTCGTCGAGACCGACCGGGCGTCGGCCCAGGCCGACCTCGAGGACCGCGTGGACAGCCTCGAGATACGGGTCCAGACGCTCGAGAAGCAGGAGGGCCGGTTCCAGAACCAGTTCGAGTCGCTCCAGGAGGACCTGGAGGAGCTCCTCCAGGGGGCCGGCCTCGGCGGGCTCGGCGGGGGGCCCGCCGCGCCCAGCGGCCCCACCGGTCCCGGCGGCTCGTAGGCCGTGTCCGGCGAGGAATCGACGACCGAACCCGACGACGAAGCGGTGGTGCGGACGGCCGTCGAGGCGGCCGAGGGCGTCATCTTCGCGGCCTACCGACGCGCGGCCATCCGCGACGTCGACGTGACCGTCCACTTCGCCGACGCCCAGCTGGCGGTCGACGTCTACCTGGATGTCCCCGACGACCCGGCCGTCGACCAGGTCGCCGACGAGGCCGCGATGGCGGCCCGACGGGCCGTCGACGACCTGCTCGGGGAGTGACGACGACCGGCGGCGGGCCTGGACGAACCCGAGCCGACGCTACGACGCGGCGAACAGGAAGACGAGGACGCTGATGGCGACGGTCGCGATGACGACCGCGCCGGCCAGCGCGCCACCCATCGAGATGACGGCGTTGGCGTGGCTGGCGAGCGTCTCCGTGCGGTCGTTGCCGAACACCGTCACCTCCGCGTGCTCGGTGGCCATCCCGGCCCAGGCGGGCTCGAGGTCGTCGATGGCCGCCCCCACGAGCCGCCGCACGACGGTCACCAGCTCGTCCCAGTCCACCCCCTCGCCGACCTGGTTGGTCGACTCGACCGTGTTGACGATGTGGGTGTCGGTGGTCATCACCTCGACCGCGTCGACGGCGTCCAGGGCGTCGACGATGTAGGCTCGGAGCCCTGGCTCCATGTTGTTCCCGTCGACGAGCACGTAGGCCGTCGTCTGGTCCCCGACCCTGGCCACCGCGACCCGGATGCCCAGGGGACCGATCCCCTCCGCCGCCGTCCAGTCCGTCGGGTCCCAGGCGGTGCCCAGCTCGAGGGGGCCGCGGGGCGCCTCGCCGAGGGCCTCGGCCGCCTCGGCCGCGGCGTGGAAGAGGTCGTACGAGCGGGGCGAACCGGGGGTCACGTGGCCGATGATGCCCCCCTCAAGGCCGTCGTTGCTGTTGTGGGCGTCGACGAGCATCACGTCGTTCAGGCCGGCGATGCGGGCCTCCGCCATCGCCGACAGCCCCACCCCGTACTCGATGTCGTCGGCGAACCCGGGCGCGAAGGTCGCCAGGAGCAGCCCGTCGTCGTCGAAGGCCTGGCCCAGGACGGTGGCGTCGCCGGCCGTCACCTGCACGCTCTGGGTGGCCGTCCGCCCGTACTCGATGCGGTCGGCGGCGGCGTGGGCCGCCCGGATGAGGGCCTCGACCTCGCCCTCCGTGACGAGGTTGAAGTCGTGGCCGGCGGTCGCGTGGGGCGGGAAGGCGAGGCCCTCGGCGTCGGCGGCGATCCACCGGGGGAGGTTGCCACCGCCGATCTCGCCCATCGGCCCGGGGTGGATCATCGGGAGCACGAACCGGGCCTTCTCCGTCCCGTCCTCGCGGACGAACGAGAGCACCGTCACGGGCACGACCGCCAGCTCGCCGATGTCCTCGAAGAACTCCTCGAGCTCCCGCGAGCCCTCGGCGATGTGGCCGATGAACCCCCGCAGGAAGTCGAACCCGCTCACGCCGAGGCTCCGGCGCCACGGGCGGTCCACGACGAGGATGAGCCCGTAGACGCCGGCGGAGTAGAGCAGCGAGGTCACGAGCAGGAGCTCGAAGTCGATGGGGCCGATGGCGGTGACGGCGGCCGGCGCGACCTGGGACCGCGAGAGGACGATGTCCAGGATGGGGCCGCCGGCGGTGAGGTAGCGGACGGTGCCGCTGTAGATGAACAGCAGGAGCGCGGCCGTCAGCGTCTGGACACTCGCCGGGATGGCCGCCACGAGCGCCTTCCGGTGCGAGACGGCCATCACCACCGCCAGCCGGAAGGCGAACACGATGGCCAGCGACTCGATGAGGACGTCGAAGACGAACCGCTGGCCGATGGGCGTCAGCAGCGCGATGCTGCCCGCGACGGCCAGCATCACCACGACGATGCCCTCGCAGGCCAGCGCGAGCAGTGACGACCGGTTGTAGGTCAGCTGCCCCCCGAGCCGGCGGTCGATGGGGGCGGTGAGGAAGGCTGCGGCCAGCGTCGGGATGCCGACGTAGAACAGCCCCTGGTAGGCGTCGTCGAGGACGAACGTGGACTCGAAGGCCGCGACGCCGACGACGGCCGCCAGGACCAGGGCGAAGGCGACGCTCGAGTACCAGCGCGGGGCCCGGAAGATGTACCGGGACAGCGACGCGAGGTTACCCTGGGTGGCGGTCATGGCCGGTCACGACTCGCAGACCGCGAGGAAGTTCTCGAAGACGGCGGCGCCCTCCTCCGTGTGCGCCACCTCGGGGTGCCACTGGACCCCGAACCAGTCCTCGGTCTCGTGACTGATGGCCTCGACGTCGCAGACGTCGCTGTGGGCGGTCCGGACGAACCCCTCGGGCACCGTCTTGACCTCGTCGGCGTGACTGGCCCAGACCCGGGTCTCCGGCGCCAGCGACCCCACGAGGCGGTCGGTCTCGTCGTCGATGACGACCGTGACGTCGGCGTACCCGCCGTACTCGCCGGGGCCGACCTGGCCGCCGTGGGCCACGGCGAGGTCCTGCATGCCGAGGCAGATGCCCAGCACGGGGACGCCGACGTCGAGGTAGCGCGCGCCGCGGTCCGCGTCGGCCTCGTGGGGGCCGCCCGACAGCACGATGCCGTCCGCGTCGACGTCGGCCGGCGGCGTGGCGTTGTCGACGATGGCCGCGTCCACCCCCAGGTCCCGGAGCGCCCGCTGCTCGAGGTGGGTGAACTGCCCGCCGTTGTCGACCACCACCACGCGGGTCATTGGCCCCCCTTGACCGGACGAGGTTAAAAATCCGGCTATGCCGACACGGCTGACCCGCCGCGCCCTCGGGCGGTTCCGCCGGTCGGTCGGGGCGGGCCGTCAGCGGCCCGACGACCCCTGGCGACGCTCGGCCGCCGACCGGAACGAGAGCTCGTCGAGCTCGCGGCTGCGGCGGGCCTCGCGTTCGGCGAGGGCCTCGGGGTCGGGCCCGACGTCGTCGTCGATGGCCGCCCACGAGCGGTGGACCTTCGCGTGACACCACCGGCAGAGGTGGACCGTGATCTCGTGGGCGAGGGGGCCGGCGTCGGCGTACGACAGGTGGTGCTCCTGGAGTAGCGGCCGGTCGTCCTCGTGGGCGACGCGGTGCTCCTCGAGGCCGCACCGGGCGCAGACCCGGTCAGTCGACCGCGACCGGAACTTCGGACAGTCCGCCCAGTGCCACTCCTCGGCGGCGACCGGACAGCGGTAGTCCTCGCGGGCCCGGGCACGGGCGAACGCGAGGTCCAGGCCGGGCCATTCTAACGCGAACCGACAGGTGCCGTCGTCCGTGAGGTGGTCGCAGCGGACCACGTGCTCGTACGGGTCCTCGACGCCGACCGAGGTCCCCCGTGGGGTCCGCTCCATGGGGTGGCCAGCGCGCCGCGGCGCAAAACCCTTTTGCGGGCCGCCGGCGAGCGGCCACGGGTGCGCGTACTCCACGAGGGCGAGCCGCTCGCCACCGACGTCGAGGTGGCCCGCACGCTGCCGACGAAGATGAAGGGGCTGATGTTCGAGTCGGCCATCGCCGACGACTACGCCCTCGTCTTCCCGTTCGACCGGGCGGCCCGCCGGTCCGTCCATATGCTGTTCGTCCGGACCCCGCTCGACGTGCTTTGGGTGGCGGACGAGTCGGTGACGAAGCGAGCGACGCTCTCGCCGTGGACGGGGTTCGACTGGGCTCGCGCCGACACCATCGTCGAGCTGGCCCCGGGCGCCGCCGCCGACGTGTCGGTCGGCGACGCCCTCACCGTCGCGGAGAGCGATTAAGTGGGCCGGGAGCCTCGCGACGGCCATGGCGGGGTACCTGGTGGCCATCAAGCCCTCCGCACGACGACACAATCGGGTCGCCGGCGAGTGGGTCGGCCGCCGCGGGGCGACCCGCCGCTTCGCCGAGAAGGCCGACGCCCGCGCCTGGGCGGCCGACATCTCCGGTGCCGGCGCGGTCCGCGTCCAGGACGTCGCCCCCAACGACCCGGCCGACGTCGACGGCTACCTCGTGGCGGACCCGAACCGCAACCGCGGGCCAGGCGGGCCGGCGGAGACCGTGCCGCTCGACGTTGGCTGACCGGACCGTCACGCGGCGTTCAGCTCGCGTAATACGGAGACGCGAGCCACCTGTGGAAACCGAAACCGCTAAACTCGACACTGTGGTACCTCCGGGCGTGCCGAGGTAGCCTAGCCCGGCCAAGGCGGTTGCCTCGAGAGCAACTGTCCGAGAGGACTCGGGAGTTCAAATCTCCCCCTCGGCGTCCTACGACTCACCATGCGAGCACCGCGAAGCGTGTGCGAGCTTGCGTGAGTCGGTGGCGACAGTCCGGGAGATTTGAACGATACCGGACGCAGCGCGAGCGGAGCGAGCGACCGTCCGGTTCGGAGTTCAAATCTCCCCCTCGGCGCTTCTGGGACGAGCCACCTCGCGAGCGCCGCGGAGCGGGGCGAGCGAGGCGCGAGTCCCGAACGGCGTCGGGGAGTTTGAACGATACCGGACGCAGCGCGAGCGGAGCGAGCGACCGTCCGGTTCGGAGTTCAAATCCCCCCCTGTCTCCGCGTGGTTCAAACCTCCCCCACGTCACCATCAGGAGCGAACATCGACCGAACCACCGTCACGAATCAGCTGACAGGACGAACGTTCAGCGCCCTGTACTACGACGCAGCCCCGCCGTCTCCTGCCTCCGACTCCGTGCGGATGGCGGCCCGGCGGTCCGGGATGAGGTCGAGCTCCGCGTCGACGTCGCCCAGGACCAGGAGGGCGTAGTACCGCAGGTAGGCCATCACCGGGACCTGGATGACCGCGGCGACCACGATGATGGAGAGGACGAACAGCAAGCCGACGAGGGCGAGGACGCCGACGCCCAGCGGCGGGACCGTCACCAGGAGGACGAACCCGACGACCCCCAGGATGCCGAACGGGATGAGGAGGATGATGGCCGAGATGGCGATGACGATGGCAACGAAGATGCCCGCCAGGATGCTGAGCAGGAAGCCCGCGATGGCGTAGGTGAGGTACTGCCAGGGGTGGGCCGTGATGGTCGGCCAGAGCCGGCGCCAGCCGGCCAGGACGCCGCAGTCCTCGAGCACCATGATCGGGACGACGAACACGGTGGTGAAGCCGTTGACCAGCCCGACCAGGATGGCCAGCGCGATGATGACCGGCACGAGGAGGACGAGGGCGGCGGCCGAGATGGCCCCCGGGGCGGCGACCGCCCCCGTCCCCCGCTCGACCGCGATGGGGATGAAGAACAGCGCCGCGAAGACGGCCGCGCTCCCGAAGACGAGGAGCCCGATGACGATGCGGAAGCCGAAGAGCCGGAGCCCCTGGCCCCAGCGCCGACCCCAGTACTCGCGGACGGCCACGGTCTCGTGCCGGAGCGACTCGACGAGGACGAAGTTCATGACCGACCCCACCAGCAGGAACACGAGGCCGAACAGGAGGATGACGGCGACGAGGACGGCGATGATGGCCCAGAACCGGGGTCCCACCGTGGGCAGCTGGCCGACCGGCATCGTCCCCTCGGACGGCACGTTCCACTGGAAGAGGTTGAGGTTCGCACCGGGGCCGCCGATGAAGAGCACCACCAGGGCCAGCCGGAGCCAGCGCGACCGGTCGACGGGCCACAGGAACGACCGGGTCGCGTCCCACGCATCGTCGAGGTCCTCCAGCGCGTAGAGCGGCATGGCCCGCACTACGTCGACCGACGGGAAAAACGTAGGTCAGCGAAGGGGGCCCCTACTGTCTCATCAGGGCCTGATGCCGGCTCGTCGCGACCCCGTGCAGCCTGGCGGGCCGGCCGCGCCCGTGGCTGAACGAGCTTTTCGATCGACGGGCACCTTCGGTGTTGGATGGGGTCGATGGTTGATGGGAACACGCGCGAGAGAGTCGCTACCGGCCCGGACTGACGGGTCTCGGGGAGACCCTCACGGCGCTCGACGGGTGCTCACCCCGATTCGAACGTCGTGAGACGGTCGCCTCGCTCCGCTCGGCGCTGCGACTCACGAGCTCGAATCGTCTCGGTGGAACTCGAGCGCATCCGCCGCCTCGCTCCGCTCACGTGGCGGATGCACGGCGAGTCCGCCCTCCCCGATTCGAACCTGGCCGAGACGTTCCGGGTCGCTCGCTCCGCTCGCCTCCCGGGCTGCGTCTCTTCCGCTCGAATCGGCTCGGGAAGGTTCGTTCCCCGACGCCGGTTCACTCGCTCCGCTCGTTCACGGGCGTCGGGAGAAGCGATCCGCCCTCCCCGATTCGAACGGGGGACAAGCCGATCTACAGTCGGCTGCTCTACCAGGCTGAGCTAAGGGCGGTCCCGGGCCAGGATAGGCGTCGATTCGGCCTTAAGAATTGCCATTCAGCCACTACCCGGCGTCCGACACGTGGGACGACCACTGGCAACAGTTATGTAAGAGGTGCGATTGCACGACGTCATCGTCCCACGAGGGGCCGGTTCCCGCCGTTCGCGTCCAACGACGACCAGTGCAACTCGTCGAAAACCCGCCGATAGCAGGCGCGTTACGTGTCGTCTGACGACCGGCTGACGACCGGCTGACCACGCGGTGAGCGATCGTCCCAGTGTAGCACCAATTTCACCCATAGACCCGACTCAAACCACCGGATACAGGGGAATCGAGGGATTCCACTTGACGTCTCAACCGCCTTGCCGATTCCGCCCTCGACGTCCTACAATCGCCGATAACTATATATAGAAAGGCTCTGATGTAGCGGTCACGTAAGACGGCGTCTTACACCCGGCGGACGGGGGGCGCGCAGCAGGCTCACGACTGCGCCCGATTCCGGCGGCAACTGGACGGACCACCACGGTGGTCGTCTTACAACAACAAAGGGGAAATCAACAACCATGGAGCGTGTGACACTCCGCATTCCGAAGCAGCAGATCGATGAGGTCGAACAGATGGTCGAAACGGGCGAGTTCCCGAACCGGAGCGAAGCCATTCGATCGGCCGTTCGAGACATGTTGAACGAGCACGGACGCGGCCGCGAGCAGCGCGAGACCCGGCCCTGGGCGAAGGTGTAAGTCGATGCAGGACCTCGTCCAGGAAGCGCTGGAGAACGAAGAGCGCGAGCGAGAGCGCAAGCAGGAGCTCGACGACGACTTCGGAGACCCGCGTATCGTCATCGTCGGCTGCGGCGGCGCCGGTAACAACACGGTCAACCGGCTGTAC
>Ga0102944_1000716_pt1 | contig 24252 bp, 28 predicted proteins | sample SalPonD_shore_MG_FD_78172 | JGI IMG/M metagenome (GOLD analysis project Ga0102944, IMG submission 78172) | Salt pond soil microbial communities from South San Francisco under conditions of wetland restoration - Salt Pond MetaG... | ecosystem: Environmental > Aquatic > Marine > Intertidal zone >...
AGTTTCTCGAACAACTACAGCGCCAGCCAAGCGGCGATCAACGAGTTCAAGATGTTCCTGAATCCCGAGCGCACCTCGTTCGGTCAGGACCTCTGCCAACCCGTCTACGTCGAGTGGCTGCTTGCCGAGACGCTGGCTCGTAAGATCGTTGCCCGCGGGCTGCTCGAGGCTCAGCGCGACCCCGCGCAATACGACCTGTTCGCGGCCTGGACACTTTCGGATTGGTCCGGGCACATCAAGCCGGCGGTCGATGCGTCGAAGCTGGTGCGAGGTGAAAAGGAAAAGGTGGACGCAGGGTTCACGACGCGCGGTCGCTCGACCAGGGAACTGACAGGATTGAAATTCTCGAAGGTCGTCAAGCAGCTGCGGAAAGAAAACGAAGCGCTCGTCGAAGCGAATGCGCCGCTGATGCAACTCGAGGCGATGAAGAAAGCGCCGCCTCCGGCAGACGAGCCCGACGAAACCGATCGCGAGGACGACGAGGACGAGGACAACGAGGACGCGTCTGCTCTTTCGAGCAGCAAGGTAGTCGCCCTGTTGTCCTGAAGGAAAATGCAATGAAGATTTGGCTTCTAGAGCCCACCGTAGCCGCCGACATGCGGGCTGCTCGCGACTCGGGACTAGCGCCCACCGCGGAGCAGCAAGCCGCCTATGAGGCGCGCGAGAGAGCCGCGATCACGGCTCGCGATGGCGTACCCCGCAACCTGAGCATCGCCGGCAACGTCGCGGAGATTCGGGTCGAGGGCGTACTGACGGAAAAGCTCGACTTCTTCGCGTTCCTGTTCGGCGGCGGAAACACGACGTACCGGTCGATCCGTGACGCCGTAGCGGCTGCGGAGTCGGACCCGAACGTGCGCCAGATCATCTACACGATCAGCAGTCCGGGAGGCGACGCGGCGGGGCTGTTCGAGACCCTGGCGGCAATCGACGCGGCACAGAAACCGGCAACGGTCCTGGCGTCTCAGGCGACATCGGCAGCGTACGCGATCGCTGCGGTCGCCGGGAAGATCAAGGCGTCAACGCCAGCGTCAATGTTCGGCAGCATTGGCGTCGCGGCATCGTTCCTGAACCTCGAAGAGGTCGTGGACATCACCAACACCGAGTCCCCAGACAAGCGCCCAGACATCAACAGCGAAGAGGGCAAGAACGTCGTGCGAAAGCAGCTCGACGGAATCTTCGACGTATTCGTGGACGCGATCGCGCAGGGGCGAAACGTCGATACCAAGCAGGTCGTGGAGAACTATGGGCGCGGCGCCGTCGTGGTCGCCAAGGAAGCCAAGCGTCTGGGCATGATCGACTCGGTTCCGTCGCGAGGCGTCTCGGGAGCGCGCGCGGAAAACGACGCGGCGCCGGTCGCGCAAGGCGATGGCGCTCCCGAAGCATCAAATGGATCCGGCCCAGTCGCCGACGACAGAGCCGGCGCGGATCAGGTTACCCAACCAGCCCCACAGCGGGGCAATCAACCAAGTGCATCCGCCACTCAGGGCGGGGCCGCTAACGAAAGAAGGAAGCTCATGACGAAAGAAGAGCTGCGAGCCCAGCATCCCGAGCTGTACACGGCGGTGCTGATGGAAGGCGAAAAGGCAGGAACCGAAAAGGGATACGCTGCCGGCGTCGCCGAAGGCAAGGAAGAGGGACGCAAACTCGGTCTCGAGGAAGGCGCCAAGGAAGAGCGCGAGCGCGTCGAAGCCCACCTCGAGATGGGGAAGAGCTGTGGCGCCATGGACATGGCACTCGAGCACATCTCGTCCGGCGTGAGCCTGATGAACCAGAAGGTTTACGCGGGATACACGGCTGCCGCGGTGAACAAGCGCGACAGTGACCTTCGACAGGCCGACAGCGACAAGGCTGGCGAGGCCGTCAACGGCGCCAAGACTACCTCCGAGCCCGCTCAGAAGAGCGCGATCGACCAGGCGCTCGACCTGCGTGAGGCACACGTCGCCGATGTCGTGGAGGCGAGCAAATGAGTATCACGATCACCGACAACGACACCGGAACCGTGGTCGTCGAGAAGACGGCCGCGAAGGACGACACGCTCAACCTGGCGTCGGACGCTACGGTCAAGGCGGGGACCATCCTCGCCCGTGACAGCAGCTCTCTCAAGCTGGTCGTTTTCGTCAAGGGCGGCTCGACCAACGAGAACGGCGTCCCGAAGGCGGTCCTGGCTTACGAGCTGGACGGAAGCTCCGGAGACAATCCGGTCCGGGTCATGACCGGCGGAATCGCCGACAAGAACCGACTCGTCATCCACGCGGATGGCGACAACGCAAACGTCGATGCAGCGGTCCTGGACCAGCTTCGCGACTACGGCATCGCCGCGATCGATGTGGCGCAGCTGGGACGTGACGACAACCCGCAGGACACCGTCGACTCCTGATCAAACTAGGCGGACGCTGACGAGCCCGATGGCTGCGTAGCGTCCGCCGCCAACCACAGGATCAATCGAAGAGGGTCCACCGATGTGTCCGGGTTCGCTCCGCTGTGAGCGCGCCCGGGGGCGGAGGTGCGTCCTCGCATTGGAGAACAGAAAATGGACGCAACTACGCTCCGAATGATTCGGCGGTACGAGGAACGAGCCCCCGCCACCAAGTTCTTGATGGGCTTCTTCCAGACGCCCGCCGAGAACTTTCACACCAGCGAAAAGGTCAAGGTCGACATCCAGCGAGACGGTCGCGACATCGCGATCGCCATCAAGGACCTGTCGATGGGGCCTCGGCACAACGACAACTCGAAGTGGACCAGCCGAGAAATCGAGCCGGCGATCTTCGACGAAGAGGGCGCGGTCAAGTCGTGGGAACTGCTCAAGCGGCAGCCCGGGCAAGACCCGTTCATGGACCCGAACTTCGTCAACAACGCGATGGGCGACGCCTTCACGCTGTTCTCGAAGTTGGAAGCCAAGGTCATTCGCTCCGTCGAGCTGATGTGTAGCCAAGTGCTACAGACCGGCAAGGTGACGCTCGTCGACAGCGACGGGAACGCGATGTACGAGGTGGATTTCCAGTCGAAGGACACCCATTTTCCGACCGTCACGATCCCGTGGCACCCGGAAGGATCTGCAGGCGACCCGCTGGGAGACCTCGACGATCTGGGCAATGTGCTGCGCAAGCACGGCATGGGCACACCTCGGCAACTCGTGTTTGGGACGTCCGCATGGAAGCGCTTCGTGGTCAATCAGGAGGTCAAGGACCAACTGGACAACCGGCGATACGAGCTGGGTCGAATCCAGCCGTCGCGGCGCGCGCCCGGCGCAACGTTCCGCGGAACGATCTGGATCGGCAACTACGAGTTCGAGATGTGGGTATACGACGGCTCGTACCTCGCACCCGACACCGGCGAAGATACGTTCTACGTCAGCGAGAACAACGTGATCATGCTCTCGGAAGAGGCGCGGCTGGATCTCACGTTCGGCGCGATCCCGCTCATCCGTGAGCCCGAAAGCGTCGCTTCGCGGTTCCTCCCTCCCCGGATCTCGATCGCGGGACGCGGAACCGACCTGACCACCAACGCCTGGATCAGCCCGGACAACAAGCGGCTGATGGTTTCTGCCGGAAGCCGCCCGGTTCCGATCCCGACCGCGATCGATTCGTTCGGCTGCCTGACGGTTGCCTGATGCCCTCGAATCGCGAACTGAAACGTGAGGCCGAGGCGCTTGGCGAAGAGCTGGGCGTCTCGGTCGACACGGCAGGTCTGAACAACGCGAAGCTCGTGGACTTGGTCTCGGAGCTCAAGGCGAAGCGCGGCGACGCGCCCGTCGAGAGCCACGAGCCCGAGCAGCCACGGGTCTCGTCGTTGACCCGGGCGGCGTCGCGACCAGCCGAGCCGGAGCCTTTCGAGGAGCCGGAGCCGTCGGCACCGGAGCCGCAGACCGAGCCCGATCCGCCCGCCCCAGAGCCCGTCAACGGCGCTCCGGAGATGGGCGGACCACCGGATCCCAAGCCTGCCGCGCCTGCGCTCAAGTACCCGTACACGGTCGCGCAGGGCAAGGCGTGCACGAGCCTCCGCGGGATTCTCGGTCCTGGTCAGCAAGCCAACCCCGAGTACTTCAGCGGCGGACAGCGCACGCTCGATCAGTTGGTCGACAAAGGCATCGTCATCAAGCGGTGACGGTGCTCGCGGCACTGGCGGCGATACCGGGGCGCGCGGACATTCTGCCCGCCGTCCTGGAGTCGTTGCGCTCGCAGGTAGACCGACTCTGCGTCTACCTGAACGGGTGGGACAGCGTTCCGGAATGCGTCCGAGATCTGGCGGACGAGCATGTCTTGTCCGCCGAGAACGAAGGCGCAGAACGGAAACTCTGGTGGGCGCCGGAGCACGAGGGCATCTACCTCTCGTGTGACGACGACTTCTGCTATCCGCCTGACTACGCCGCGACCATGAGCGCCGCGGTGGGCCGGTTCGGCGGACAGGCGATCGTTACTGCGCACGGGCGGCAGTACCGAGAGCGAGCCAGCACCGTCCATGACGTGGTGCCGGGCTCGGTCGGGATGTACTACCGGAACGTGCGCGAGCGGTGGGTCAACTACGGCGGCACCGGCGTCATGGCGTGGGATGCGGGCAAGGTCCGGGTGCCACGCTATTGGCAGCACCGGAACATGCTGGACGCGCAGCTCTCGGCGTGGGCGAACCGCAGCCAGATCCCGATGTGGCTCATTCGCCACGAAGGGCACTGGCTCGAGACCTATCGCCCGCTAGACCCGCAGGGGATCTTTCGGTCCTCGCAGCGAGAGCAACACCGGCGACGCAGCGCCATCATCGCAGAGCACGGACGGACACACGGATGGCGCTTGTACCGCGCGGCAGAACAGTAGCCAGCAAGCCCGCCGAGCTGATGCGATGGGACGTCCTGAACGAGATTCTCGACGTCACGGAGCAGCGGCGCTTTCTGGAGATCGGCGTCCAGGCCGGCGCGTGCGGCGCCCGGGTGAGCGCGTCTCCCAAGTGGGGCGTTGACCCATGCCCGAAAGGCAGCGCCGGCAACCGCTACCGCAAGCTGTTTCGCGGCACGTCGGATGCGTTCTTCGAATCACTCGACCCGGCTCAGCGCTTTGACGCCGTGCTGGTCGACGGTCTGCACCATGCCGACCAGGTGCTGCGTGACGTCGAAAACGCACTCCGGCACCTGGCTCCCGGCGGGTTCATCGTCCTGCACGACTGCAACCCGCAGTCCGAGATCGCTCAGCGTGTCCCGCGCGAAACAGGCGTCTGGAACGGCGACTGCTGGAAGGCCATGGTCCGGCTACGACAGCGCCCGGACCTCGACGCGTTCACGGTCGACTCGGATCACGGCATCGGGGTCGTGCGACCGGCACGCAACCCGGAGCCGCTGACCGATGTCCCGTCAGATCTGCATTACCGCCACCTCGAGCAGAACCGTGAGCGACTTGTCGGGCTGGTCCCGGCTAGGCGCTGGCGCGAGCGTGTCGGACCGCCACTCTGTATGGGCCGCGTCGTCGTCATGTCGGCGATCTTTGGCGGCAGGGACGCGCCGATCGCTGCCCCGAGAAACGACGCCGAACAATACGTGATGTTCACCGACGGCGACGGATCCGCTGGCTGGGAAGTCCGGGAAGTCCAGCCCGCCGAGCACCCGAGAGCGGAGGCGCGCCGGCACAAGACACTGGCGCTCGACATGGTCGACGGCGATGTCGTGGTCTGGGTCGACGGGCGCATAGAGGTCACGAAACGACCGCTGCTGCCGCTTTTGCGCCGCGCTCTGAACGGTGCCGACATCGCAGCGTTTCCGCATCCATGGCGCGATTGTGTGTACGAAGAAGCCCGCGAATGCGGCGACCTCGGCAGGGCAGACTCCGCGGCACTCGAGCGACAGATCCAAGACTACCGCGACGCCGGACTACCCGAACACGCCGGGCTCTGGAACACGATGGTCGTGGCTCGCCGCAGAACCGACCAGATGATTCAGCTTGGTCGCGATTGGTGGGCTGAGTTGAACCGGCACACACTACGCGATCAGGTCAGTCTCCCGTACCTGCTTTGGCGGGACGGCATCCGCTGCGGCAAACTCGGCGACGACGTCTATCGAGACGGATCCAGTCAACACTTCATCCGCGGCAAGCACGCGCAGGCAGCGTGAAAGACCTTTTTCTCCAGAGCCTCCGGGAGCAAACGCAGCCCATCCGCGGCGCATCGGTGCTGCTCTGGGGATTCTCGGGCGCTGGCTTTCCGGGCGGCGACGGAGCCCGCGAGGCGGAACGCGCGCTGTCCGAGGTCGGCGTCGATACCGTCTACTCGCACAGGCTCGACCCGAAATCGCGCGAAGCCCTCTCCCGCAGTTACGACGTCGTCATTGTCACCAACACCCGGATCGGCGAGCTGGTCCGCCACGATGCCGCGGTCTGGGAACGCGCGCCGAAACGCGCACTCTGGTTTTGGGACCTCCGCCCCGGCAAAGTCGCGGCCCCGCTACGAGGCGCGCCGACCCACGTTTTCCTCAGCTACCGCGGCGAGTGGACGTCACCGCAAGGCGAGCGATACCACCCCGACCAATGGCGCGACTCACTCGGCGTTCCGGTCGGATACTGCCCGCAGGGGTCGCCGATGCGGGAGCCGGCGCCAAAGCCCGGCGGGCATCAAGTGCTGTTCATCGGCGACCTGAACAACGCCGTGTACCACCGCGGCCGTTCCCAGATCGCCCGAGCACTGGGCGCAAAGGTCATCAATTCCCGCACCCGCGACGGTCGACTCAACGTCGAGTCCCGGATGCCCGAGTTGTACGCGAGCGCCCGATTCTCGCTTAGCATGTCGCCGCTGGCACCCGGCTACACCTCGGTCCGAACCTACTCGATCCTGGCGTGCGGCGGCTGCTTGCTGCTGCACCGGTTCCCAGGCGCCGATGAGATTTTCACCGATGGCGAGAACGCCATCCTGTTCGACTCGACCGACGAAGCGAGCGCCAAGATGCGCGAAGCCGACCGCGACCGCATCGCCGAAAACGGGCGAAAGCTGCACGCGACCCGCCACACCGTGGCCCACCGAGTCGCCGATATCTGCCGCCGAGTCCTCTGTTGCTGACCGTAGTCACTGCCATCTTCGGCAAAGGGTTTCGGTTGCACGATCCGGTCGAGCATTGGAGCGGCTGCCGGTTCGTGTGCTTCACGGACCGCAATGACCTGAAGTCATCCGTCTGGAAATTCAAGCGCCAGTCGCACAAGTTGACACCGCGGCGCGCGAATCGCCACGTCAAGACGCTGCTGCACCGATACGTCGACGGGCCGACGCTCTACAGCGACTCCGAGTTCAGGTTGGTCAAGGATCCGCAGCCGATCGTCGCTGCCGCCCTCGAGCGCGCACCCATCGCAGCAACCAAACACCCGCGCCGAGCGTGTCTGTTCGACGAGGCAGATTTCTGCCTGCTGAAAAAGCGTGTCGAATCGCCTCGGATGCTACGAGAGCAGGCTGACCGATACGCCGCCGAGGGAATGCCGCGCGGATTCGGACTGACCGCAAACAACATCCTGGCACGCCGCGGCGACGAAGATAGCGAGCGCATCGGAGAGCTTTGGTGGTCGGAACTGGATACCGGTTCCGAACGCGACCAAGTAAGCCTTCCGTACGTGCTCTGGAAGACCGGCATCAAGCCATCGATAATCCAGGGCGCTTACAATCACCTCGACTGGATCGAGCGCAAGAAGAGCCGGCGGCAGTACTGATGGAATTCGACAAGTACCGCAGGCTCGGCGCCTATCACTGGCGCGAGTATGAACGGCAGAGCATCTATCGCGCATACGTCGACGAGCTGCTCCCGTGGATCGAGGGCGACCGCGTACTCGACGTCGGCGCAGGCGATGGCCTGATATGCCACAAGCTCGGCGCTGTCGGTGTCGAGCTGGACCCGCTTGCGGTCGAGTTGGCGAACAAGCGCGGAGCCAACGTATTCAGCGGCGACGCCGGAGCGCTACCGTTCGATCCGGAGTCGTTCGACGCTGTCCTGATGGGCGACGTAATCGAGCACCTCGAGGATCCGGCGCCCGCGCTGCGAGACGCTTACCTAGTGCTCGTCACCAACGGTCGGCTGTACGTCACCACGCCACCAAAGCGCACGCCGATCCGCAAATACCACTACCGAGAGTACACGTCAGTCACGTTGCTGGACCAGGTCGAGCCTTTCGGGTTCTCTGCCGCCGGCACGCCGTTTACTCGACACGAACGGATCCACGCGGTGTTCCGGAAACGCTGATGGCACTGGTCATCCCGGGGCGGCTGGTATTCATCCACGTCCCGAAGACAGCTGGAACGTGGGTCAAGCAGGTTCTGAGGCCGCAAATCGGCGGCGTCATCTACACCAGAACCAACCACGGCAACCCGTGGGCAAAGGCCGGGCACCCGGACCTCGAGGATCTCCGGGACATCGATGGCTTCCGGATGGCATTCGTTCGCCACCCGGTCGACTGGTGGCTGTCGTTCTTTCGGCACCGCATGCGTCGCGGTAGCTGGAACCTGGAGCTCGAGCTTGACCGGTCGATCATGACCAAGTCGATCGACCGGTACATCGAGAACATCCTCAAGAATCAGCGCGGTTTCGCGAGCCGGATGTTTGCCGAATTCGTTGGCGAGCCAGGATCCGAAATCGACTTCATCGGCAAGCAAGAGAACTTCGGCGCCGACCTCAGGCGCGGTCTCTCACTCGCCGGATTCGACGTCAACGCGCTAGACCTGAGCGCCGGTCGCAAGAACTCGGGCGGAAAGAAAACCGCTCACTACCGATTCTCCGCTGACCAGCAACGACGACTCAGCGAAGCCGAGCAGCAGGGAATCGAGCGTTTCGGCTACGAGCCGTGGCACTGATAACCGCAATCGCCTACGACCCGGAACGAAACCTAGGGCGGGCGTACAACGAGATCATGGGCACGGTGTGCCCGGGTGACTGGGTTTGCTTCCTAGATCATGACGCGATGTTCACGACTCGCGACTGGTACCGGCAGATCCTGAAAGCTATCGCCGAAAACCCGAAAGCCGGGCTGCTGACCGCGGTCACGAACAGGATCGGAAACAAGGAACAGATCGCGCCCGGCTGCCCGCGCTCGCACGACATGCGGGAGCACTTCCGGTTTGGCGCAGCTCTGCGAGACCAGCACGGCGCTGCAGTTCGAGACATCACGAACAAGCATCTCGTGAGCGGCATCGTGATGTGTCTATCCCATGAGACGTGGGAGCAGATGGGCGGATTCGCTGATGGATTCTTCGGCGTCGACAACGACGCTCACCGCGCGGTCCGCAAAACAGGCAAGCGCGTCTACCTGATGCCAGGTCTCTACGCATATCACTGGTATCGCGGCGACGGCGTCGGTCACCAGAAAGCACCCAAGGCTAAGCGCCGATGAGCCTACGAGAACAAGCCGCCGCGGATCTGACGACCATCGTCGAGGACACCGACGGATTCGGGTGGCCTATCACCGTGACGGCACCGGACGGAACAAGCGCTGACCTCGTCGGGCTCTCGTCGGACATCGCGCAAACTATCGATCCGGACACAGGGCAAGCGGTCAGCGGCAGGCACGCGCATGTGTTCCTGCGGCTCTCGTCGCTCACTACCGCAGGGCTCGGAATCCCGCGCGGTATCGCGGACGCGGGCAGCGATCCGTGGGTCGTCACGTTCGACGACATCGACGGAACCGAGCACTCGTTCAAGGTCATGGAGGCGTTGCCTGACCGCGCGATCGGTGGGGTGGTCTGTCTGCTTGAGGCTTACAAGACATGAGCCAGATCACGACGCTGATCGACAAGCAAGACAACGTCGAGCTTATTCGCGACGAGATTGCCTCGATTCTCGCTGTCGAGCAGCAGAACCAGCAGGCGCTCGCCACCGCCGACGGGCAGGATCCGGATCTCTGGAAGCTCCGCGTTTACCGTGAGCGATCGAACCCGTGGGCGGAATTCCAGCCCGCGCCCGAGTCGCCGGTCGATGACGTGTCGCCGATCGTAAACGTCTGGTTCGACACCGAATCGTTCGACGAATCCAGGAGCAACACGGTCCGTAATCAGCACGCGACCGCGACCTACAACATCGACTGCTACGGCTACGCGAAGTCCGAATCGGACCCGGGTGGTGGGCACAAGCCCGGCGACCGAGAGGCGGCGCTTGTATCTCAGCGTGCCGCGCGACTATGCCGCAACATCCTGATGGCGGGTCACTACACCTACCTGGGGATGCGCGGCGTCGTCTGGAAACGCTTTCCGCGATCCATCGAGACGTTCCAGGTTCCGATCGACAACCGCAACGCGATCAAAGTCGTCGACACTCGTCTGGCTCTGCTGGTTCAGTTTTCCGAGTTCTCGCCGCAGGTCGAGCCAGTCGAGCTTGAGCTGCTTTCGGTGACGGTCCGCTTCGAGGAAGACTGACCGGTCATCGCGCAAGCCGACTACGACTACACCGCGGGATAGCCGCAGGTACATCACAACTGGGGACCGCTCGCCTTCGCGCGAGGGCGCACCCGTCCATCGAAAGAGGAATCAACAATGGATGTTGACGCATCTGCCGTTGCCCGCGTGGTAGGCATCACAACCGAGTTCAAGGACCTGCGCGCCGGCGGCGTGCTGTTCCTGCCGCAGCGCATTGCGTTGTTTGCGCAGGGGTCCACGAGCGCGACGTACTCCACGGACAAGTTCCAGATTACGAGCGCGTTTCAAGCCGGCAGCCGCTACGGGTTCGGTTCTCCGATCCATCTGGCGGCTCGCGAGCTATTCCCGCTCAACGGTGACGGTGTCGGGACCATCCCGGTCACGGTCTACCCGATGGAGGATGCGTACGACGCCGTCGCGGCGACCGGAACGATCACGCCGACCGGTACCCAGACGTCGCAGAAGGCGTATCGGGTGAAGGTAAACGAGATCCTTTCGGATGCTTTCACGCTCGCGGTCGATGCGACGGTCGCCGATGCGTGCGACGAGATCACCGCGGCGATCAACGCCACGCTCGAGATGCCGATCACCGCCACGGACAACGACACCGATGTTGGTGTCACGGCGAAGTGGGCTGGTGAATCCGGCAACGACATTTACATCGAGATCGTCGGCGAGGAAGCCGGCATCACGTTTGCGGTCAGCCAGCCGAGCGGCGGGCTCATCAACCCGGATGTCGATACCGAGCTCGCCAAGGTCGGCGACGTTTGGGAGTCGATGGCGCTCAACGCGCTCAACGTCGACGACACCGACACGCTCGACAAGTACCAGACCTGGGGTGAGGGTCGCTGGGGAACGCTGGTTCGCAAGCCGCTCATCGTGTTCAGCGGAAACACAGACACCACGGTTGCGGACGCGATCGTCGAGTCGGACTCGCGCAAGGACGACCGCGTCAACGCGCAGCTCGTGGCGCCCGGGTCCAAAAGCCTTCCGTTCGTGGTTGCCGCTCGACAGCTTGCGCGGATCGCCAAGGTGGCGAACAACAACCCGCCGCGCGACTACGGCAGCCAGCGCGCCACCGGGCTCACGCCTGGCGACGACGGCGACCAGTGGGACTACACGCAGCGCGATCAAGCCGTGAAGGCCGGCAGCTCGACCATCAAGGTCGACGATGGCGTGGTGAAGGTCAGCGACGTCGTGACGTTCTACCACCCGCAGGGCGATCCGCTGCCCGCGTACCGGTACGTGGTCGACGTCGTGAAGGTGCAGAATATCATCTTCAACGTCGATCTGCTGTTCAACAACGAGGAATGGGACGGCGCGCCGCTCATCCCGGATGACCAGCCGACCGTGAACCGCGACGCCAAGAAACCCAAGATGGCGAAGGCGGAGGTCAATGCGATGATCGACAGCCTCGGGCTGAACGCGATCGTCAGCGACCCTGAATCCGCGAAGGCGCAGACCACCGCGAACATCAACGCGCAGAATCCGAAGCGGCTCGATATCGCGCTCACGGTTCCGATCTCGGGCAACGCCAACATCATCAGCATCGATCTCAACTTCGGCTTCTTCTTCGGGAGTCAAGCCGCAGCCTGACGGGCTGACATAACCAGCGACGACTAGTCGCGACCCCGCTGCTCTGGGCGCCTCGATGCGCTTTCGGAGACGCACGGGTGCGCGCTGAAAGGACCATGAAATGGCAGCAGTAGGAGGCTCGATCGAGTCCGTCTCGATCCGTGGGCGTCTGTTCCCCGTGGCGGCAGATGCGGACGCAACGCTGAAACTTGGCGGCTTCGAGAACGAGGTTCAGGCGAACGGAGACGGCTCGGCTCGCATCGTCAAAAGCCGCGTGCCTTGGGGCATCGACGGTCTGCAGATCGAGATCGATCACGACCGAGCAGATCTCCAGTTTCTCTGGGAGGTATCGGCCGAGCAGGACTACGTGGTCATCACGCTCACGATGGCGTCCGGCCACACCTACCAGGGTCGCGGGATGATCACCGGTGAGTTCGGCGGCAGCACACAAAGCGCAACCGCGCCCGTCAACATGATGGGTCCCGGTGAGGCGACGCTGCAATGAGCGATCCCAAGGTGAACCGCGATACCGCGGAAGAGGAGTTCGACCGCTTCGCCGATCTGATGGACCTGGACTTCGACGAGTCCAAGATGAACGACGAGGACAAGAAGTCGCTGCGCGAGGCGCGGGACGTCTTCGTCAAGAACGTGATGTCCGGTCACCTCGTGGTCGACGAGAAGGGGCAGCCCGTCTACACGACCAGGAGCACGGGCGAGCAGATCACGTTCTACGAGCCCAACGGCGCCGCCTTCATGGCGATGGACTCGAAGAAGAAGAACGAGGATGTCGGCAAACAGTTTGCGCTATTGGGTGCGATGACGAAGCTGGATCGGCAGAAGTTCGCCACTATGCCGAACCGCGACCTTCGGGTCTGCAACACGATCATGCTGCTTTTTTTGGGGTGAGGGTGGCGACGCCGCTCGTGCGAAACGGCTGCGACCACCACCATCCTCCGGACAAAGAGAGCGGCAAAGAGCGGCACACATTTATCGCCGTGCACAGCGAAATGCTCGCCCAAATCTGCGCTGACTACTCGTCGCTGCCAGACCCGCGAACGTTGAGCGCCATCGAGATCCGCTGGTTCTACGAGAACATGCGCAAGAGCCTGCACGAAGCAACGAAACCGAGAAAGACGAAGTAGGTGGCTGGGCGCTTCTCGATCGATGCGGTCTTTCGCGTCAAGGACAAGTTTACTCGTCCGCTGGCGAAGATGCGCAGCAAGATGGACCGATTCACTCGGTCGGCTTCTATCGGGATGAGCCAGCTGAATACGGCGGCGGATCGGTATATCGGCGGGCTGAAGAAGATCGGAATCGCTGCTGGCGCAGCAGCGATCGCTGCTGGCGCAGCATTCAAGAACATCGTCGATACCGGGGCAGACTTCGAGCAGACGCTAACCAACGCAGCGGCGAAGTTCCCTGGGCAGATACGTGCAGGCACAGAGGAATTCAAGCGTCTGCGCGACGCCGCGGCGAACGTCGGTGCGACCACAGAATTCACTGCGTCGCAGGCAGCCGAGGGGCTTAACTTCCTGGCGATGGCAGGCATGGACGCCACGCAGTCCGTGTCTGCGTTGCCTGGCGTCGTTGACCTCGCGACGGCTGCACAGGTCGAGCTTGGGCAAGCGACCGACATGGCGACCGATACGCTCGGCGCTTTTGGGCTCGCAACGAAGGACGCGACGCAGCTCGGAAAGAACCTGTCTCGCGTCAATGACGTCATCGCGAAAACGACAACGTCAGCAAACACGACCGTCGAGGACATGTTCGAGGCGATCAAGAACGGAGGCCCTGTCGCGACGTCTGCCGGTGCGTCGATCGAGACCTTCTCCACGCTTGTCGGGGAGATGGCAAACGCAGGCATCAAGGGATCGAAGGCTGGCAACACGCTCAAAAACGTGTTCGTCAGGCTACAGGCTCCAGCTGCTGCAGGCGCCTCGGCACTCAAGGACCTGGGAGTTCAGACCACCGACGCATCCGGCAACATGCGGGACGTCGTCGACATCCTCGGCGACCTAAACGGCGCCATGGAGGGCATGGGGTCCGCGGAACGCGCTGCGAATCTGGATGCGATCTTCGGCAAGCGCGCGATCGCAGGTGTCAGCGTATTGCTACAGAGCGGATCCAAGCGGCTCAACGAGTACCGCGGAGAGATCAACAAGGCGGCAGGCGCGTCCAAGGACATGGCGGACACGATGCGCAACACGACCACGGGCGATCTGAAGACACTTCAGTCTGCGGTCGAGGCGGTCAAGATCGCGATCTTCGAGGTCGTGAAAGGGCCGCTTCGTGAGGTCATCTCGAGCATGACCGAATGGGCGCGAGCAAACCGCGAGGTAATCGCCAGCGGGATCAAGGACTTTGTTCAGGGCTTCGTCGACAATCTTCCGCAGATCGTCAAGTGGGGGAAACGGATCGGGATCATCGTTGGTGTGTTCACCGCCGTGGCGATCGCGGTCAAGGCAGTCGCTGCCGCCACGGCGCTGTGGAACGCGGTGCTGGCAGCCAACCCGTTCACGCTGATCGCCATGGCGATCATTGCTGCAATCGCGCTCATCATCGCTTTCTGGCCCGAAATCTCCGCGTTCTTCATACGCATCTGGGAGGGCATCAAGGAAGTTTCGGAGCGCATCGGTTCCGCGGTCGGCGGGTTCGTCGAGTCGGTCTGGGGTCCAATCAAGACGTTTCTGACCGGCGCATTCGAGTTCGTGGTCGGCATGCTGTCGATCATCCTGATGCCGGTGTTCGGTATTTTGCGTCCCGTTTTTGCCGCATTCGCTGCCGGCGCTCAGTTCGTAAAAGACAACTGGGGACCCATCTCGGCGTTCTTCTCTGCGATCTGGGAAGGGATAGTCGCGGTGTTCAACTTCGGCAAAGAGGCGGTCATGGGCGTCATCACCGAGAACGTCGAGCGGTTCAAGGCGGCGTGGTCTACGCTGACCGACTTTTGGGAAGGGCTGTGGAACGGCATCGTTGACGTGTTCTGGTCCATCTTCGGACCGATCTTCGACGCCATCGGATCGGCGGTCGAAAAGGTCCAGAAGCTCGGCAAGACGACGATCGGATCGTTCTTTCTGGGTGGCGACGACGACGCTGCCAGTGGCGAGCGAACCGGTGGCGCCTCTGACCGTCAAGTCGTCACACCATCTGATCGCGTGTCGCGCAGCATCGAGGAACGCCGCGATTCGGTCGACATCAACGTACGCCCAGACCAAGGCGCCAGCGCGTCGATGTCGCGCAAGCCGCGTAGCCCCGGCATCGGTCTTTCGCTCCAGCCCTCCGGCGGCATCTGATGGCTTCGTTCGTCCCGCCCCGGATCGCGGGTCTGCTGGGCTTCGGCTCGCAATCCTGGGAAGACCGAATCAAGGAAGCCGCCTACACATCACCCGGCGGCACCCGGATCCGATTCGACTTCGAAGACGTCCGCCGCGAAACCGAGAAGCGGACCACCGCGTTCAGCTTCCCCGGCTTGAACGAGCAATACGTCCAAGACAACGGCTACGGCTCGCGGAAGTACCCACTGCGGTGTTTCTTCTGGGGCTCGGAGCACGACCGAATCGCCACAGCGTTCGAGGCGGCGCTCTTGGAAAAGGGCGTCGGCAAGCTCGAGCACCCGCTGTACGGGACGTTTCAGGTCATCCCGTTCGGCACGATCACCAGGCGCGACGACCTGAAGACCGCGGCGAATCAGACGATCGTAGAAGTTACGTTCTGGACCACGTTGCGCGCGATCTACCCGACCGACCAAGCGAACCCGAGGAACGAAATCCTCGACGCACTCATCGGCTTCGACGTCGCGGCTGCGCAGCAATTCCAGGACAGCACGAGCCTACTCAGCACCGTTCAGAAGGTCGACATGCGGGCAACGGTCCGCGGCTTTCTGCGGGGCGTGAGCGCCGCGCTGCAGTCCGTCTCGGACGCCACGACCGCGGTAAACCGCGAGTTTCGCGACCTGCAGAGCACCGTGAATCTCGGGCTCGACGTGCTGGTCGGGCAGCCTCTGCTGCTGGCGCAGCAGGTCTCGAATCTGATCAAGGCGCCGGCGCGCGCACTGGCTGGCATTCAGTCGCGCCTCGACGCATACGCCGGACTCGCCGACAGCATCTTCGGTTCCTCCGCCGGCAGCCCCGGCGACGCGCTCACGAGCGGCACCGGTCTCGCGCTCCGCACCACGAAGGTGGCCAACGACTTCCACGCCTCGGACCTATTCGCCATGAACGCAGTGGGCGGCTCGGTCCGCTCGACGGTCGAGAATCAGTTCGACACCAAGCCAGAGGCACTCGCCGCCGCCGAAAGTGTCCTGTCTCAGTTCGACGACGCGATCACTTGGCGAGAGGCTGGCTTCGGGGACCTGTCGACCATCGACGACATCGGCGAGTATCAGGTCGACACCGGAGGCTCGTACCAGGCACTGCACCGCGCGGTCTCGCTGGCTGCCGGGTTTCTGGTCGAGATTTCGTTTTCGCTGGTAGCCGAGCGCCGCATCGTGCTCGACCGTCCGCGGACGATTATCGACTTGAGCGCCGAGCTGTACGGCAGCGTGGAGAACGACCGGCTCGACTTCATGATCAACAGCAACAGCTTGACCGGTGACGAGATCCTGGAACTGCCGCGCGGCAAACTGATCCGCTACTACCCGACGGCGTGAAATGGTTCTCGGACTGTTCGAGAAACCGGACCCGGACGAGGTCGCGGTAACGATAGAGAACCGCCCAGCATCGGGCGCCAGCACGCTCGCCACCGTGGCAAACAAGCTGTTCGGCGGCAGCGGCGAGTTCCGGTTCTGGTCGGACATCAACATTCGCCTCTCCATCGACAGCTACTCGACCGTGTCGTTTACGGCGCCGTTCGAGGCTGAGCGCGAGGAGTTTCGCGAGACCTTCCGCCCGTTTTCGTACAAGCGGATGGAGGTGCGGGTCGGCGGCAACGACCTGTTTACCGGCACTATGGTCGGTGTGTTCCCCGAGGCGGACGCAGAACAACGCTCTGTCAAGGTTGACGGATACGCACTACCCGGCGCGCTCAACGACTGCCACGAGCCCGCCGACCGAGTTCCGCTCGAGTTCGACGGGCTTTCGTTTCGGCAGATCGCTGACGCGCTCGTAGAACCGTTCGGGTTCACGGTCGAATACAAGGACGTCCCGCGATCTGCATTCGAGAAGGTCAAGCTGGAGGTCGATCAGTCGCCGCAAGAACTGCTGTCCAAACTCGGCAAGCAGCTCGGAATCGTCCTGAGCAACACCGCCGAGGGCAACCTACTGTGCTGGAAATCGGTCGAGCCCGGCAACCCGGTCGCGCGCCTGACCGAAGGCAACAGCCCGGTCGGCAGCGTGTCGGCATCGTTCTCGCCGCAGTCTTACTGGAGCCAGATCACCGGCTTTGCGAAAACCAAGCACGGCAAGCTAGGCAACCAGTACACCGAGCGTAACCCGTTTCTCGACGCGGTCGTGCGCCCCAACTCGGTGCAGCTCGACGACGTGGAGCCTGCGGATGTACCGGCGGCAACACGCGCGCGACTCGGTCGCATGCTGGCCAACACCGCAACCTACGAGGTCGGCGGCATCCCCGGCTGGCGCGACCCGCAAGGCAACCTCTGGGCGCCGAACACAACCATCACGCTAGTCGCTCCCAGCGTCATGGTGTACCGCGAGTACGAGTTTCTGATCCGCGCCGTGAACCTGACGCAGAACGGTGACGAGCTTTCGTCATCGCTCGAGTTGGTGTTGCCGGGCGCGTTCTCGGGCAAGTCGCCCTCGTCACTGCCATGGGACTGATCGGACAGGTGCTCTCGTTCGCTCGGCGCGTCGTCGAGGGAGTCCCGAGAGCCGACGTCAAGGGCGATCCGGGAGGCGGAGCCAACCACACGGTTCAGCATTTTGCGCCACCCGGAGACGATAGCCAGCCTCTGCCAGGCGACACCTACGCAACGACGAGCGTTCGGGGTTCCGGGCACGATGTCGCGGTTGCCTACGCCGATCCGAAGAATGCCGGCGAGGCTGCGGCGGGCGAGGTACGACGGTACGCGCGCGCGGCAGACGGAACGCCGGTCTGCGAATTTTGGCTCAAGAGCGATGGAGCCGTCGAGATCACGAGTATCGCTTCCGGGAGCGTTGTCACGATCAACGGAGTCACGATCGACCAAGACGGGAACATCTCAACACCCGGCGACGTGACGGCAAACGAAGGCGCGTCCTCGGTAACGCTCGGCACGCACACGCACCCGACCGCAATGGGCCCCTCGGGATCGCCAACGCCTGGTAGCTGATGGCTCTCGATCCCGACGGTCTCGAGGCTGACCTGGCGTCGCTTGCTGCGTCCGGGTTCGGCGACACCGCATCCGCGGCGCAGGCATGGGCAGACGCGGTCGAGTCGTACGCCGCGGCAATTATCCCGGCATCAACGACTGTCAGCACTGCCGCGGCCACGCTGAAAGGCGCGCTCCAGACCGCTTTCGACTCAGGAGCCGCAGCCGGCGGCATGGAGACCGCGTTTGCCAGCTTCGCCTCGACGGTCGGCACCGGCATGGCGCCGTCGTTTACCGCGACGCCTCCGCCGGGTGAGGTCGGGTTCGCCTCGCAGTTCGCCGGAACGCACCCAGAAACACACGCCGCAGCTGGCGCTCAAGTCGCCTCGCTGATCGATGCGTGGATGAAGACCGGGACCGCGACGCCAAGCGCTGGCGGCTCGCCGGTCAATTGGAGTTAAGGATGACACTCGGACGCGACAGAATAGCCGGATACGAGGCAGCGATTCACGTGGGATCGGACCTGCGCGAATACAGCACCTTCACGTCCGAGATCGATCTGGTGGCGGATTCGCCGAACCCGCAGGGTGGCGACGGATTCCCGGCTCGCGGCTTCATGGTCCTTGCTGGCAGCGGAACCGTTGAGGTCAAGACCGCGATGGGCAACACACGAGCACTGACCGGTGGCGACCTGGTCGGGAAGTTCATCCCGTGCGCAATCACGGCAATCACCGACAACACCGCCGTTGACCGCATCCTGGTTATCTGGTGACCGACGTACTGCTGCGCCACACCAGCGACGGCGGAGACATCGAGTACGTCAACGGCAGGGCCACCCTGTCGGAGGGTCTCGAGACCGCGGTCTATCTGTCGCTGTTCGGCGGCAACGAGTCAGACAGCGGGCTCGAGGGTGACGACCCGATCGAGTGGTGGGGCAACAAAACAGAGAACCTCGAGTCACGTAAACTGCGCAGCGAAACGCAACACCTGCTGCGGTCCATCCCGCTCGTTCCCGCGAACCTGCGACGCATCGAGGACGCGGTCATCTCTGACCTCGGCTGGATGACCGGCACCGACGCGATCGCAACGTTCGTCGGCGCGTCGGCGAGCATCCCGAACCGGGACACCGTGCAGATCGATATACGGATCGAGATCGACAACGAGCAGTTTTCGTTCTCGTTCACTGAGCAGACGCGGCGGCAATGAGCCTCACGATCCCCACGACATCCCAGGTCTCGTCGGACATCGTCTCGCAGATCGAGGCGGAGATCTCGCAGACCGTCCCGCTGCTCCCGAAAGCTTTCACGCGCGTGCTCGCGAAGGCGCTGGCGGGCGTGCTGATGCTCCTGTTCAAATACTGCGGGTTCGTCTTCCTGCAGATGTTCGTTCAGCACGCCACGCTGGACGAGACGACGATCAACGGCACAGTCGTCCGCCCGCTCGTCCTGCTCGGCGAGCTATTCGGCGTCGGGCAACCGCAAGCCGCGACGCGCGCTGAGCTAACGATCGAACTGACCGTCGACAACCAAGACAGCAGCACCGTCAATGCTGGGCTGCAGCTGTTGCGCAAAGAAACCGGCGTCATCTACCTGACCCAAAGCGCGATCGTGCTCGATGCTGCGACCAAGTCGGTCGACGTCATCGCTTCGTCGGACCAAGACGGGAACGGCGGCGCGGGATCGATTGGCAATCTCGAGGTCGGAGACACGATCGAACTGGCGAACCCGATCGCCGGACTGGTGCGCGAGGCTGAGGTTACAGCCGAGGTCACGGCTGGGGCCGACGCAGAGACTGCCGCAGCGTACCGCCAGCGGATTATCGATCGCGTCCAGAAGAAGCCACAGGGCGGCGCATACGCCGACTACGAGCAGTGGGCGGAGGAGGTCGAAGGCATAATCAACGCCTACCCGTACACCGGAGATCCGGGCGAGGTAGACGTCTACTGCGAGGCTACCGAGGCGAGCTCCGGAAGCGCCGATGGATTCCCGACGTCGGCGCAGTTGGATGACGTGCTTGAGAGCATCGAGCAGAACGTTGCTGGAGTGGCGACGCGGCGACCCGTCAACGCTGCGGTGAATGTGCTTTCGATTACCAGGACTGAGATCGACTTTACGATCGACGGTCTTGACGGAGAGAATTCGGCGCAGATGCAGACCGACATCACGAGCGGCATCGAGGAGTTTCTGCTCTCCCGTGAACCGTTCATCGTTGGCCTGTCGGTACTGCCGCGAAAAGACCGAATCACAACCGCAGAGGTCAGCGGAATCGTGTCGAGCATCGTGCATGCTGCGGGAGGCGCGTTCGATACTGTGACGATGCTGATCAGCGGCACCGAGTTCAATTCGTACGAGCTAGGCGAAGGCGAGAAGGCGAAAGCCGGAACCGTGCAGTTCGTCTGAGTAAGCCATGGCGATCAAACCAAGCGACAGATACCCCGGGCAAACCGACGCCGCCGCCGGCTGGCCGTACGGCAAAGCGAGGAATAAGCAAAACGTCACCGATACCACGGGCACGCCGCTCGAAAAGGACTGGGTGTCGGACTGGTTCGGATTCCAGCAGGCGATCCTCGACGAAGCCAACATCGACCCATCGGGCGACCCGGACAAGGTCGGAACCAGTGACCTCGTCGACGCTATCCACGCAATCAACCCGATCGAGATCGGCGGCACGGTCAGTCCGTCGAGCCAGCTGATCTTCAACGGCGATCTGCACCTGGCGTCCGGCACGTTCGAGTCCGATGCCGACGCGACGTTCCGTGGATCGTTCGACGTCGAGGGCGCGGCGACGCTCACCGGTCAAATCACCGCATCCGGAGCGGACCTCACCGGAGCACCGACGTCAGTCGACGACCTGAGCGTAGACGGCACGCTGTCCGTCACGTCGCTGGCTAGCTTTGCCGATGACGTCTCGATGGACGCTGACCTCGACGTTACCGGCGCCGCGGGTCTCGGCTCCGCAATCGTGCAGAATGACCTCGACGTGGTCGGTAATCTCAGTGTCGACGGCACGACCCTCCTGTCGGATACGGTGACTTTTTCGGTGCCGTTTGCGGCGAGTGGTGGGATTCTGGGCGGTGGCCCGTATGTGCTGCTGGGTGCCGGGCACGTTCGATATCGCGTCGTCACCCTTCCTGACGATCAGGACACGTCGGTGGGTCCCGATGATGGCGATATCTTCTACGTCCCGATCGGCAATACGCCGACGACGGATCGAACGATCACGCTCAAGAACGCGAGCGAGGGCGAACGCCTGGATTTCGTCTACGAGGGCTCGGCGAACGGGTACGTCTTCGAGGACGCGGCGGGCAACCAAATCCTCCACAACGGCAGCCAGGTCCGCATGTCATCGACCGCCGAGCGGATGGCATTCATCTACGTAGATGGCACATGGCGGCTGCACACGAGTCTGGCATGACGGACGACATGAAGCTGACTCGCGATCTATAACGGACACGGGCCGCACTCTGCTTGTATCGGTCCTGAGTCGTCTCCAGTTGAAACACAGAATCTGTCCACAGCTCCAGGCGCGTCACCGCCACACCAAACCGCTCCGCCTTCCCACTCTAGCTTATCGCCGTCGCACGCACTGGACGCCCCGGAGCAGTACTCGAGCAATACTGTCTGCTCGATCTTTTCTGCGTAATAGATCTCACCATCTTTCACGCACGATGGACCGTCGTCCCATTGAGTGTATTGTTTTCCGTCGCATCGACTCGCGATGACCGTGTAACCCGGATCTTGCGTTCCGTCCTGGCACATGGCGCCTTTGATCAGGAAGTTGCACCCGTCGCAGCACGGACCATCCGAGCATTCGCACCCATTACTCGGCGCTGAATCAGTTCCGGAATCGACCGCGCGGCCACTATCTGCATGGGCTGAGTCGGCAGTTTCCGCGCCGTCGTTTGCTGCGTCTTGGTGTTCTCTTTTTGCGTCATGGCTCACGTCGACACGAGCGTCTGCTGAGTTCGAGCCGGAGTCTGGACTGCCATGCGCGTCTCGCGAATCAGATGCATCATACCCGCCGGCGCCCATGCCGGCGTCGTCTCCAGGGGCTGCCGCTCCGTCAGTGGTGACGCGCACGTCGCTTCGATGCCCAGCATCTGTGGACTGGACCGGAGAACGAGACGCGGCGTCAGTCCCGGCGTCTCCCAGCACTACGGACACATCCCCGGATCCATCGCCGCATCCCGCGACAGCAAACACCAAAAAAGCCAACCGTCTCATCTCGCCCTCTTTTTCCGTCTAGGTGTGTCGGCGGGAAACAGCTCCCGATACTTCTCCCGCATCACGAACCGGACGGCGTCACTAATCGACGCCAACCCGAGCGACCTCGCGACGTCTTCAAACACGCGCCTGTCGTCTTCGCTGATCCGCAGCAGGAACCGGGATTGCTTCTCGCCCATGATCCGATTGTACGTACACCGGGCAAAGTGTCTACCCGGCGCCCCGTCGATTGTCCGCAAGTGCCCGGAATTGCCGCAGCCTTAGCGCAGCCACATGCCGTTTTTCCGCATATTCCAGCACCTGTTGCCGCGTGCTCGCGCGTGGAATCTGGTCGCAGAAAAGAAGCTCAGGCAGCTCTTCGTCGGTCTCTCGAAAAAGCCCGAGGAGATCCGCGAGTTCGCGGACCTCGTCTATTACGACCTGTTCCCGGACACGACGCGCGAGATCGCGGCGTGGGAAAAGCAGTTCGGGCTACCGACCGCGAGCACTGAGCAGCAACAGCGCGACAACGTATCGGCTCACTGGCAGTCGCAGGGCGGGCAAGATCGAGAGTACATCGAGGGTGTGCTAGCGGCTGCAGGGTTCGACGTCACGCTTCACGAGTGGTGGCACACGTCCGCCGGTGAGGTGCTCAGCTTCGACGGTGTCGATGGCTACGTTGAGGTTTCGCACGACGCCGACTTCGATGTCATCGAGTGGAACACGTCGTGGACCATATCCTGCTGGTTTCGACTCGAGCCGGTCAACTCAAGCGAGCAGACCATCATCGCCAAGGCGAGCGCTAGCGGTACGCAGCAGGGATGGTGGGTCGAGGTTACGGCATCTGGGAATATCCAGGTAGCACTGGTCAACGACTGGGGCGGCGGCAATCGTGTGTTCGGAGCGTCTACGTCATTCGGGAACCTGGACGACGATGACTGGCACCACCTCGTTGTCACCTACGACGGCAGCGGATCTCGCTTCGGTCTGACGTGCTGGGTAGACAACGTATCGTCCACGTTTTCCGGCAGCGGGGACACCATCAGCGCCACGATGGCGACGTCACGAGACGTCGAGATCGGGAGGCGCGACGACACAAACTACTGGCCCGGAACGTCGGGCGGCACACCGGTAGCCGGATACCTCGACGAGGTTGCGATCTGGTCCGGCGTCGAGATGAACGCATCGCAGGTCGCGGACCTGTACAACAGCGGAGGCGTCGTCGATTACACAACACTCGACACGGCGGACGACCTGGTCGCTTACTGGAGAATGGGCGAAGGCGCGTCGTTCCCCAACATTCCAGACGAGAGCGGAAACGGTCACTCCGGCACCATGACCGACATGTCTGCAACGGATCTCGTTGAGCGAGACACGCTGCAGCCCGGAACGGTACCACCGTACGTGGCCCGCGACCCAAACGATTACGCCGAGTCCGCACTCATCGGAACAGAGCAGTGTTTCGAGGAGCCGAACAACGACGTTCAGTGCACCGACACCCTGGACGGTCCGCCGCGGTGCAACGCATTCCCGGTAACCGAGGCTAGCTACCTGGTCAACAAGAGTCTTGGCGTGAACATACCGCCTCCTCTGCCTACCGACCCGGATCGGTTCCCGTATTTCATCTACGTCGGAGACGAAACGTTTCCAGACAAAGTCACGATCCCGCGCAGCCGCAAGGACGAGTTCGAGCGACTGCTGCTCAAGCTGTGCCCGACGCAGCACTGGATCGTTTTGCGCGTGAACTACGAGCTGGATTTCGGAATCTTCGACTCCACCTTTGACGACTCGTTTGAGTAGAGCATGGCTGAAGTAACCAGAAGCGCAGCGCAGACCGCCGCTGACACGATCACCAACGAGACGTCAGAGGGAGCC
>Ga0102944_1000717_pt1 | contig 24239 bp, 20 predicted proteins | sample SalPonD_shore_MG_FD_78172 | JGI IMG/M metagenome (GOLD analysis project Ga0102944, IMG submission 78172) | Salt pond soil microbial communities from South San Francisco under conditions of wetland restoration - Salt Pond MetaG... | ecosystem: Environmental > Aquatic > Marine > Intertidal zone >...
AGGGACACTATTATGTGGATCCCAAAACCGGCAAAGTCCGGAAGTCCGACGATGCCTATTCCCATCCTCAGCCGCACGCCTGTTTCATCCAGAGCGTCTCGGATGATCTGGTGAACGAGGGCGGGATCATGGACCTCTGGGTGCGGGAAGCCCGCCTGTTCAAATATGGGTCCGGCACCGGCTCAAACTTTTCCAAAATCCGTGGGGAAGGGGAGCGGTTAAGCGGTGGCGGAAAATCCTCCGGTTTAATGAGTTTCTTGAAGATTGGCGATCGGGCGGCCGGGTCCATTAAGTCCGGCGGGACCACCCGCCGGGCGGCCAAGATGGTCTCCCTGGATCTGGACCACCCGGATATCGAGGAATTCGTCAACTGGAAGATGATCGAAGAGGAGAAGGTGGCTTCCCTGGTATCCGGTTCCCGGAACCTGGAGTATCATCTGAACCGGATTATCCGGGCGGCCAGAGAGTACGAAGGGCCGGCGACCAACGGGTCCAACGGATCCCATAAGAACGGCCGGGCCCCGGCATACGATCCCAAGAAGAACCGCAAACTCGCCGAGGTGATCCTGGACGCTCAGAGGGTCCACGTCCCCCGGAAATACATCGAACGGGTTCTGCAGCTGGCGGAGCTGGGCTATACCGGGATCGCATTCCCCATCTACGACACCGACTGGAATTCGGAAGCCTACTATACCGTCTCCGGGCAGAACTCCAACAATTCGGTCCGAGTGCCCCGGGAGTTCATGGAAGCCGTGAGCGGCGATGACGACTGGCCCCTGTACGGCCGGGTGGAGAAGCGGGACGCCGAGCGCGCCGGCCGGGCCCCGGAACCCATCAAGACGCTGAAAGCCAGGGATCTCTGGAATGATATCGCGTTTGCCGCCTGGTCCTGTGCCGATCCCGGTATGCAGTATCACACCACCATCAATGACTGGCACACCTGCCCGGAAGACGGCGAAATCCGGGCCTCCAATCCCTGCTCCGAATACATGTTCCTGGACGACACCGCCTGCAACCTGGCGTCCCTGAACCTGCTGAAATATTACGACGAGGACCAGGGCTTCCAAATCGACGCCTTCACCCACGCCGCCCACCTGTGGACCATCGTGCTGGAGATCAGCGTGCTGATGGCGCAATTCCCCAGCAAGCGGATTGCCGAGTTGTCCTACACCTTCCGGACCCTGGGCCTGGGCTACGCCAACCTGGGAGCGCTGCTGATGGTCCGGGGCGTGCCCTACGATTCCCGGAAAGCGCTGGCCATTACCGGCGCCGTGACCTCCCTGATGCACATGACCGCCTATGCAACCTCCGCCGAGATGGCGGCCCAGCTGGGCACCTTCCCGGGATACGACCGGAACAAGGAGCACATGCTGCGGGTCATCCGGAACCACCGCCGGGCGGCGTATAACGCCACCGCGGACGAATACGAAGGGCTGTCGGTGCCCCCCATGGGCATCGATCCCGAGCATTGCCCCGGGGAGCTGCTCACCGCGGCCCGGGCGGCCGCAGACCGGGCGCTGGCACTGGGTGCGGAGCATGGGTACCGCAACGCCCAGGTAACAGTCCTGGCGCCCACCGGTACCATCGGCCTGGTGATGGATTGCGACACCACCGGGATCGAGCCGGATTACGCCATCGTCAAGTTCAAGAAGCTGGCCGGCGGCGGCTACTTTAAAATCATTAACCAGGCTATTCCCCGGGCCTTGAGAAAACTCGGGTACACGCAAAGCCAGATCGACGACATCATCCGGTACGCCAAAGGAACCGGTTCCCTGGAAGGCTGTCCGCACATCAACCGGGCGACGCTGACGGAAAAAGGGTTCACGGAAAAGGAAATCACCAAGATCGAAAGCGAACTGCCGCAGAGTTTCGACTTGAATTTCGCCTTCAACCAGTGGACCCTGGGTGAGAAGTTTTGCCAGGAGACGCTGGGCTTCAGCGCGAAAGAACTCAACTCTCCGGAATTCAACATGCTCAAGGCCCTGGGATATTCCAATGAAGAGATCGAGGGCGCCAACGATTACGTCTGCGGTACCATGACAGTGGAAGGGGCGCCGCACCTGAAAGCGGAACACTACCCCGTGTTCGATTGCGCCAACAAGAGCGGTCGGAAGGGTACCCGGGCCATTGCCCCAGAGGGGCACATCCGGATCATGGCCGCCGCCCAGCCCTTCATCAGCGGGGCCATCAGCAAAACCATCAACTTCCCGGCGTCGGCCACGGTGGAAGATATCAAAGACGCCTACATGCTGTCCTGGAAATTGGGGCTCAAGGCCAACGCCCTGTACCGGGACGGATCCAAGCTCAGCCAGCCCCTGAACGCCACCAGTGATGATCTGGCGGCATTTCTGGAGGAGGCGGAAGAAGAGGAACATGGGCCCGATATCGGGCAGGTCGCGGAGAAGGTGGTGTATAAGTACGTGGCCAAGCGCCGCCGGCTGCCCAACCGCCGCGACGGCTACACCCAGAAAGCCACCATCGGCGGCCAGAATGTCTATCTCCGGACCGGCGAATATGAAAACGGCCAGCTGGGCGAAATCTTCATCGATATGCACAAAGAGGGCGCCGCCTACCGGAGCCTCATGAACTGCTTTGCCATCTCTATTTCTCTGGGATTACAGCACGGAGTACCCCTGGACGAGTTCGTGGACGCCTTCGTGTTCACCCGCTTCGAACCCAACGGGATCGTGGTCGGCAACAGCCGCATCAAGATGTCCACTTCGGTGATCGACTACATCTTCCGGGAGCTGGCGGTGGAGTACCTGGAACGGAACGACCTGGCCAGCGTCAATCCGGAAGACCTGATTTCGGAGTCGGGTAAAAAGCGGAAACCCGATGCCCCGGAAGACTCCAATGATTCGGGGACGGGAACACAAGATCCGTCTACAGAACCCGAGGATCCTTACGGAGAAGTGGGGCCGGAGGCCCTGAACTATACCGATGAACCACACCGGCAGACGGAAGCCCTGAAAGTTCAGAACGCCAAGATGCAGGGCTACACCGGCGATCATTGCGAGGAATGCGGCAGCATGACCATGGTCCGCAACGGCACCTGCCTGAAATGTGTAACCTGTGGAACAACCACTGGGTGTTCTTGATGCGCTAGAAAATGTTTCTCTGTCCTCACGTGAACTGGTCCCGGTTCGGAATGATTCACCTCGTCGTGTGAGGTGACTATCATTCCGTTATCGGGAAAGTGTGACGGTATGATAAGCCTCTCTCCTGCGCTGCCGGCGCGCCCGGCCTCACCCCATCCACAGCGCTGTCAGTGGGAGCCGATCCGAGATCTCTGAGAACCGACCCCGGAAGTGACACTCCCTCGCATCTACGTTTCAACGCATCCGCATTTTCACACATTCATGGAAAATGGCTTTCGGTACTTCCCGGTCCGCTGTTATGGCATGCAATAAAAGGTTGCGTGCGGTGATTTCCAATATATATTATACTGCTAATAGTCAGTTTCTATTGATCTTAGATCTGATAAAGAAACCGGAGACAGTGCCGATATAATCAGAAGAGGGTACGGATTATGGACATCACCATCTTGAAGCTGAGCGACGTCAGTGAATACCTGGGCAGTCAATCACAGGGGGAGACCATCCGCAAACGACTCATTGGTCTCTGGGGGCATTCCCATCAGATCATCTGTGATTTTTCGGACGTCCTGGGGATGACAGGCGTGTTCGCCGACGAAGCCTTCGGGAAGATGTTCATGGAAGTCGGGTCCGATGATTATATTGATAAAATCCGGTTCCGGAATCTGAATGACGTCGTCCACGTTGTGCTCAAGGGGGCGCTCTTCCGCCGGTATCGGGAGATCAAGGGTGGCGACCGGGAGTGGCTGAACTGAGTCCGGACGGTACGGAAGCCGGTTGAACGAGCACATCTTTCGGTTTACTCATCTTTCCACGATTTGAACATCCGGGGAATGTTCCGAAGTACCGCCAGCAGTCCGCTTATTCGGGCCCGGAGCGACCGGCCGTATAACAATTGCAGTGCGCCCCGGAGGGCCCGATGCACCTTCTCGCTGTAGGGATGCCACCAGAGATCCCGTTTGGCGAACGGGAGCCGGTCCCGTACAATCACCTGCGGCTGGGTCATTTCATCGAATCCGAATTTCCCGTGGGTGCGGCCCAGCCCGGAGTTCTTGAACCCGCCCCAGGGCGTTTCCGCCATCCCGTGGCTCATGAGATGGTCGTTGATCATGATGGCGCCGGCTTGCAGCCGGCGGCCGATGTGTTCGGCCTTGTCCTGGTCCCCGGACCACACGGATCCGGTGAGCCCCAGGTCCGAATCGTTGGCCAGCCGGATGGCCTCGTCGATAGTTTCGAATTTCATGACACCCAATACGGGCCCGAAGGTTTCCTCCCGCATGACCACCATGGAATGGTTTACGTCGGTGAGGACCATGGCGGGAATGAAGTTCCCGTTCCGGGACGTGGCCGGCATGGGGGATTGGGCAAAGATGGTGGCACCGGATTCCAACGCCTGTTGTACGTGCGATCGCACGATGTTCGCCTGTTGGGAGGTGGTCATCACTCCCAGATTACTCTCCGGACTTGAGTTGATGCCCGGGTAGAGCCGTTCGACTTTTTGTTTCATGAACGCCAGAAATTGATCGTACACCGCCTGGTGCACGTAGACCCGTTCCACCCCGCCGCAAGACTGGCCCGAGTTCTGGAACCCGGCCCAGATGGCGCCGTTGGTCGCCCGTTCCAGGTCCGCATCCTCGCAGACAATCATGGCATCCTTCCCGCCCAATTCCAGAGAAACCGGGGTCAGGTAGCGGGAGGCCTTTTCCATCAGCTGGCGGCCGACGCTGACCGATCCGGTGAAAAAGAGTTTATCCACGCCGGCATCCAGCAGGGCGTCGCCCGCGACCCGGCCCGGCAGATTAACGAACGCAAATAAGCCGTCCGGCAGATCCGCCTCCCGGACACACCGCTCGATGAGCCGGCCCACCAGCTGGGTGGCAGTGGCGGTTTTTAAAATCACAGCGTTGCCGCTGAGCAAGCCGATGGCGACCTCGTGGAAGGGAATGGTGAAGGGGTAGTTCCAGGGTGAAATGATGCCCGCTACCCCGTACGGGACCCGGTAGACCCGGCTGCTTTTTTGCAGGAGAATAAAGTTGCCGCTCCGGAGTTTTTGCGGTTTGAGAAACCGGGGGGCTTCCCTGGCATAATAGTGCAACGCATTAGCGGTGGCCAGGACTTCTGTGGCATAAGCGTCCAGAAACACTTTGCCCGTATCCTGGTGGATTACGGTGGCCACATAGTCCGCCTGGTCGACGATAAAATCCCGGACGGCCCGCAGCTGCCGGGCCCGCTCTTTGACCGGGCGGGCAGCCCAGATCTTTTGTGCCTTTCTGGCGGTTTGTACGATATCCGGCAACTCTTCCGGTGGTGTGAGTGGCGAGTATCCGAGTACCTCACCGGTTTCCGGATTGACACAAGGCGTAGATTCGATTTTCATTGTATCAGGCGTTTTTTCCATAAGATCTTTTCACCATTTCTGCGTGAAAAAGTTTCTCCCGGATGATCCGGGGGTCAGGTGGTTTCTTTGTCCGGAATCTTGCTCATGGCCCGCTCGGTAAGAGCGGTGATGGTCAGCGAAGGATTTACCCCGGGATTAGCCGGGATCATGGCGCCGTCGCAGACGTACATGTTCTGATACCCGAACACCCGGTTCTGCTTATCGATCACACCGGTTTCGGGAGTGTCGCCCATTACGGCGCCCCCCAGGATGTGGGCGGTGGTCGGGATCCCCAGTAATGTTTCCGTGGCCAGCACACCCGGCTTTCCGTTCACATACCCGGCGTATTTCTCGGCCAGTTCCTTCGCTTCCGGGATAAACGGGGTGGGCGGGGTTTGGCCGGGTTCCAGGGCGCTTCGCATACCGAAACGGCCCTGGCGAAACCGCAAAGCGCCCTCCAGCGTCCGCATGTAGAGTAAAATCTGGGTCCGGCTGGCCCAATCACGGACCAGGTACATCCGCAGGTACTCCCGGGGATGCCGGAGCAGTTCCACCACGGCGTTTTTCATCCGGGAGAGGAATGATGATCCGTGTACCAGCGGCGCCATGAGCAGCCGCCAGAAGCCGGAGCCCGCCGAATAGCGCACCGGCTGCAGCTGGCTGAATTCGTCGGTTTGCAGCGCCGAACCGATGGCGATGCCTTCCGAAAACACGGTCTGCTTGTCAAAGGTGGTGACACCGATCAGGCTTTCCGAGTTGGTCCGGATACCGGCGCCCACCGCCGGTGAGAGCCGCGGCAGGGATGATTCTTTGAGTTGCAATAAGAGGCGTACCGTACCCATCACGCCACCGGCGAACACCACGCCCCGGCAGGTGAATTCACCGCGTCTCGGCAACCAGGAGGTGGAGGATTTCCACCGAACCCGGTACCCGTCGTTTCCTCCCGGATCGCCGAGGGGCTGCACGTCGAACACCTCCGATTCCGCCTGAATGGTCGCGCCGGCCTGTTGCGCCAGGTAGAGATAATTTTTATCCAGGGTGTTTTTGGCATTGTACCGGCAGCCGATCATGCAGCCGCCGCAGAACCGGCAGCCGGCCCGCCGGGGTCCCTTTCCCCCGAAATACGGGTCATCCACTTCCTGCTCCGGTTCCCCGAAGTAAACGGCCACCGTGGTGGGGTCGAACTGGTCCGCCCGGCCCAGGTCTGCGGCCATGTCCCGGAGGGCCAGATCCCCCACCTGGAGCCGCGGGTTGCGGTCCGCGCCAAGCATCCGGAGAGCGGTGCGGTAGTGGGGCGCCAGCTCCGCCTTCCAGTCGGCCAGGTCCCGCCAGGTGTCGGCTGTAAAGAACCGGTCGTCCGGCATGACCAGGGTGTTGGCATACACCAGCGAACCGCCGCCGACTCCGACCCCGGATAACACCCCGAGATGGCGGAAGAAGGTGATCCGGAAGAATCCGAAGAATCGTAGCAGCGGGAGCCACAGCCACTTTTTGAGGTGCCAGTTGGTTTTGGGAAAATCGGCGGCGGTTTTCCATTGGCCCTTTTCGAGCACCAGCACCCGGTAGCCCTTCTCGGCCAGACGCAGGGCGGAAACCGATCCGCCGAATCCGCTGCCGATGATGATATAATCGTAGTCGAAGTGTGTTGTTTTTTGCATTGTTCCGGTCTTGTCTATTCGGTGATCATGAAATACGCATCAAAATATTGCTCTCGTTTCGATTTATAAAAAAAATAACTCTTCACGGGGGAGAAGAAAAGAGGGGGTTTGGGATTTTGCGGTTGTCGGTCATCTCCGCGGCGTGCTGTGCGCGGTGAGATGCGCTATCCAAAAAAAGGTGCTCCCAGCGCTGCCAGCCCGGCCAGAGCAGGCAGCGCGAGGGGTTGTGAACTACCCGCTGCAGAAAGCAACAACTCTATCCCCTCTGTCTCCCCTTTCTTCCCGATAAAAAGAATCGGGATCCGCGACTCACCAGAGAAAGGGGAGGACGTGATGAGTTCGATCATGGGTCACACCGGCCGTTTGGTGTCGTGAGTCCCCCTCTCTTGCAAGAGAGGGGGACGACAGGGGGTGAGTTGTTGTTAACTCTTCGGAGCGAGTCGGGAGATGAATGGGCCTCTCCCCTGCGCCCTGAAGGGCGCACTACCCACGCACGCACCCCCGATGAAAAGCATCGGGATCTGCGGCTTACCAGAGAAAGGGAAGGACCGGTAAAGCATGTGTCTTGGAGTTACTTGTTTCGTATTCACTGCCCGATCTCTCTCTTTGACCCACTCTCCCCCTTCCATCCGCGAGATGAATAACGGGCCAGTGCCGACTGCTTCTCTGGGGAAATGGGTTTTCGCGGGTGATGACATCTGATAACGTTGTGTTTTTTTCGAGTGTTAAGCACCGGCATTTTTCCGTACGTGCAGGGCATAGGGAAAGAGAAGAATAATGTTTATTGTGAGCGATGGAAAGTAAATTATAGTCGGAAAGCGCCGGCGCGATATTGCCGGGAGAGGTATAAACCAAGCGAATGTTCAACGGGAAGCGCACGGGGGTCTCCCTGGGGAGAGATTCAATTTGCTTCCTGAAGAGATTTTAGATAGTTTCTTAAGTATTTTTATGGATGCCATCCGTATTAAAAACATGGTCTTTTATGGATACCACGGGGTCAAGTCCGAAGAGAATGCTCTGGGGGCACGGTTCGAGGTGGACGTGATACTGTATACCGATCTCGATGGAGCCATTGCCAGCGATAAACTCGCGGAGACGGTGAATTATAACGAGGTGTATAATCTGGTGGAGGAGATCGTCACCGGGGCGAAAAAATATTATCTGATTGAAGCGCTGGCCGGGGAAATCATGCATCGCATCCTCGACCGGTTCCGGGGTGTGAATAAAGTCAACGTGGCCGTTCGAAAGCCGAATGCGCCGATCAAGGGAGTGTTAGACTATGTCGAAGTCCAGATCGAACGGGAACGGGGCAGCCGGTGAGGGGCAATTCATCGTCTTATCGCTGGGATCGAACATCGGCGACCGGCTGCAGTTTCTGAAAGAAGCCATCGCGGCCCTGGAAAACACGCGGGGGATTCAGATTTTCGAGCACTCGTCCGTGTATGAAACGCAGCCCGTGGACGATACGGATCAGGATTTCTTTCTGAACCTGGTTGTGACCGGCCGGACCAGCCTGCCACCGCCGGGATTGCTGCAGGCGGTGAAGCAGATCGAACAGGATTTGGGACGCAAGAAACGGCCCGACAAGGGGCCCCGGGAAATCGACATCGATATCATTTTTTACGGCAATGAGGTGATCGATGAGCCGGAGTTACAGATACCGCATCCCCGGTTCCAGCGGCGGAAATTCGTGCTGGTGCCTCTGATTGAAATGATCCCGGGTTTCATCAGTCCGATGCATGATCAATCCGTGACCGAACTGTTGGAGCAGTGCCCGGATGAGAGTTATATCCAACTCTACGAGCATTTAACCTGACATGAAAAACCTCTACTATATTGCGATTGAAGGGGTGATCGGGGTGGGCAAGACCAGCCTGGGCGAGTTGCTGAGCGAACGGCTGAACGCCAAACTGGTGACCGAGAAGTTCGAGGATAACCCATTTTTAAAGGATTTCTATCTGAATCGGGAACGGTATGCATTTCAGGTCCAGCTCTGGTTCCTGCTCAGCCGGTACCGCCAGCAAAAAGAACTGCAGCAGATGGACCTGTTTCACCGGCTCTTGCTTACGGATTACATGTTTGTGAAGGATCGGCTCTTTGCTTTCGTGAACTTAAACGATAAAGAATTGTTACTATATGAAAAGATAGCCGATTTGCTGGAGAGGGATATTCCGAAACCGGATTTGGTCATCTACCTCCAGGCGGACACGGAACGCTTAATGAAAAATATACGGCAGCGGGCGCGCCCGTTCGAAAACAGGATTACCATGGAATATCTGGAGCAACTTAACCAGGTGTACAACCAATACTTCCTCCAATACAACCGGAGTCCGTTATTGATCATTAACGCGACTGAAATCGATTTCGTCCATAATCCCGAGGATCTGGAGGAATTAATCCGCACCATCCGCCAACCCATCTCCGGTACCAAGTTTTATAATCCCTCATTAACTTAAGAAGGACGTAGCATGACGCGTTTATTATTCTGGCTCATTTTGTTTTACCTGGGCTGGCAGGCGTATAAAATTGTAAAAAATTCCCGGTACTTTCAGAGTGAATCCAAAGTGAGCGGCAAGCCGGACGGTCCGAAAATCGATATCGACGAAAATGACATTCAGGATGCGGAATTCAAGGATTTGAAATAGACAGGATCGCCAGATGAATTTTATTACCGGGTTATGGAATACCATTGTGAAATCCGTGGCGGATCCCAGGAGTATTCTGGGGATACTGGACACGGTGGCCGTCATACTGCTGATTTACGTGGTGACCCGGGTGGTCATCCGGATCATCCGGAAACTGTTGACCCGGCGGGTCAGGCCGCTGGAATCCCTGCCCGATACGGATCCCAAGAAGCAGCGCGCTAAAACCATGGTGCCGCTTATCGAAAATATTGTGGGCTACACCCTGTACGGGCTGGCGGCCGTGCTGATTCTGCAGGAACTGGGGGTGGATATCACGGCGATCCTGGCCGGGGCCGGCGTGATGGGGCTGGCCATCGGATTTGGCGCCCAGAGCCTGGTGAAAGATCTGATCTCCGGCTTCTTTCTGCTGTTCGACGGCCTGGTGGCGGTGGGGGACGTCATCACCATCGATTCGCACACCGGATTAGTGGAGCGTATCGGCATCCGGAACACCCAGATTCGTAAATTCAGCGGCGAACTCCGGACCATTCCCAATGGCGATTTATCCAATTTCGGGAACTATAGCCGCGGGTTCATGCGGGCTATTGTGCCGGTGGGTGTGGCGTACGAAGCGGATATCGAGGATGCCATGGCCGTGTTTCGGAAGATCGCCGGGGATTTTACCGAGCAGAATGCTGAAATTGTCATTTCGGAGGAAAACAATCCGACCGTGCAGGGGGTGATGAATTTTAATGCCAGCGATGTGGAGATCCGGGTGGTGGTGAAGGTGGTGCCCGGGAGCCAGTGGCAGGCCGAGCGGGATCTGCGCCGGATGATCAAGCGGTATTTTGATGACCGTAACGTGGAGATCCCCTTTCCGCGTCAGGTGGTGTACGTCCGGGAGGAGCCGGCGTGGGATAATGTGATCGACACCGCCGGGACCCCGGAAGAGTTCGCCAAACCGGAAGAAGATCCCGGGCAGGAAAAATTCGACGAGTTCGGTGTCAGTAAAGAGAACCTGGGGCGGGTCCACCAGGAATTGCTCCGGTTCGGAAAAGCCGTCAAGGACGTCTCGCGGCGATTCCAGGGGAAAAATCCCCCGGAGGATCCGCAATGAATCTGTTGGAGGCACCGGTTCCCACGGCCGGCCAGGTGTACCTGGATCATCATGCCAGCACTCCGCTCGAGCCGGTGGTCATGGACGCCATGATCCCCTGGCTTCGCCGGGGATTCGGCAATCCTTCCAACATTCTGCATGCCTACGGCCGGGAAGCCGCGGAAGCCAGAGAGTGGTCGCGGGCGCAGGTGGCGGCTCTCATCGGCGCTCAGCCGCAAGAGATCGTGTTTACCTCCGGGGCCACGGAAGCCAATAATTTGGCCATTACGGGAGTGATGAAGTCCGCCGGTATTCCGGGGGCCCTCCTGACCTCCACCCTGGAACACCCCTCGGTCAGCCGTCCCGCGGAAATACTGTCCGAAACCGACACGGACGTCTTTTTCGTCCCCGGCGATTCCACCGGCATGATTACCCTCGAGAGGATGGCAGAAGTACTCCGGGCCCAACAAATCGGCCTGGTTTCGATTATTGCCGTCCAGGGGGAGGTGGGGACCGTCAATCCCATTCCGGACATCGCCCGGGTGGCACACCGGCATGGCGCCCTGGTGCATACCGATGCGGCCCAGGCCGTGGGGAAGATTCCGGTGGACGTGGGCGAATGGGGGGTGGATTATCTGACCATCGCGGCCCATAAAATGTACGGTCCCAAGGGGATCGGAGCCCTGTACCGGCGGCCGGGAACGCCGTTAAGTCCGATTCTGTTTGGTGCGGGGCACGAAGGGGGATTACGCCCCGGCACCGAAAACATCCCGTATTTGGTAGGGTTCGGCCGGGCTTGTCAGCTGGCGACGGAGGATCTGGAAGCAGAAGCCGACCGGCAGCGCGATCTGCGGGACTGGCTTCGGAACCGGGTGCAGGAAACGATCCCGGATCTGCGCATCAATGGCCACCCCGACCGCCGGCACCCCGGAAACCTGCATATCAGCCTTCGGGGAGTGAACAGTACGGATCTGTTGGAACTGCTGCCGGGATACGCCCTCTCGGTAGGTTCGGCCTGTCACTCCAGTGAACCCATGGAGAACCCGCTGATTCAGGCCCTGGAAATCCCGGTCGAGTATGCGCGAGGATCCATCCGGATCGGGATCGGGCGTTCGAATACCCGGGAGCAACTCGAACAGTTTGCATTCGATTTGGAAGAAGCTTATCATAAGATGCTGTTAACAAACGCCTGAAGAAGCGCGTGATACTCAGGGAACGGATGGTGAGAAAGGGCAGGAATTAAAGGAGCTATGAAGACAGAATCGGATCGGGAAGTCGTCGTTGTCGGAGACAAAGTGCTTATCAAACCGGACGAGGAATCCAATAAAACGGAATCCGGACTCTACCTGCCGGAAGGGGTGAAGCAAAAAGAGGCCATCCAGGGCGGGTATATTATGGGGGTGGGGCCGGGATACCCGATCCCGGACATTGCGGATGAGGATGAACCCTGGAGTTCTCCTCACGGCGAGAACGATATCCGGTATATTTCTCTCCAGGCCCAGGTGGGCGATTACACCGTATTCCTGCGAAAAAATGCCATCGATGTCGAGATCGATGAGACAAAATACGCCATTGTGAATCACGCCAGTCTTCTGTTATTGATCCGGGATAGCGAAATCCTGCCCTGATTTACCGGCTCAGGGCTTTGAGTCCATGTTTACCCTTGTGCCGGATGCTCCGAATTCCCTTGCAGTGTCGTCCTCCGGTTTGACAATCAAGCTTGTGTTTTCGCTGGGATTGTTCGATCTTACACAGATGTTGGAAAATGTCGAACCCAGGGATTAACCATGCCTTTTAAAGCAACCGAGCAGGAGGATGTATGAACGACACAACAGTCAAATACCTTGGCGATGAAGCAGATGACCTGCTGAATTTCAGCAGTCCGGCCATTCCCAAAGAACGGTTACATCTCCCGGGGCCGGATTATGTAGACCAGACCTGGGCCCACTCCGATCGCAATATCCGGACCCTGCGAAACTTGCAAGCTATTCTCGACCATGGCCGTCTGGGCGGCACCGGTTTCGTCTCGATCCTTCCGGTGGATCAGGGAATCGAACATTCGGCGGCGGCGTCTTTTGCCCCCAATCCCGATTATTTCGATTCCGAAAATATCGTGAAACTGGCCATCGAGGGAGGATGTAACGCAGTCGCCTCCACTCTGGGCGTTCTGGGTAGCGTGGCCCGGAAATATGCCCATAAGATCCCCTTTATTATGAAATTCAATCATAACGAACTGCTCACGTATCCGAACAATTACGACCAGATTTTGTTTGCCGGGATCGAACAGGCGTATGATATGGGCGCCGTGGCTGTCGGGGCGACCGTATATTACGGTTCCGAAGAATCCGGACGGCAGATTCAGGAAGTCAGCGATGCATTCCGGTATGCCCACGAACTGGGGATGGCCACCATCTTATGGTCGTATCTCAGGAATTCCGCGTTCAAAATCAGCGGGACCGACTATCACACCTCGGCCGATCTGACCGGCCAGGCCAATCACCTGGGCGTGACCATCGAAGCGGATATCATTAAGCAGAAACAGGCCACCAACAACGGCGGATATCCGGCGATGGCCAAAGAATACGGCGGTTTCGGCCGGACACACGACAAAGTGTACAGCGAATTGACCACGGATCATCCCGTTGATCTGGTCCGCTGGCAGGTGGCCAACTGCTACATGGGCCGGGCCGGATTGATTAACTCCGGTGGCGCGTCGGCCGGCGAGAACGATTTCCAGCAGGCGGTGCGCACGGCGGTGATCAACAAACGGGCCGGCGGTATGGGCTTGATTTCCGGCCGCAAAGCCTTCCAGCGTCCCATGGAGGAAGGCATCAAACTGCTGAACTCCATCCAGGATGTCTATCGGGACAAGGATATCACGGTGGCGTAACCCTCAGTCTGATTCCTATTGGACGGCGGCCCTTCCGGATTCCGGGAGGGCCGTTTTATTTGAACGGCGCAAATAAGCATCGCAGAAGGTCGAATAACGAATTTCAAATGATGAATTGCCCAGCCCTGTGCGCCCTTATCCCGTTTAGAATCTGTGGTTATCCTCTTTTTCCGTGTAGATCCGTGGGCTATTCTTTTCGGGCTTGTGAGAAACTTGGTATAAAAATTATAAAGCGTTGAGAGTGGGTCAGTGAATCAGGTAGTACACCTGTTCCAGGAGAAAGGCGCAGACCAGGCCGGCATAGGTGCCCAGCACGTACCCGCCGATGCCCAGGAGCACGCCCACCGGGGCCAGGGCGGGATGAAAGGCGCTGGCCACGATAGGCGCGGACGCGGCTCCGCCCACGTTTGCCTGGGAGCCCACCGCCGCGAAAAAGATCGGCGCCTTCAGTTTCCAGCGGGTGAGGAGAATCAACGAGGCGTGGATGCTTAACCAGACGGCGCCGATCACCACCATCCCGGGGACCTCGATGACCCGGGCGAATTCCGCCTTGGCCCCGATGGTGGCCACCAGCAGGTAGAGGAAAAGAGAACCCAGACTGCTGGCGCCCGCCCCCTCCAGATTCCGTAACGGGGTGAAGGAAATCGCCAACCCCAGGGTAGTCACGAAAATGACCACCCAGGTATAGGTACTGATGATATTACCGATTTCCGGCAGGTGGCCGGCGATAAAATGGGCCACGGCAGCGCCTCCCAGTGCCAGGGTCGCCATCAGCAGCAGGTCCGGCAGGTTGGTGGGACGGCCCACGTCGCGGTGGAACTGTTCTACCTTCTCGCGAACTTCCTCGATCGCCGTGCGATCGGCACCGATCCGGGCATCCATGGATTGATTCCGGCCGGCAAAGAAGAGCAGCGCTGCCATCCAGATATTGGCCACGGCCACGTCCACCACAACCATCATCCCCAGCGTGGAATCCTGCACGCCTACACTCTTTCCGATGGCAATAAAATTCGCTCCACCGCCAATCCAGGATCCGCTAAGGGCGGCCAGCCCCTTCCAGACTTCGACGCCCAGATCGCCCGGCGCCGCCCAGCCGAACAAGAGGTAGGCCAGCGGACCGCCGAGTACGATGGTCAGGGTCCCCACCAGAAACAGGATAATCGTGTTTCGGCCCAACTTCATGATGGATGTAATGTCCACAGACAGTGTTAACAGGATGAGACTGGCCGGCAACAGCCACTCCATGATGAAATCGTATAGCGGAGAACTGAGCGGGATTACCCCCAGGTTGGAGAGGATGGTCGGGACAAAATAGGCGAAGACCAACAGCGGTATCACTTTGAATATTTTCCCCAGTACCGGGTGGCGATCGATAATAAATAACAGGGCGAGGACCCCCAGCAACACGGCCAGAATGCTCATGGGATGCTGAATCATACCAGTCGTCCCTCCGTGACGGTCATGTGTGATTTCCGGAATTTTCAAGCGGATTTGCCAGCAGCCTGGAATGTTCGCCGTTCTGCCATCGGTCCACTCTGTTCGGACCATATGTTACGTAAATTCCCGGCGGGAAAACATGTGAAATCCACCCGCTCCCGGAGAAATTGGAAGATCATCGGTCTCACGGGAATCTTTCCGGTGAATTGCCCCGGAAGAAACATTTTTGCACTCAATCTATTAAATCGTATGTTAAATGCTTTGAAAAACTTTTTATCGGGATGCCGACCGGAAAAGCGATGAATGAGCAAACATCAAAGGAGCAGGTATGAGTGGATTTTGGGACTGGTGGCAGCACATCCCTTACCATATGAATCCGGTGATCCTTTCCATCGGCGGTTTTCAAATCCGCTGGTACGGGACCATGTACGTGATTGCGTTTGTACTTACCTATTTGCTGGTCCAGTACCGGGTGAAGCAGAAGGAAACGGAATATCCACAGGAGGTTATCGAGAACTTTTTTGTTCTGGCGATTCTGGGGGTACTGCTGGGAGGCCGGCTGGGATATGTACTGTTTTACAATTTAGGTTATTATCTTCATCATCCGTTGGAGATTATTCTTCCGTTTTCCTTCGGGAATGGAGTGCACTTCACCGGCATTGCCGGCATGTCCTATCACGGAGGGGTGATTGGCGTTATCCTGGCCTTCGTCTACATCAGCCGGAAGCACAAGGTCAACTTTTTTAAATTTACGGATCTGGTCGCTCCGGCGATTCCGCTGGGCTACACGTTCGGCCGGCTGGGTAATTTTATCAATGGCGAGCTCTACGGCCGGGTCGCCTCTGTACCCTGGGGGATGTATTTTCCGGCCGATCCCACCGGACAGCTCCGGTATCCCTCCCAGTTGTTCGAAGCATTCTTCGAGGGCATCGTCCTGTTTATCCTGTTATGGAGTGTGCGGAAGCGTTCCCCCTTTCCGGGGTTCCTGGCGGGCTTGTATCTGCTGGGATACGGGATCGTCCGGTTCTTCATCGAATTCATCCGCCAGCCGGATCCCCAGTTAGGCACGGTCATCGGGTTCCTCACCATGGGACAAATCCTGTGTCTGGCCATGATTATCGGGGGATTGGTAATGTGGTATCTGGCCAAGCGGTTCCCGCCGCGGAACGTGGATGCGGCGAATACTGTCCCAGCGAAATAACATGAAATGGTGACGATGATCGATACGGAGAGGATGTTGCGGTCCCGGAAAAGGGACCACCTGCAGCGGCCGGTCTGGCTGCTCCTGCTTTGGTGCTTCTTGGCCCAGGGATTGGTTCTGCCGGGGGCCGGCCTCGGGGCAGAGAAACCGAACGGTTCGGTCCTGCGAAAGGATTTGGATCACAGCGTACGGACGGTGACGGGATATTTTGTGCAGCCGGCGCATTGGGACCGATGGCAGTGGCTGGAAGCCGGCGGCATCACGCTGGGGTCGTTCGCCCTGATGACCGTTGATAAACCCATCCGGCGGCAGGTCCGGGATTGGCGGGGAGGCGGGGACAGTCCCATTTTCGAGTTCGGCCGGTGGGCGGGCAGAGGACATGTCACCATTGCGCTCGCCACCGGCTGTTACGGCATCGGTTTTCTGAGCGGCCGGGACCATGTGCGGGTGACGGGGCGATTGCTGTATGAGGCGCTGGTTACGGCCGGCACGACGACTACCATACTCAAATGGGTGTTCGGACGGCACCGTCCCTACCTGAACGACGGGCCTGCCGATTTCACACCCCCCGGCTGGAACAGTCCGCATCGCTCGTTTCCGTCCGGTCACAGTACCGTGGGATGGCTGACCGCCACCGTCCTGGCCAAACGCACCGACAGTCAGGTGTTAAAAATCGCCTATTACACCGCGGCGTCGGTGATCTCCGTTTCCCGGGTGTACCATGACCGGCACTGGACTTCCGACGTGTTCCTGGGAGGTGTTATCGGTTATACCGCCGCGGATTTTGTGGTCCGCCGGGCCGACCACTTACGGACGGACCTGAAGTACGCTTCAAGCTTCCGGGTGTTGCCTTCACTGTCGGGGGTGGCACTGGAGTATCGATTTTAAATAATCCCGGCAGGATCCCTCTGTGTCACGTCACAGAGGAAGCATCCCGCGTGATACGATCAGAATCCACGTTCAAAGACTGGTACCGGTAAAATCCTAATAAGCTGGTCATTCGGAGAAGTTAGTACGCCCGGAAGGATTCGAACCCTCAGCCTTCTGGTCCGTAGCCAGACGCTCTATCCAGTTGAGCTACGGGCGCATGGAACGCGAAAGCTGCCCCATTGGGCAGCCCTGCGCTCGCTGCTGTAGCGCATAGGGGATTCGAACCCCTGCTACCGGCGTGAGAGGCCGGCGTCCTAGACCCCTAGACGAATGCGCCACATATCAAAAAACTCTCACTGTTGCGGGACAGGGATTCGAACCCCGATTGCACGGTCCAGAGCCGTGTGTCTTGCCATTAGACGATCCCGCAATGTCCACGCCGGCCTTGGTAATGCATGACCGGCAAAGCGAAGTTAATATATTCCAAGGAGAAACTAATGTCAAGTTCGGGCCGCGTCGATTTCGACCGCTCTCCCTTCCCCGGGGCCATTGCCTCCCTCTCCCCGGGAATGGGTCGTAAGGTTCTCCGGCGAAATTGTTCCCGGGGAAAGAACGGTTCTCCCGGGTTTCTAAAAAACGGCGCCACCTCCGTTGTGACAATCACTGCAGTTCATGCTGCGCCAGGCTTCCCCGATATCCATGGGATGCTTGAAATCCAGCCCTTCTTTCGAGTTGGAAGCGAACTGGGTTTGACCAACCGGCCCCTGTTCGATGATGGTGTGGCAAGCGTTACAATCATGCGTAATAGTCTCGCCGGCATCGTCGGCCATATTGCCGTTATGGCACCGGAAGCATCCCAAATCGTCAAAATGTCCGATATTATCGTGATGGGTATCCCACTTCACCTTCATGTACGGGAAGAAGTTATTGGAATAGGCCGTCTGCAACGTGGTGACCGCCTGATTAAGTTCGGCCCGGAGGGTGTCGGTTATCGCCGGGTAATTCTGCCGGTAATACTGGCGAATTTGTTGTTCGATGGAAATAAGCGCCGAATCCTTATTCGTGTAGCCTTTCCGCAGTGCATAAACCCCCTGCTGCTTGATAAAGGGGATCTGGGGGCTGATTTCACCGGCAGAGACCGCGTCATCCACAATATCCATGGGAGATTTAAAAATATGCGTCGGCCGGTTGTGGCAGTCAATACAAGTCATCACCCGCTGGTCGGCGGTAGCAATAGTCGAATCCGGCAGCGGATCCCACATGGAATTATACGTTTCCTGGGTACCGTCCTCGTAGGTCACCTGAACCCAGGGAATGTCCTGCCGGGCGCTATCTCTGGCGATAAAAGCCACCTGGTTGGCGATATGCCAGTGGATGCCGGAATGCCGGGAGGCCATGGACTGCCGGCCCCCCACATTCAGCAGCATATCGATTTTCCAATTGGTATTGGTTTCATCCGCCCGGTAGCGATGGATTTCTTTTTCCTGTTCTCCATAGAATTTTTCGGGCCAGTGGCACTGTTCGCAGGTTTCCCGGGCCGGGCGGAGGTTCTCAATCGGAGTGGGGATGGGGCGGGGATACACATCCATGGCGGCGGCATAGACCTGGTACGCGCCTGAGAGTTTGGATTTTACGTACCAGCTGGCTCCTTGTCCCACGTGGCAATCCGTACAGGTCACCCGGGCATGCGGCGACTGCTGGTAGGCGGTGTACTCCGGTTCCATAATCTGGTGACACACCCGCCCACAAAAATCCACGGTTTCTGTGTAGTGGTACGCCTGGTAACTCCCGACGGCCGTGCCGATGAGAAAAATGGCGGTGACGATCAGGAAGGCGATAAAAGCGTTGCGGTGCCGGGGATTGGTGAAATCAATCGTCAGGCTGAAGAACAAGGGCTTGACCGCCCGGTCACGCCTCCGCCGCTCCCGAAGCATGCCGAGCGGGATCAACAGCAAACCGACGATGACTCCCACCGGCATGATCATGTAGGTAATGATGCCGAAATAGGGTGAAGCGTGGGATCGGGCCAGATCAAACGCGAATAAAAAGGCGATGATTGATAAACTGACCACAGCCATAGCGGTGCCAATGACGCTGATCCAGTTATAGTATAGTGAAGGAAGCCTTTTTTCCATGAGTCACTCCTCAGTTACCATTGGTCATACCAGAATATATTGCGATATTTATTCCATTGCATGGGTTATTTCTGCGTGTGACAGCCGTCGTTTCATCTGCGCCGTTGAGTTCAACTCCGCCGGTTTAATTGCCGGGAAAGCATATTAATTCGGATAAGGATGATCAATCTATTTTTTTCCCGCCTTCCCGGCGTTCCCGAAAAGATCCGCTGGAATTGCAAATTTCCGGAATTATATTGTCCCATCGTGAACCGGAACATGGAAACCAGCAGCCAGGGTGGACCCTGAAGGAGCATGAGCACGGTATGGAGCGAAACGAATACTGGATGAAGATGGCCCTGCGGGAAGCCCGGAAAGCCTTTCAGGCGGAGGAAGTGCCGATCGGGGCCGTCGTCGTATCACGGACAGGGGACGTGTTGGGCAAGGGGTATAACCAGCGGGAGCATCTGAAAGATCCCACCGCCCATGCAGAAATTTTAGCGATTACCGCCGCTGCGAACACGCGGGGCGACTGGCGCCTGGACGACACCATCCTGTATGTCACCCTGGAACCCTGCCCCATGTGTGCCGGTGCGATTGTGAATGCCCGGATTCCGACGGTCGTCTACGGCGCACCGGACAAAGCGGCGGGGGGCTGCGGTTCGAAATTCGGGATCTGTGGCGGTACCTTGATGAATCATACGACCTCCGTACTTTCCGGGGTGCTGGAAGAGCAGTGCCAGGCGCTGCTGGCGGAGTTTTTCCGGACCATCCGGGCGGGCCGGCCCCAGCCGGAATGAGCGGATCCCCGATGGACGGTTCCCGCAATTTTATGCTGGGTTTCTTTCCCTTCATATATTATTTTTTGCGAGGAAGGAGTGACGGAGAGGTGTCAGAGTCTGGTTGAATGTGCCGCACTCGAAATGCGGTGTCCCGTTTTACGGGACCGGGGGTTCGAATCCCTCCCTCTCCGCTTCTCTTTTTTTTAAACACGGGCAGACGATCCCGTGAAGTACTCTGAATCAGAACTCTGTATTGGACGGTTACAGTTGAAAAATCCCGGGACCCGGTTACCACCCATTACTTTGAACCGGGATACTGGTATGATCTCACCGGATTCTCAGGCAGGTACCCCATATCGCATCTCCGAAAGTCTACGGGATCGGAAAAAGAATTCTTGTATAAGGCTTGACTGAACCAAAGTGGTTACATAAATTTTTGTTTATGGTGGAATTAAACCTAGAGCAGAACTTGCGGTTACGGGATATCCAGGGGGTTGTTGCGGATGAAATGCGACAGTTCGAGAAGTCGTTCGCGGTGTCCATGCGTTCGGACGTTTTCCTGATTAACAAGGTCGCCGCCTATATCACCCGCCAGCGCAGCAAGAAGATTCGGCCCCTCCTGGTACTGCTCTCCTCCAAATTGTGCGGGGAGCCCACGGAGAACACGTACCAGGCGGCGGTGTTGATGGAATTGATGCATACCGCGACGCTGATTCACGATGATGTGGTGGACGATGCCGAAATCCGGCGGGGACTGGCCAGCATCAATGCGGTATGGAAGAATAAAATCGCCGTGCTGATGGGGGATTACCTGTTCAGCAAGACGCTGGTCAACATGATTAAACTCAAGGATTTCGACGCATTAGAGTTGCTCTCGAACACGGCGGAACGACTCAGCAGCGGGGAGATCCTGCAGATCGAAAAGGCCCGGAGTACCGGGATGAGCGAGGAAATTTATTACCGGATGATCCGGGATAAAACCGCCTCCCTTATCTCCGCAGCCTGCGAACTGGGCGGTATTACCGTTACCGATGATGCGGAGCAGATCCATGCACTGTCCGAATACGGTGAAAACCTGGGCATGGCTTTTCAGATCAAGGACGACCTGTTCGAATTCGAGGGCAAGAAAAGTATCATTGGAAAACCGGTGGGAAAAGACGTGAAAGAGAATATGGTTACCCTGCCGGTGCTCCATACGGTCAAGAATCTGCCGGAAAAGGAATCGAAGAAAATGCTGCGAACCATGCGGCGGGGACCGAAAAATAAGCAGGTAAAGGAGATCGTCCGCCAGGTTTCCAATAACGGTGGGGTGCGCTATGCCAAGGAGAAGCTCAAAGAATATTCGGAACGCGCCATCGAAGCGTTATCAGTCTTTCCGGAGAACCGGTACAAGCAAGCCCTGATCGATTTCACGACCTTCAATGTGGTTCGAACCAAGTAATTGCTTGCTCCCGCACATGTATGAAACAAGTGACCCCGTCCAGTTCGATCAAGCGCATCCTGATCATTCGGTTCAGCTCCATCGGGGACATTGTGCTCACCACCCCGGTCATCCGGGGACTGGCCCGGAAATTTCCCGGCCTGCAAATCGATTTTTTAATTAAGCGACAGTTTAAAGAGCTCATCGCACATCATCCGGCGGTGGACACGGTCCACACGATCCCGGGAGACCTGCCACTCCGGGACCTGTTACAATTGCGCAACCGGCTGCTGGAGGAGGGCCGGTACGATTTTATTCTGGACCTGCACGATAATCTGCGAAGCAAAATTCTGACCTGGAACAGCCCGGTGCCGTTTGCCCGCTACCAGAAGAACCGGTTTCACCGGTGGTTGTTTATCTACTGGAAAATCAGAACTCCCCAGGTGGAAAAGTACATCACGGATCGCTACTTTGAGACGGTGCAACCCTGGGGTATTTCGGATGACGAAGCGGGACTCGATTTTTACTTTCCCGAGGATTTTACCTATCACTCACAGGATTTGGCTGCGCGAGCGGCTGAGTTTCATGCCGCATCGTTGCCCGTGTCGGTGGCCCCGGGGGCGGCCTGGCCTACCAAGGAGTGGATGCCGGAGCGTTTTGCCGACACCTGTGAACATCTGATTGAGCAGCAGGATGCGACCATCGGGTTATTGGGCGGTCCGGCCGAGGTGGAGATCGGGCGGTGGATGGAGTCCAGAATCTCCCGGCCGGAGCGGGTGTTCAACTTCATCGGGACCGGATCTTTGATGGAGTCTGCCCGGATCCTGCAGGGCGCCCGGTTCCATCTGGCGAATGATTCCGGGTTTACCCATATTGCCACCGCCTTTCACAAACCCGTGGTGGTTATCTATGGGCCGACCGCCAAGCCGACGGTTTTTCACCCCCGGTACACGCGGCACGAAATCGTGGAGGACCCCACACTCCGGTGCCGGCCCTGTACCCATATGGGCCGGAAACAGTGCCCCCTGGGACATTTTCGCTGCATGAAAAACGTGCAGGTTGCCGACGTGCTGGCGGCCTGCCGGAGAGTCATCGCGTCATGAAACAAGCGTTCTGGTTCGGGCTGTATAACCTGCTGTTCGTTCCCCTGGGATATCTGGGTATTCGGGTGTCCGGCTTGTTTTCCCACAAGGTACGAGCCGGCATTGCCGGTCGGAAAAACCTGTTCTCCGCCATCCAAGCCTTCAATCGCACCCGGGAGCAATCCCGACCGCTATTTGTGGTCCATTGCGCTTCCCTGGGCGAATATGAAATGGCACAGCCGGTGATCGCCCGGCTGAAGGAAGCGCACCCGGAGATCTATATCGCGCTCACCTTTTTTTCACCGTCGGGTTACGAACGGGTGGGCGAAGAACCGCCGGCGGATCTCGTTACCTATCTCCCGTTCGACTCCGCCCTGCAAGTGGACCGGTTTTACCGCCTGCTCCGGCCGGACAAACTGGTCCTCACCAGTTATGAGGTCTGGCCAAACCTGATCTGGCTGGCGGCCCGCCACGGGGTGCAGATCCACCTGACGTCGGCCCGGCTGCAGAATGGCAACGCCAAGACCTACCCGCTGATACGGAGCCTGTATTCGACCGTGTACGGGAACATCGATCATATCTATCCCATCACGGAAGAAGACCGGACGAACCTGCAGCGATATTATCATTTGCCGGAGTCCGTGCAGGTAACGGTGGCCGGCAATACGCGGTACGACCGGGTCCTGCAGCGCGCGGCCGGCCGGCAGGAGCAGCATCTGCTGCCCCCGGCGTTTCGGCACGCCCCCACCGTCATCGCCGGGAGTATCTGGCCGGCGGATAACCGGCATCTGCTGCCCGCCCTGGCGGTTGCGGTCCGGGACTATCCGGAGCTGCGGGTCGTGCTGGCTCCCCATGAACCGTCTCAGGCACACCTCGCCGAATTAACCGACTAGTGCGAAGGACACGATATATCATACCTGTATTTCAGTACGCTGGGCAAGGAAGGGGGGCACGGCCCTGCGGCCAGGGTGCTCCTGGTGGATACGGTCGGGGTGCTGGCGGAGCTCTACCATGACGGAGACATGGCCTTTGTGGGCGGCGGGTTTTCCGGATCGGTGCATAACGTGATGGAACCGGCCGTCGCCCGGTGCGTTCCGCTGTTCGGGCCGGCCTTTCACAATTCCAATGAAGCGGAGCAGCTGCTGGCAGCCGGGGGCGGGTTTGCTGTCAGCGATGCCGCCAGCTGCACCGAGATTCTCCGGCGTCACCTGGGGAATCAGGACCAGCTAACGGCCGCTCAGCAAGAGGCCTACCAGGTGATCAAGCGGAATGCCGGGGCCGTGGAGCAGACGGTTCGACATCTCCTGACCGGGAGGGCGGGGACGGCATGAGCATCCTGGAGATCAGGAACGTCCGATACCGGCCGCCCCACAGTACGGAACCGGTTTTCCCCCGGCTGTCACTTTCTCTGGAAATGGACGACATGACCGTGTTAATCGGAGAGAGCGGCACCGGCAAAACGACACTGGGCATGCTGCTTGCCGGGGGAGTGGAACCTGATCAGGGCGAAATTCTGGTCGATGGGGCGCCTTCGGAACATTTACCCGATCTGGTTGGGTTTCTCCACCAGAATCCGGAGAATCAAATTATCGG
>Ga0102944_1000718_pt1 | contig 24202 bp, 24 predicted proteins | sample SalPonD_shore_MG_FD_78172 | JGI IMG/M metagenome (GOLD analysis project Ga0102944, IMG submission 78172) | Salt pond soil microbial communities from South San Francisco under conditions of wetland restoration - Salt Pond MetaG... | ecosystem: Environmental > Aquatic > Marine > Intertidal zone >...
GAGGCGCCCGGGGGCGGGGTGGATACCGAGGCCGACCTGGCGAGGGTCGATAGCATTCTCAACGCGCGAGCGTGAACTCGCGAAGCAGGGGATGGACATCGCCATTCGAGTCGCGAACGGGTATTGTCCAGGTGCGTGGCGCCCGCCGTGCAGCCTCGCCGAACTGATTCGCCTGGATACCGCTGGCACCGTCCGTTTCCGAGAGCACCAGGGCCGGGCGTTCGGACAGCACCTCGACCACGGTGAGACGGCGTCCGCGAAACCTGACTTCACTACCGATCAAGGCTTCCAGCTGGTTGATGTCGATATCCACTGATAGTATCCGGTCTCTTTTTCGACGCGTCCTGAGTCTATCCGACGCGGACAAGAGGGGACAGACGACAGCGATGATTCGAGTGCTTTTCGTGTGCACCGGCAATATCTGCCGTTCGCCCACGGCCGAGGGCGTATTCCGCAACCTGGTACGGGAAAGCGGGCTCGACGAGCTGATCGACACGGATTCGGCGGGTACCCATTTCTACCACGTCGGCGCCTCCCCGGACCGCCGCGCTCGGGATGCGGCGAGCCGTCGTGGGGTGGATATCTCGGATCTGCGTGCCCGGCAGGTGGATGGGTACGATTTCGAGGCGTTCGACTACATACTCGCGATGGACGCCATGAACCTGGAGTTCCTCCTCGCCGAGTGTCCGACGGAGCACCGCCATCGCATCCACGCCTTCCTGGACTTCGCGCCCGACGCCGCCGAGCGGGAGGTGCCGGACCCCTACTATGGCGGACAGAATGGCTTCGAGCACGTGCTGGACTTGATCGAAGCCGCCAGCCGTGGTCTGCTCGCCCGCATACGCTCGGAGCACGGCCTCACCGCGTCGTGATTGACGGGCCCGGGCGCGTCGGTCACGCGCCCGGGATGATCACGGACCGACGGAGTCAGCCACCCGACCGGGCGGCCGTCTCCCGCTCCCTTCTGTAGGACGGCTTTTCCTGATCGTCGGACGACGTCTGCGCATCGGATTCGCCGCGGTCTTCCGGCATCTCGGCGTCGGGCGTGGACCCCGGCTCGTGCCCGCTGCTGGTACTTCCGGGCGTATCAGGCTTCCGCTCGGTCGCCGCAGCGTCGCCTTCTCCGGTTTCGGGCGTATGGTTCTCCCCGGTGACGGTCGATGACGTTTCGCTCGTCACGGCGTCGTCCCCCGAGCTCGCCGGGGAACGCGTATAGCCGGTGTCCTCGCTCGTCTGCGGTGCAGTGGCGGCGCCGGCGGATTCCGCCCCGGACGACTCCCGAGCGGAGGTCTCCGGCTCGGCTTCGGTCCCGGGGCTTTCCGCGGACGGGGTCGCCGGCGGTACGGTCGCGGTGTTGCCCGTGTGCGCTGACGAATGCGCCGCATCGTCGCGGTTGGTCACCTGCCCCGCCGGTATACGAGGACGTCCGGACCAGCGACGGGGATCGTCCTTGCGCGGTTTGGCCTTCCCCTTCGTCGTGCCCTCAGCGTTGTCCCGGTCCCCCGACTCGGCCCCGGATTTGCTCTCGGTCCGGGTTTTGGCCTTCCTGGTCTCAGGACTGGAGGACTCCGCCTTGGCGCTTTCCGCGGCCGGCTGCTTCTCCGGGTTCGAGGCGGTATGTTCCGCGTCGCCGGTAGTCTGGCCCTGGTCGTTCGCGTTGGCCTCCGGTGTCGCCGTCGCGGTGTCACTCTGGCCACCGTTGCCGCCGCCGCGTCGACGGCGTCGCCCGCCACGCCGCCCGCGGCGGCTGCGGCCGCTGCCATTCCCGGACTTGCCCTCACCATCCTCCGCGGCGCCTGCCTGTGGTGCACGATTGGGGCCCTTGCCGTCGGTCTTGCGCTCGCTGGATGCGGATTTCGTATCAGTGGCGCCCGAGGAGGGCGCAGCCTCGTCGGCGTGCTTGCGCCCCTCCGCCGCGGTGCGCTTATCGCCGTTGGCGGACTTCTTACGCGACTGCCCGGTGCCGGCGCGCTGGCGCCGGCCGCCATTCGATCCGCTCTTGCGGTCGTCGCGTGTCCCGTCCTGGCGGGTGGGTTCGCCCGCAGTGTCCTTGTCGGAGGCGTGTTGCGTCTTCTGGTCTCCGGCGGACGGCGTCGCTGCGGTCCCGCTGTCGTCTTCCCCGATGACCAGCTTCTTGATCCAGCCGAACAGTCCGCCGCCCGGCGCCGGAGACACGGCGGCCTCGTTCGCGGACGCCTGCGCGGGCTGCTCGTCGGTGGCGACCGGGGATTTCCTGCGGTCTTCGGACGCCGGCGTGGGGGCCGGGGACGTCGGCGCCACCGAGCGCACCGCTGGTTGCTCAGGCCGGGGACGCTCCGCCATTACCAGCTCCTCGCCCTTGGCGGGCGCGGTCGGCTCCGATGCCAGCTTGTAGCTGGTATCGCTGGCACTCTCGTCGTCGCTGCGAACGCGCTGCACCTCGTAGTGTGGCGTCTCGAGCTGCCGGTTGGGGATGAGGATCACGTCGACGCCGTCCCGGCTCTCGATGGCAGCGAGGGCGGCGCGCTTCTCGTTGAGCAGGAAGGTCGCGACGTCCACCGGCAGCTGGGCGACGACCTTGCCCGTCTTCTCCTTCATCGCCTCTTCCTCGATGATGCGGAGCACTGACAGGGCGAGGGACTCCACGCTGCGCACCGTTCCCTGGCCGCTGCAGCGCGCGCAGATCTCCTGGCTCGATTCGCCGAGAGACGACCGCAGCCGCTGGCGCGACATCTCCAGCAGGCCGAAGCGGGAGATGCGGCCAATCTGCACACGGGCACGGTCGATCTTCACCGCGTCGCGCAGGCGGTTCTCCACGTCACGCTGGTTGCGGTTCGGTCCCATGTCGATGAAGTCGATGACGATGAGCCCGCCCAGGTCGCGCAGTCGCAGCTGCCGCGCGATCTCGTCGGCTGCCTCCAGGTTCGTGTTGAGTGCGGTCTCCTCGATGTCGGCACCCTTGGTCGCGCGCGAGGAGTTGATGTCGATGGAGATCAGCGCCTCGGTGTGATCAATGACGATGGCCCCGCCACTTGGCAGGCGGACGTCCCGCTGGAAGGCCGACTCGATCTGGCTCTCGATCTGGTAGCGGCTGAACAGGGGCACCGGATCGTCGTAGCGCTTGAGCTTCTGCAGGTTGTGGGGCATGACCTGCTGCATGAATTCCTGCGCCTGTCGGTAGATCTCGGCATCGTCGACCAGGATCTCGCCCACGTCCGCGCGTAGATAATCCCGCAGCGCCCGGATGATGACGTTGCTTTCCTGATAGATGAGGAAGGGCGCGCGGGCTTTCTCGGCGGCCTGCTGGATCGCGCTCCACAGGTTGAGGAGGTAGTCGAGGTCCCACTGCAACTCCTCGACGCTGCGACCGACGCCGGCCGTGCGCACGATCAGGCCCATGCCCTCGGGCACCTCGAGCTCGCGCAGCGCATCCCGAATCTCCGCGCGATCCTGCCCTTCGATCCGGCGCGATACGCCGCCGGCGCGCGGGCTGTTCGGCATGAGTACGAGGTAGCGGCCGGCGAGGCTCGCGAAGGTGGTCAGCGCGGCGCCCTTGTTGCCGCGCTCCTCCTTGTCCACCTGGACGACGACTTCCTGGCCTTCCTTGATGACGTCCTGTATCCCGACCTTGCCGGGGTCGACGTCGTCTGCGCCCTGGAAATAGCTGCGTGCGATCTCCTTGAACGGCAGGAAGCCGTGCCGTTCCGCGCCATACTGAACGAACGCGGCTTCCAGGCTGGGCTCCACACGGGTGATCTTGCCCTTGTAGATGTTCGCCTTCTTACGCTCCCGGGAGGGGGTCTCCAAGTCGAGGTCGAAGAGGCTCTGGCCATCCACCAGCGCGACACGCAGCTCTTCGGGCTGCGTGGCATTGATCAGCATGCGTTTCATCGTTGTTCGATCTCCGGCGCTCGACCCGGGCGTGCCTCGCCAGCGACCGACCACCGGCGCCCGGCCGCCTTACGGCGGGCAGCAACGGCTTTGTCTGCCAACGGGGGGAGACCCCGAGCAGCATGTTGATCAGGTGCGAGACGAAAAGACTCGTCATGACAGCTCTCTTCCGACGAGGACGCCGAGGGGAGGCGCATTGTGCCGACGGCCATACTGCGGTCCGCCGGGTGAAATGTTTATATACGATAGTACTTCCAACACGAACACCCGCATCGCGGCGGGCGCTCAATCAATATTCACTACGGTATTGACAACCTGCGGAAACGCCCGAGTGACGGGGCTTCGCGGCGTTGTAATACAGGCGCAACTATATCAACCTTGCGGCACAGCTTCAAAGCAGAGGCGGAAGGGCTATGGTCACAGAGGGGCGGGCGGGTTCGCCCGGTGTACGGCACGTGACGGTCTCCGAGGAGGTAAGCGGACAGCGCATCGATAACTTCCTCCGCCGGGAGCTGCGCGGCGTCCCCAAGACCCTGGTCTACCGTCTGCTGCGGCGGGGCGAGGTTCGTGTCAATGGCGGGCGGGTCAGGCCGGATCATCGCGTCGAGGGCGGAGACGATATCCGGCTACCGCCGGTGCGCACCGGCAAGGCGACGGAGCGTCGGCCCTCGGACCGGGTTCTCGCCCGGCTCGCGGATGCCGTCATCCTCGAGACCGACGACGTCATTGTCATTGACAAACCATCCGGGCTCGCGGTGCACGGCGGCAGCGGTATCGCATACGGCGTTGTCGAGGCGCTCCGGGTGCTGCGCCCCGATATTGAGTTTCTGGATCTGGTTCATCGGCTGGACCGCGATACCAGCGGCTGTCTGGTGCTCGCCAAACGGCGCCGTGCGCTGCGCGAGGTACACGCGGCGATGCGCGAGGGCCGGGTCGAAAAGCGCTACCTCACGCTGCTGGCCGGCCGGCTGCCGAGGGGCGATCTGCCACTGGAAGGCCGTTTGGCCCGGCGGTGTGGAAAGGGTGGGCAGACGTTCATGCAGGTGGCCAGCGACGGCAAGCGCTCCCGGACGGTTCTGCGTGCCGTGCAGCGCTTCAATCGGTGGACGCTGGCGGAAGCCGAGCTGCACACCGGGCGCATGCACCAGATCCGCGTCCACTGCGCCCATGCCGGATACCCGGTGGCGGGTGATCAGGGCTACGGTGATCCGGAGGCCAATCGACGTATCCGTGCTCTGGGGCTGCGTCGTCAGTTTCTGCATGCTGCGAAGCTGGGTTTCGACCTCGATGGCGAGCGCGTGAGGGTAGAATGCCGGCTACCCGTCGATCTCGACGCCGTTGTAGGGAATATCAGGGAGGATGAACGCGATGGCGGATGAGGAACGCTGGGAATACGACGTGCTTCGAGAGCTCGCGCTGGAAGGCGTCCGGGAGCGGCGACGTGCGCGCCGCTGGGGCATTTTCTTCAAGCTGCTGCTGTTCGTCTTTCTGTTCTCGCTTCTGCTGCTATCGCCGTCCTGCTCGTCGATCCTCGGCCTGGCGGAGAAGGCTTCGACGGGGCCGCACACCGCAGTCGTGGACGTGGACGGCGAGATCGCCGCCAATTCACCCGCCAGCGCGGAGAACATCATCGACGGGCTGGAGCAGGCCTTCGACGCCAGCGGCGTGAAAGGCATCATCCTGCGCATCAACAGCCCGGGTGGCAGCCCGGTGCAGGCCGGACGCGTCAACGATGCGTTGCAACGCCTCAAGGCGCAGCATCCGGACATTCCGGTCTACGCGGTGGCGGGCGACATGTGCACTTCGGGGGCCTACTACATTGCGGTCGGCGCGGATGCGATCTACGCCGACAAGGCCTCGCTGGTCGGATCGATCGGTGTGATCATGAGCGGATTCGGCTTCAACGATGCCATGAGCAGGCTGGGGGTCGAGCGACGCCTGTACACGGCCGGCCGCAACAAGGCGTTCCTGGATCCGTTCAGCCCGCCGCAGAAACGCAACGTCGAGCACGCCCAGGGGATGCTGGACCGAATACACCAGCAGTTCATCGAAACGGTGAAGAAGGGACGCGGCGCGCGCCTGAAGGGCGACCCGGACAAGCTCTTCAGCGGGCTCTTCTGGACCGGCCAGGAAAGCCTCGACCTCGGGCTGATCGACGGGCTCGGCGGACCGCGCCGCGTCGCCCGGGACGTCATCGGGGCGCCGCAGATGGTGAACTACACGCCCAGGGGATCGCTGCTCGAGCGCATGGCGGACCGGATCGGCGCCAGCGCCGGTCGCCGCATTCTGAGCTGGGCCGGGCTGGTGCCGCGACCGCAGGAGACGCCCTGACCGGCTAGCCCTGCCCAGTACCCGCAAATTGCGCATCAGCAAGTCAGTGACCCGTCAGATGCAAGGCGCGATGGCGCCGGAATGGCCGTCGCCCTTTCAAGCCATCGCAACGCCGCAGCTGGCGGGTCACTGGCTTGCCCGAAGGGAGCCCTGCAAAAGCGCCAACGCGGCGTTGCGGCCCTTGCCAAGGGCGGACGGCCATTGCCGGCGGGCCGCGCCTTGCCTTGGCGCTTTTGCAGGGCTCTGATGCACGATTTGTGGGTACTGGGCAGGGCTAGCCCCGGATTGGCCTGGTGTTCGTGGTGTCCCGGTGGCGCCCGGGGCAATCAGGGCAGAGGGTAACCGAGCCTCCGGAGCCGTCTGCAGAGGGCGATCAAAGGCAGCCCGATCAGGGCACTGGGGTCGTTTCCTTCCATGCGCTCGAAGAGCGTGGTGCCCAGTCCCTCCGCCCGGAATGCGCCGGCGCAGTCCAGCGGCTTGTCACGGACCACGTAGCGGTCGATCTCCGCCGGCGTCAGGGTCCGGAAGATCACATGATAGTCGACAACGTCGCACGTCGTGGCTCCGCTGTGCGCATCGAGGACCGCGACGGCGGTCAGGAAAGTGACGCGACGGCCGCTGGCCGCGAGCAGCTGGTGGCGGGCGAGCTTGCCCGTTCCGGGCTTGCCGATGATCCGGTCCCCGAGAATGGCCGCCTGATCCGAGCCGATGCACACGCTGTTCGTGTCGCTGAGCGTCGCCCCGGCGTGCGCCTTGGCCCGGGCCAGACGCTCCACGTAGGCTTCCGCCGACTCGCCGTCCAGGCGGGACTCGTCGACCTCCGGGGCGCATTGCGTGAAGGGTACGCCCAGGCGCGAAAGCAGATCGGCACGGTAGCGGGAAGAGGAGGCCAGCAGCAGCGGTGGGGCGGAGGTCGTCATGGGTGGGATTGTACTCGGATCGCCTCGCCCACACATTCTATCCGAAGCGGCAGTGGGCGCAGCGGGAAGTATCGCTGCTCATCCGCGTGGACGGCTTTGACACCCCTGTTCCCCGTGGCTACTATTCGCCCCTTATGTTCGACGGCGACATACCCGAAAGGCTTGACCTCCGGCGACTGCGGCCCGGCACGAGCAGAATTCGGGGTCGGCTGTCGACGGCCGGCATGAAACGCCTCGCCGACATCGGGAACATGGCGCCGTGGGCGCAGGTCGAACTGGTCGTCAATCGCGACGAGCATGGCGAGACGGTCATCCGGGGCGAGTTCGGCGGCGAGTTGGATCTCGTCTGCCAGCGCTGTCTCGAGCCCATGACATGTCCCGTGGCATCGCAATGCGAACTGGTCGTCGTCGCCAGCGCGTACGCGGCTGATAGTCTTGGCAAGTCTGCCGAGTCCCTGGTCGCGGAAGACGGGGTCGTCGATCTGCTTACGCTCGTCGAGGACGAGCTCATCCTCGGGCTGCCCCTGGTTGCCAGGCACGCAAACGCCGAGGGCTGTCAGGCGCGCACGGTCCACTTTGGCCCGCCGGGCGAAGACGAGGCACCGGCCGGGATCGAGCGGTCGAACCCATTCACGGTACTGCGTGGCTTAAAGAGCGACGCGGACGATTGATCCGATATCACGAACGTTAGGAGTTCCATACAATGGCCGTCCAGAAGAACCGCAAGACGCCTTCCCGACGAGGCATGCGCCGCTCGCACGACGCACTGGCGAACCCGACGCTTTCGGTGGACAGCACCACCGGCGAGACGCATCGACGCCATCATGTCTCGCCGGACGGGTTCTACCGCGGTCGGAAGGTGACCGAGGGGAAGGACGACTGACTTCCGGCGGGGCCGTTTCCTGACGGTTGTCCGTCGGCTCGACGCGGCCGCGGCGGTGCACGCACTGCCGCGGCCGATTGTTACTGGGCGCTCGGTGGCCGGACCGGGCTGCCCGGGCGTAGACGAGCCGATCCGGCGACGGATCGGCGAATGGGGAGGCACCATCGTTCCATGCCGACTCGTTACCGAATAGCCCTCGACGCCATGGGCGGGGACCATGGCCCGGCGGCCGTGGTCCCCGCCGCGCTGAAGGTGCTTCGGCGTCACCAGGACCGGGTGCAGCTGATTCTGGTGGGCGACGAGGATACGCTCCGCCGGGCGCTCGAAGGGCACGGCGGGCGCGAGGGCGAGCTGCTTCGTATCCATCATGCGGCGCAGGCGGTCGACATGGACGAGCTACCCTCCCAGGCGCTGCGCTTCAAGAAGGACTCGTCGATGCGGGTGAGCATCAACCTCGTCAAGGAGGGCGAGGCGGATGCCTGTGTCAGCGCGGGGAACACCGGTGCGCTGATGGCGACCGCGCGCTACGTGCTCAAGACCCTGCCGGGCATAGACCGGCCCGCCATATGCACCCAGATACCGTGCATAGGCGGCTCGTTCCGCATGCTTGACCTGGGCGCGAACGTCGACTGCTCGGCCGAGCACCTGTTCCAGTTCGCCGTCATGGGCTCCGTGCTCACCGAAGCCAGCGAAGACAACCCGGTGCCCCGCATCGGGCTGCTCAACCTGGGTGTAGAGGAGATCAAGGGCAACGATCAGGTCAAGCAGGCGGCCCAGCTGCTGCAGGGCAGCGCCTTGAACTATGGTGGATACGTTGAGGCCGATCGCATGTACCAGGGCGTCGCTGACGTCGTGGTATGCGACGGGTTCACCGGCAACGTCGCGCTCAAGGCCAGTGAAGGGGTTGCCAGTGTCATCTCGCGCTATCTGCGCGAGGAGTTCACGCGGAATGCCCTGACGCGGATCGCCGGACTCGTCGCTCTGCCGGTCCTGCGAGCGCTCCGCCGTCGCCTCGACCCGCGCCGCTACAACGGCGCCAGTCTGCTCGGCTTGCGTGGCGTGGTGGTCAAGAGTCACGGTGGAGCCGATTATGTGGCCTTCGAGCATGCGATCGAAGTGGGTGTTCTGGAGGCCGAGAAGAATGTGCCCAGGCTTATCGACGAGCGCATCGGTGAGATGTTTGCCCAGGAGCGAGAGCAACCGTGACATACGCCAGAATCCGCGGTACGGGTAGCTACCTGCCGGAACGGGTCATGACCAATCATGAGCTCGAAGGGCTGGTCGATACCTCGGATCAGTGGATTCGCGAACGCACGGGCATCCGCGAACGTCACATCGCCGCGGACGGCGAAACCTGTGCCGATCTCGCCACCGCCGCGTGCCGCGCGGCCCTCGAGGCCGCGTGCCTGCAGCCGGACGACGTCGACCTGCTGATCGTCGCCACCTCCACCCCCGACCAGATCTTCCCGAGCACCGCCTGCACCGTGCAGACACGCCTCGGCATACCGGGCGGCGCCATAGCCTTCGACATCGCCGCGGCCTGCTCTGGCTTCGTCTACGCGCTCGATGTCGCCAACCGGTTCGTGAAGACCGGCGGGGCGCGTCGGGCACTCGTCGTCGGCGCGGAGACGTTCTCGCGAATACTCGACTGGCACGATCGTGGTACCTGCGTGCTTTTCGGTGATGGGGCTGGCGCGGTCGTTGTCGAGGCGAGCGAGGAGCCGGGCGTTCTGTCCACGCACCTGCACGCGGACGGCCGGCAGGAGCCGTTGCTCAACGTGCCGTGGGGCGTGTCCCAGGGCTATGGGGCGTTGAGCGAGGAAAGCGGGACAGTCAAGATGCGCGGCAACGAGGTCTTCAAGGTGGCCGTGCGTACTCTGGGTTTCGTCGTCGACGAGACGCTGCAGGCCAACGGCCTGTCTCGCAGCGACATCGACTGGCTGGTCCCGCACCAGGCGAATATCCGTATCATGGCCGCCACGGCCCGGAAGCTCGGCCTGGCCATGGATAGGGTCGTTGTGACGGTGGACCGCCACGGCAACACCTCGGCGGCCTCGATCCCGCTTGCGCTGGATGCCGCGGTCCGCGACGGGCGCATTCGTCGCGGACACAACATCCTGCTCGAGGCGTTCGGCGCCGGCTTCACCTGGGGCTCGGCGCTGGTTCGATTCTGAATACAGGACCTTACCGATGACAGTCTCCAAGAGCTCCCTCGGTTTCGTCTTCCCCGGTCAGGGATCGCAGTCGGTGGGCATGCTCGCCGAACTGGGCGAACGCCATGACACCGTGACGCGCACTTTCGGGGAGGCCTCCGAAGCACTCGGCGAGGATCTCTGGGCGATCGTCCAGTCCGGACCCGAGTCGCTGCTCAATCGCACCGACTACACGCAGCCGGCCATGCTGGCCGCCGGCGTGGCCGTGTGGCGCCTCTGGCGCGAGCTCGGTGGCCCGGTGCCGGGCTGCCTGGCCGGTCACAGCCTCGGCGAGTACACGGCGCTCGTGTGTGCGGGTGCGCTGGCGTTCGGTGACGCCGTCTCGCTGGTGCGAGACCGCGGCCGCTTCATGCAGGAGGCCGTGCCGGAAGGCGAGGGCGCGATGGCCGCCGTGCTCGGCCTGGATGACGGGCAGGTGCGCGAGGTGTGTGCCGAGGCCGCCGGCGAGGCCGTGGTCGAGGCGGTGAACTTCAACGCACCCGGCCAGGTGGTCATCGCGGGCAACCGGGCGGCGGTGGAGCGCGCCATCGAGGGCGCCAGGGCCACCGGGGCCAAGCGGGCAGTCGAGCTGCCGGTGAGCGCGCCCTCGCACTGCGCGCTGATGCGTCCCGCCTCCGAGCGTCTCGCATCGCGTCTCGCTAACGTGGACGTGACGTCCCCGGAGATCCCGGTCATTCAGAACGCCGATGTCGGGGTGCACGAGTCGCCGGAGGCGATCCGCTCGGGGCTCGTCGAGCAGCTCCACAGCCCGGTGCGCTGGGTGGAAACCATTACCGCCATGAAGGACCGTGGCGTCGAGCGGCTCGTGGAGTGCGGGCCGGGCAAAGTGCTCACGGGGCTCAACCGGCGTATCGACCGGCGGATGCCGATCTCGCCCATCGTCGACGGTGATTCCCTTGATAAAGCACTTCAGGAAGAGAGGCCAGCATAGTGTTTTCCCTGGACAATGAAGTCGCCGTCGTTACTGGTGCCAGCCGCGGGCTGGGGCAGGCCATCATGCTGGCGCTTGGACGGGCTGGTGCCACGGTGGTGGGAACGGCCACCACGGAGGCCGGCGCTGCCCGCATCGGGGAGACACTGAAGGCGCAGGGTGTCGCCGGCGAGGGGCTGGCACTGGATGTGACCGACGCGGAGCAGGTGCAGGCGGTGGTCAGGGCGGTTACCGACCGCCACGGCGCGCCCACCATCCTCGTCAACAACGCGGGCATCACGCGCGACAACCTGCTGATGCGCATGAAGGACGATGAATGGGACGCCATCATCGACACGAATCTGAGCTCGGTGTACCGGATGAGCAAGGCGGTGCTCAGGGGCATGATGAAGGCGCGCCGGGGACGCATCATCAATATCGCCTCGGTGGTGGGCCTTATGGGCAACCTCGGTCAAACGAACTACGCTGCAGCGAAGGCGGGTGTGATGGGCATGACGCGTTCGCTCGCACGCGAGGTCGGCAGCCGGGGCATCACGGTCAATACCGTCGCACCGGGGTTCATCGCCACGGACATGACGGACGAGCTGCCGGAGATGCAGCGCAAGGCGCTGCTCGATCAGACACCGCTTGGACGTCTGGGATCGCCGGACGACATCGCCGCGGCCGTGCTGTATCTGGCCTCGTCCGAGGCGGGCTTCGTGACCGGGGAAACCCTGAACGTCAACGGTGGGCTTTACATGGCCTGATGTGGGGTCGGGCGTCGGTGGAAGACCCCGATTTCTTCACATAAAATACGCCCGCTAACGGCCCGGGGCCATGATGAGGGATGCGAGGCGGGTCGTAATTTCCATTCTCGGAGGAAGGACCAAGATGAGCAGTATCGAAGAACGTGTTAAGAAGATCGTCATCGAGCAGCTGGGGGTCAAAGAGGAGGAAGTGACGAACGAGGCCTCGTTCGTCGATGACCTCGGTGCCGACTCCTTGGACACGGTGGAGCTCGTCATGGCGCTCGAGGAGGAGTTCGAGTGCGAAATCCCCGACGAGGAAGCCGAGAAGATCACCACGGTTCAGCAGGCTGTGGACTATATCAACCAGAACCTGGACAAGTAGGCTCGGGTCGCGACCTGCATCCATGATGGTTTTCCGGCGGGGCCGGCCGCGACCGGCCCTGTCGCGTTTCTGGTGGCCACAGTCGGAGGTAGCCCGTGTCAGCGCGGCGTGTAGTTGTGACGGGGATGGGAATCGTGTCCCCGGTGGGAAACACACTGGAGTCGGCCTGGGACAATATCTGCAACGGCCGTAGCGGCATACGGCCGATCGAGCGATTCGATGCGTCGGAGTTTTCCGTGCGCTTCGGCGGAGAGGTCCGGGATTTCGACGTAACGACGTACATGTCGACCAAGGATGCGCGGAAAATGGATCCGTTCATCCACTATGGCATCGCCGCCTCGATGGATGCGGTGAAAAACTCGGGACTGGAGATCACCGAAGAGAACGCCGAGAGAGTCGGCGTTTCGGTGGGTTCCGGCATCGGCGGCATTCATTCCATCGAGAAGGGGCACAAGTCCTATCTCGACGGCGGCCCGCGCAAGATCACGCCGTTCTTCATCCCCAGCGCCATCATCAACATGATATCGGGCAACCTCTCGATCATGCTGGGCGCCAAGGGGCCCAATCTCGCCACCGTGACCGCCTGCACGACGAGCACGCACAATATCGGCCAGTCCGCGCGTCTAATCGCCTACGGCGACGCGGACGTCATGATCGCGGGCGGAGCGGAGTTCGCCACCACGCCGACGGGACTCGGGGGCTTTGCCGCGGCACGAGCGCTGTCCATGCGCAATGACGAGCCGGAGCGCGCGAGCCGCCCCTGGGACCGGGACCGCGACGGCTTCGTGCTCGCGGACGGTGCCGGTGTGCTGGTGCTTGAAGAGTACGAGCATGCAAAGCGGCGGGGCGCACCCGTCTACGGCGAGCTCGTCGGCTTCGGCATGAGCGGCGACGCCTATCATATGACCCAGCCGCCGGCGGGCGGCGAGGGCGCGCGGCGGTGCATGGTCAATGCCCTGCGTGATGCCCGCATCGATCCGGGCGAAGTGGACTACATCAATGCTCACGGCACCTCGACCGCAGCGGGTGACCGGGCGGAGACCGAGGCGGTGCGGGGCGCGTTCGGGACCCACGCGGAGCGCCTGGCGGTGAGCTCGACGAAGTCGATGACCGGGCACCTGCTCGGAGCGGCCGGGGGCATAGAGGCCATCTTCAGCCTGCTGGCCGTCCGCGACGGTGTGATTCCGCCGACGATCAATCTCGACAATCCCGATGACGGGCTGGATCTGGACTACGTGCCGGGCGTGGCCCGGGAGCGGCGCGTCGGTACGGTGCTGTCCAATTCCTTCGGCTTTGGCGGAACCAACGGTACGATCATATTCCGCCGTCTTTCCTGAACGACCCGCGGCGGGAGGTTCCCCCGCCGCCACCGCGTCAGGCCCCTGGTGGTTTGGTGTAGTCAGCGCTTCGGTAGGATGAAGAGGCCGTGATTTGATTCGACTGCTGACGCGTCTGCTGGCGCTGATCGTCCTGCTCGGCGCGGCACTTGCCGGTTTCCTCTACTACAGCGTGCGCCAGACCGTAGAGGCCCACCTGCAGGTTGCCGAGGCGGGCGTCACGCTGGAAGTCCATCACGGAGAATCCTTCTCCAGCGTCGCCCGGACCCTCAAGCAGAAGGGCATCATAGAGTATCCCCTGCTGCTGCGACTCTACGGTCGGGTCACCGGGCGCGCCTCGGCCATACAGGCGGGTGAGTACCGCCTGACGCCACGGATGACGGTTCTCGCCCTCCTGCACAAGATGGAGACCGGGGACGTCGTTCGACACAGCTTCACCATCGTCGAGGGCTGGACGTTCAGGGAGCTACGCAGTGAGCTCGAGGCGCAGCCCGCCCTCGACCACACCCTTGCCGGGGTCGACGATGCCGCCGTCATGAAGCGTCTCGGTCACGACGGCGAGAACCCGGAAGGCCGCTTTCTTCCCGAGACGTACCAGTTCCCCAAGGGCGCCACGGACCTCTCCGTGCTCCGCCGGGCCTATGATGCCATGCAGAGGACACTCGACGACGCCTGGGATGGGCGGGCTGAGGGATTGCCTCTGAAGCGGCCCTACGATGCCCTGATACTGGCGTCCATCATCGAAAAGGAGACCGGTGTTCCCGGTGAGCGCGGGCGGATCGCCGGGGTCTTCGTGCGTCGGCTGCGCAAGGGTATGCGTCTGCAGACCGATCCAACGGTGATCTACGGGCTCGGCGACGACTATGACGGTAATATCCACTACCGGGATCTTCGCCGCGACACGCCCTACAACACCTACACGCGCAGTGGCCTGCCGCCCACACCCATCGCCATGCCCGGTGCGCAGGCCATACAGGCGGCGGTGCACCCGGCGACAGGGGACGCCCTGTATTTCGTCGCCAAGGGGGACGGAACGCACCATTTCTCCGCGACCCTGCACGAGCACGACGAGGCGGTGCGCAAGTACCAGCTCAAACGCCAATGACCGAGGGCACCGCATCCGGAGAATCCGCATGACCCGGGGACGTTTCATCACCATCGAGGGTCTGGAGGGGGCCGGCAAGACCACCTGCATCGAGCGTCTGCGCCGCCTGCTGGCCGAGCGCGGTCAGCCGGCGGTGTTCACGCGCGAGCCCGGTGGCACGTCGCTGGGCGAGTCCATTCGTGGCCTGTTGCTGGATCACCGTGCGCAGGCAATGGACCCGCAGGCTGAGGCGCTGCTCGTGTTCGCGGCGAGGGCGGAGCACCTGGCGCGCGTGATCCTGCCGGCGCTGGAGGACGGTCGGTGGGTGGTCTGCGACCGCTTCACCGATGCCACTTTCGCCTACCAGGGGGGCGGCCGCGGTATCCCGGCGGAGCGGATTGCCGTGCTCGAGCGGTGGACCCAGGGAGACCTCCGCCCCGACCGTACGCTGTTCCTGGACGTGCCCGTGGACCAGGGCCTCTCGCGCGCCGCCACGCGCGGCGAGCCCGACCGCTTCGAGCGTGAGCGTGCGGCCTTCTTCGAGCGGGCGCGGACCGTCTATCTGGATCGTTGCCGGGCGGAGCCCGCCCGCATGCGCCGAATCGACGCCTCGCGCTCCGCCGAACGGGTGGGGGACGACGTCGTCGCCGAGGTCGAGGCACTGCTCGGGCCATGACGGAAACGGTCACTGCCGTCGATGGCTGGCTGCCCTGGCATCGCCCGGCCGCGCAGCGTCTCGCGGATCAGCTCGCCGCGGACCGAGTACCCCATGCGCTGCTCCTGCCGGGACCGGAGGGCACCGGCAAGACCCTGTTCGGCGAATCCCTGGCTCGCCTGCTGCTTTGCCGGTCACCGCAAGCAGGGCTTATCCCCTGCGGCTCGTGCCGCGATTGCCGGCTGGTGACCGGCGCAGTGCATCCCGACCTGGTGCGGGTGCTGCCGGAGAACCCGGACCGCCCGGTGATCAAGGTCGATCAGGTTCGTCGACTGACCGAGTTCCTGTCCCTGTCGAGCCAGTACGGCGGTCGCCGGATCGCGCTGGTCGACCCGGCCGACGCGCTGAACACCAACGCGGCGAACAGCCTGCTGAAGACGCTGGAGGAGCCGCCGGCGGCGGTGACGATCATCCTGATCACGTCGCGACCGGGGGCGCTCCCGGCCACGATCCGCAGCCGATGCCAGATCGTACGGCTGCCGCCTGCCACGCGCGCCCAGGCCAGCGAGTGGCTCGCCGGCCATGCGCCGCAAGCCCAGCCACTGCTGGGGCTTGCCAATGGGGCACCGCTGACGGCGGTCAGGCTGGCTGAGGAGGACGTGGAGACGTTGCGCCTGGCTCTGATCGAGGATCTGGTCGCGGCGGCCGGAGGCCGGCTCGGACCACCGGAGGCGGCCGCGCACTGGCAGTCGACCGGTGCCCGTCGCGTTGCCTCGCTCGTTCAGTCACTGGTCACGGCCGGGCTGCGCGCGCGCCTTGGGAAGGCGACAGCGCCGGATTCCCGGTTTTCGGCACTCTTCGACAGATTGAGCGTCCGGCTGTTGTACGATTACCTTGATACGGTCACGGATCTAAGGCGTGCTCTGGAGCAGCCGCTGAACGAGACGCTGGCGCTGGAGTCGCTATTCAGTGCCTGGATCCGGGTCCAGTCGACGGGCAACGAGAACAACGGGTAGCGCACCATGGCACAGGCACCGAGGGCGGGCGGCCGGCAGGGAATACTGTCTCTGTCCATCAAGGAGAAGCAGGCGCTTTACGCCGCGTACATGCCGTACGTGAAGAACGGCGGCCTGTTCGTCCCCACGACCAACCGCTACGAGCTGGGGGACGAGGTCTTCATCCTGCTCAACCTGATGGATGAGACCGAGAAGATCCCGGTCGTGGGAAAGGTGATCTGGATGACGCCGCGCGGGGCGCAGGGCAACCGCACCACGGGGGTGGGACTGCAGTTCACCGAGAAGGACGGCGGACCGGCGCGCAACAAGATCGAGACCTATCTTGCCGGCGCGCTTGAATCCGACCGTCCCACCCACACCATGTAGACCTGATTCGGAGCCATCCCCGGGAGCCGCCTTGCTGGTTGATTCCCACTGCCACTTCCACCTGCTCGAGCAGAACGCCGATACGGACGCCGCTCTCGCGGCGGCCGTGAACGCCGGTGTGGATCATTTTCTCAATGTCGCCGTGGACGTTGAAAGCCGGGACGGGCTGCTCGCTCTGGCCGCGCGGCATCCGCGCATCTCCGTGTCCATCGGCGTTCATCCGAGCGGGCAGGGGCTCGATCCGGACGAGGACGGGCTGGCCGATCTCGCGGCGGCCCCTGGCTTCGTGGCGGTGGGCGAGACGGGGCTCGACTACATCCACGACAGCGGGGACCTCACCTGGCAGCGCGAGCGTTTCCGCCGCCACGTCCGTGCCGCCCGCGCGGTGGGCAAGCCGATCATCGTCCACACCCGCGGTGCGCCTGAGGATACCGTCACCATTCTGCGCGAGGAGCGCGCCGAGGACGTCGGTGGGGTGATCCACTGTTTCACCGAGGACTGGCAGACCGCCCGGGCGTTTCTCGACCTGGGATTCCACATCTCCCTGTCCGGGATTCTCACCTTCCGCAATGCCTCGGCGCTGCGCGAGACGGCCGCCCGGCTGCCACTGGACCGGTTACTCGTCGAGACGGATTGCCCTTACCTGGCGCCGGTGCCCCACCGGGGCAAAGAGAACCAGCCGGCCTGGGTGACGCACGTTGCGGAATGCCTGGCGCGTGTTCGCGGCGAGTCCTTCGCGGCCATCTGCGAGCGCACCAGCGAGAACTTCTTCCATCTGTTCCCGATGGCGAGCCGTGTCGGCTGACTGCCGCCGTCACTGCTTTCCACGCAGTGCCAGCACGCGATCCACGGCCCGGTCGAGCTGAGCCTCGTCCTGGTAGAAGTGCGCCGAAAAGCGTATGCCGCCACCGCGTGCGGCGCAGGCAATGCCCTCGGCGCGAAGCGCCTTGAGAAGGGCCGCGGGTTCGGCGTCCGCAACACGGAAAGTGACGATGCCCGCGTGCCGCTCCGGATCGCCCGGCGTCACCGACTCGAGTTGGGGCTCGGCGTCGATGCGCTCCAGCAGGTGCGCGCTCAGCGCGAGCACGCGCCCCTCCACCTGGTCCATGCCGATCTCCTCGAGGAGCGACAGGCTCGCGTCCAGCGCGTGCACGCCCAGGCTGTTCGGGCTGCCCGCCTCGAAGCGGCGCGCGGAGGTGGCCGGCAGCCAGTCGTGGCGCTCGTATTCCCCCATGGCTTCCGCCATGTGCCAGCCGTACTGTGTCAGGTTCAGGTGGGGCCGAACCGCCGCGGACACATAGAGAACGCCAACGCCCTCGGGGCCGAGCATCCACTTGTGGCCGTCGGCAGTCACGAAGTGGGCGCCGATCTCGCGGGCGGAGAAGCGCCGGGCGCCGAGCGCCTGAATGGCGTCGACGCAGAACAGCGTGCCGTGTGCCTCGCACGCCGCGCCGAGGCGACCGAGGTCCATCCGCAGACCGTTGCCGTACTGCACTGCGCTGACCGGAAGCAGCCGCGTGCGGTCGTCCATGGCTTCAACGATCGCCTGCTCCGGGGTGTCTCCATCGTCCAGAGACACGTCCCGCACCTCCACGCCGAAACGCCCGGCAAGGGACTCCCATACCATCCGGTTGGACGGGAACTCCCGGTCGTTGATGACGACGTTGTCCCCCGGCTCCCAGTCGACGCCGTAGGCGATCAGGGAGAGTCCCTCCGAGGTATTCTTGACCAGAGCGATGTCGTCGACGCCGTCGGCGTCGACCAGGCGCGCCAGGCGCTCACGCAGTCGCTTCTCCACGGTCATCCACTGGGGGTAGTCCGCCGCGCCGCGATGGATGTTCTCCTCGGCGAACGCCGTGACGGCTCGCGCAGTCCGCCGCGGCCAGGGGGCCACGCCGGCGTGATTGAGGTAGAGCAGTTCGGGGTCCAGGGCGAATTCGTCGTGCATGGTCGGAATCGTATCCAGGGTCAGTGCGAGTGTCTGCCGGTGCCGGCGGGCGTTAGCCGAACAGCTTTCCCGCGATGCGGAACCCGGCGATGTAGGTACCCGCCGCGGAGCCGACCGTGCTCAGCAGGAACACGAGCAGCGTCCGGGACACGCGGTTTCGCCACCAGCCGGGTATGCGGGTCACGTCGCTACGCAGCGTGCGGAAGTCCCGGACTGTCGGCTTGCGCAGGGCGAGCTCGGCTGCCGCGGTGACGAAGCCTGCACCGATGGTCGGATTGAGCGAGGTCAGCGGTGCGGCCACGAACGCCGTCACCACGGTCAGTGGGTGGGCCGCCGCGATGATGGCTCCCAGGGCGGAAAGAACACCGTTGATGACGATCCATTCCGCCACCAGCTCGAAGCCGAGATAGGTGCTGCGGCTGAAACCGATGGCGAAGCCCGCGATGATGAGAGCGACGATGAGCCAGGGAATCAGGCGCAGCCAGCGGCGCCGCGGCGGCAGGTGATCCAGCGCGGTGATGGTGTCGTCCGGGTCGCCGGGAGTGTCCTTCAAGGCCTGTTCCAGTCCCGCCAGGTGCCCGGCACCGACGACGGCCAGCAGGCTCTTCGGGGTGTCGCGTTCGACGGTCTGGCGCAGACGTGCCGCCATGTACCGGTCCCGCTCGGTGATCAGGGACTCGTACAGTGTCTGTGAGCGTTGGGCGAACTCGGAGAACGTGGACTCGAGGAGATCGCCCTCCTTGAGCCGCTCGATCTCCTCCGCGGAAATCTCCTCCCGCGAGAACGTGCTGGCTACCAGACCGGTGAGCAGGGTCATGCGCTGCCACCAGGGTGTGCGCCGGTAGATGCGCTTGAGCGTGGTACCGATCTCGCGATCGATACGGTAGACGGGCAGGGCGGCGCGGCCAGCGCCGTTGATCGCTGCCTCCATCTCGGCCCCCGGCCGGATCTGGAACTGATCGGCCAGGCGCTGCTGGTATGCGCCGAGGGCGAGGCTCGCCGCCACCATGCCGGCGCGCCCGCTGCGCAGCACCTGAAACAGATCCAGATCCTCGAGGCTGCCGGGCTGGGTGAGAGCGCGATACCGGCTCTCGCAGAGCTCGACCGCAACCGCGTCGTAGTCTCCCGTGGCGATTTCACGCTCCACGTCATCGACGCTGTCGGCGGACACGTGTGCCGTTCCCAGGAGCGTAATCTCGGTGCCGTCCAGCCGCAGGCGACGCACGAGATGATTCGAATCGCCGGAGCCGGCGGGAGGGGTGTCGTCGGTCTTGGGGATCTCGGTCATAGGGTACTCGCGATAATGGCGACGTCAGTATCGCCGATGGCCCGCCCCCCGGCAAAAGGCATGTTCGGGATTCACCGGTCAGGGAACGATTGTGGTACCTTTCCCGCGTCACGCTGCTCGGGTGGCGGAACTGGTAGACGCGCTGGGTTTAGGTCCCAGTGGCCTTGCGCCGTGTGGGTTCGAGTCCCTCCCCGAGCACCAGGTTCACAAGCGCAGATGACCCACGTCAGATTTCCTGGCGAATCGGCTGGCGGCGACAGGTCACCTGTGCTATTCATTTGATCTCCAGCCGAAACAGAGCGGATTACCGCGCATGACCGTTCCGCCGCTGCACGTGGCGCTCTCGCTTATCCTCAGCGTTGGACTTCAGACGGCAGCCGTCGTCCTGTTCATCTTTCTGGTCAACCGGCACGTCAAGCCGCGCCGGCGTCATTCACGGACGCTGGGGAGGGTTCGTATGGCGCGCCGGCTGGAGTAGATGATCCCCGCCGCCCGGCGGGCCGGTCGGTCGAGCCGGGCGGCCTCGTTCTGTCGCCCTCTTTGGAATACACCGACTGATCCCAATAAAACGGAAGAGGGTTAAAACACCGTCGGGCGGCGGTGTGGCCCGACCCCGTTGGTCTGTGTGCTTCTGGAGGGTTCGACGCATGCCGTCACGCGATCTCGAACGGCTGATGTGGTCCGAGGCCTGCGAGATGCTCGATCGTGCCGAGCGGCTTCACCGTCAGTTCTTCCGCCCCGGCCGCGGAACGCGAGTGCCCGTCTGGGAGCCGCCGGTGGATCTGTTCGAGACGTCTGGCGGACTGGCCATGATCGTGGCCATGCCGGGTGCCGAACCGGACTCGGTGGAGGTCAGCCTCGAGGGCTCGCATCTCGTCGTTCGGGCGCACCGTCCCCTGCCCGCGGCGGCCCGGGCCGGCGCCATGCATCGCCTGGAGATACCCCACGGCCGATTCGAGCGGCGCCTGCCACTGCCACCCGGCAGCTACCGGCTGGACGAGCGCGTCTGGCAGGAGGGCTGCCTCCATCTGAGGCTGACTTTCGTCTAAGGGGGCATCATGAGCGACGCCGGGCAGCAGGATACGCAGCAGGCAGTGCCCACCGACAAACTCCCGGAGGATGTGCTGATCATCCTGCCGGTGCGGAACCTCGTACTGTTTCCGGAGCTGGTACTCCCCGTCACCGTGGGGCGGAAGGCGTCCATCGCGGCCGCGCAGGAGGCGGTGCGAAGCGAGCGCCCCCTGGGCCTGCTCCTGCAAAAGGATCCGGACCAGGAGGATCCGGGACCGGATGACCTGCACCGGGTCGGCACCCAGGCGAACATGCTGCGCTACGTAACCGGGGAGAACGAAAGCCACCACCTGGTCCTGCAGGGGCAGGAACGATTCCGTGTCCTCGACTTCATCCCGGGCTACCCGTTCCTGCTCGCGCGCGTCGAGCACGTGCGCGAGCGCGCCGCGGAAGGACCGGAGGTCGAGGCGCGCATGCTCGCGCTGCGCGAGCGGGCCCAGGAGGCGCTCAACCTGCTACCCCAGACGCCGGACGAGCTGGTGCGGGCGATCCGCTCGATCAGCACTCCGGGGCTGCTGGCCGATGCCATCGCCGGCTACATGGACCTCAACGCCAGCGATCGCCAGGAGATACTCGAGCAGACCGACGTTACCGAGCGCATGGCGAAGGTCCAGTCACTGCTCGACTACCGCGTCGAGGTGCTGAAGCTCTCCCAGAAGATCAGCCAGCGGACCCAGGAAACCATGAGTGCCCGCCAGCGCGAGGCGGTGCTGCGCGAGCAGCTGCGCTCCATCCAGCAGGAGCTGGGCGAGAGCGACGAGAAGGGCGAGGAAATACGCGAGCTCGACGAGCGGATCGGCAAGGCGGGCATGCCGGAGGAAGTCGAGGAGCAGGCGCGCAGGGAGCTCAAACGCCTGGAGCGGATGCCGGAGGGCGCGGGCGAGGGATCGATGGTCCGCACCTACCTCGACTGGCTGCTCGAGCTGCCGTGGTCGACGCTGACCGACGAGCAACTGGATATCGCGCGGGCACGCGAGATCCTCGACGCCGACCATTACGGCCTCGACCGCATCAAGCGACGCATACTCGAGCATCTCGCCGTGCACAAGCTGAACCCCGAGGGCAAGAGCCCCATCCTGTGTTTCGTCGGGCCGCCGGGTGTGGGCAAGACCTCGCTCGGCCAGAGTATCGCTCGTGCAATGGGCCGCAAATTCGTGCGCTCAAGCCTCGGCGGGCTGCATGATGAGGCGGAGATCCGCGGACACCGCCGCACCTATCTCGGTGCGCTGCCCGGCAACATCATTCAGGGCATCCGCAAGGCCGGCACGCGCAACCCCGTATTCATGCTCGACGAGATGGACAAGCTCGGCGCCGGCATCCAGGGCGATCCATCCGCGGCGCTGCTGGAGGTGCTTGACCCGGAACAGAACGCCACCTTCCGGGACAACTACCTGGGCGTGCCCTTCGATCTCAGCCGGGTGATGTTCATCGGCACCGCTAACGTCCCCGATCAGATCCCCGGTCCGCTTCGCGACCGCATGGAGGTGATCGAGCTGCCGGGCTACACCGAGGACGAGAAGGTGGAGATCGCCCGGCGTTACCTGGTGCCGCGCCAGCGTCGCGAAGGCGGACTCGACGAGTCGCAGTTCAGCATCACCGAGGCCGCGCTGCGGCGGATCATCACCGGGTACACGCGCGAGGCGGGCTGCCGCAACCTGGAGCGGCTCATCGGTAGCGTGGTGCGCAATGTCGCCGTGCGCATCGCCGAGGGAGAGATCGAGTCCGCCAGCGTCGACGAGGACGACCTCCACGAGGCGCTGGGGGCCCGCCGCTTCGAGAACGAGCTCGCCATGCGCACGAGCGTTCCGGGTGTGGCGACCGGTCTCGCCTGGACGCCGGTGGGCGGCGATATCCTGTTCATCGAGGCCAGCCGCTCACCGGGCAGTGGCCGCCTGATCCTGACCGGGCAGCTCGGCGACGTGATGAAGGAGAGCGCGCAGGCTGCGCTCAGCCTGATCAAGGCGCGTGCCGACAGCCTCGGTGTCGAGGCCGAGGGCCTGGACAAGTCGGACATTCACGTGCACGTCCCCGCCGGCGCGATCCCCAAGGACGGCCCGAGTGCCGGCACCGCCATCGCCGTCGCACTGGTCTCGCTGCTGACCAACCACTGCGTCCGCGAGGACGTGGCCATGACCGGCGAGATCACCCTGCGCGGCCTGGTGCTACCGGTGGGCGGTATCAAGGAGAAGGTCCTGGCGGCGCAGGCCGCCGGCATCAGGACGGTCATGCTCCCGGCCCGCAACCGCAAGGACTGGGAAGACATCCCGGAGAAGGCGCGCGAACAGCTCGAGTTCCACTGGATCGAGGATCTCGACGAAGCCATCGGCATCGCGCTGCGCGACTGAGGCGGCGGCTGCGTCGGCAGTCACGCTCCGTAGAGCTCCGGGCGGCGGTCCTGCAGGTAGCTGTTGGGGCTGGCGTCTCCGCGGAACGCCGCCGGCGTGACGTCCGCGACCAGCAGCGTTTCTCCTTCCTGCGCGCCCGCGAGCATGCTGCCGTCTGGCGCACAGAGCCGGCTGCCCCCGACGTAGACTGTCTCGCGTTCGCGGCCGCAGCGATTGATGTAGGCGACGTGAATCCCGTTCTCCCAGGCCCGCACGGCGACGAGGTGGTCGGCGACGAAGGCGAACGGCCGGAACAGGGCGGTCGGCACGATGACCAGGTCGGCGCCGCGCAGGACCTGGCTGCGCACGGCCTCCGGGAACTCGACGTCATAGCAGATCAGCACACCCACGGTCAGTCCCGCCACCGCGAAGACCGGGAGCCCGGTGTCGCCCGGGGTGTAGAGGGCGCGTTCTCCCGGCCCGAACAGGTGCGCCTTGCGCATGTTGCCGATCGGGCTGCCGTCTGCCCCGATAAAGCGCGCCGCGTTGTAGACACGGCCGCCGGCGCGTTCGGGGTAGCCATAGAGAATCGCGATCCGCTCGCGCCGGCATATCCCGGCGACCGCCGCGGCCGAGGGCCCGTCCGCCGGCTCCGCAAGGTCGCTCACCGCCGGACCGATGTCGTAGCCCGTCAGCCACATCTCCGGCAGGGCAAGCACCTCGGCGCCGGCCGAGGCCGCCTCGGCCGCCACTGCCGGGAGGCGCGCGAGATTCCCGGTCGGATCGCGTGGTATGCCCGCGGTCTGGTACATGGCGAGCTTCATCGTCAGTCCACCGGGGTCCAGCGTCCGAGCA
>Ga0102944_1000719_pt1 | contig 24137 bp, 22 predicted proteins | sample SalPonD_shore_MG_FD_78172 | JGI IMG/M metagenome (GOLD analysis project Ga0102944, IMG submission 78172) | Salt pond soil microbial communities from South San Francisco under conditions of wetland restoration - Salt Pond MetaG... | ecosystem: Environmental > Aquatic > Marine > Intertidal zone >...
CCGCGGCCCCGAGGACACCGAGCGGGCCGAGGCGCCCATCCGGGTGGGCATCGGGCTTGGGGGCAAGCACGAGTTCGCGGCCGCGGTCCGCACGCTGGCGGAATCGGTGGCCGCCGGCGACCTCGACCCCGCGGACATCGACGAGTCGGCCATCGAGGAGCACCTCGTCTTCCCGGTCGAGCCCGACCTGGTCATCAAGACGGGCGCCGAGCGGCTCTCGGACTTCATGATCTGGCAGAGCGTCTACGCCGAACTCTACTTCACCGATGTCAACTGGCGCGACTTCCGCCGCCGGGACTACCTCCGGGCGCTGCTGGATTACGCGGACAGACAGCGGCGGTTCGGGCGCTGAGCGCAGCGAAGCGCCCGAACGTCGATGGACGAGCGGAGCGAGTCCATCGGGAGTTCGGCCGGTAGGCCGAAGCTCGGTGCGGCGTAGCCGCACCGGTGGGTTGGCCGGTGAGCGGAGCGAACCGGCCAAACGTCGATGGACGAGCGGAGCGAGTCCATCGGGAGTGAGGACGGAGAGCGAAGTGAGTCGTCCGAACGTCGATGGGCGTGCTGGGCACGTCCATCGGAAGCGAGCGAACGCGGAGCGTTCGCGAGGGTCGCTGATCGAAGCGAACCGGCCAAACGTCGATGGACGAGCGGAGCGAGTCCATCGGGAGTGAGGACGGAGAGCGAAGCGAGCCGTCCGAACGTCGATGGGCGTGCTGGGCACGTCCATCGGAAGCGAGCGAACGCGGAGCGTTCGCGAGAGTCGCTGATCGAAGCGAGCCGTCCGAACGTCGATGGGCGTGCTGGCCACGTCCATCGAAAGCGAGCGAACGCGGAGCGTTCGCGAGGGTCGCTGATCGAAGCGAGCCGCCCGAACGCCGACGCATACCCCAGCGGATGGTCGAACCCCACACCCGCAACCAACCACGAAGACCGTTTCGGCGCTTCCCATCGCCCAGGAACCGCCGGCCCGTTTTGTCGTGTCGGGCGGGGTCGAACCACCCGAACCGTGGGAACCGTCCACATCAAACTCCGCGGGAGCACGGCGGACCGATTCGAGGCCATCAAGTGGGAGCTCGGCCGAGAGCTGGGCTACGTCCCGACGAACCCCGAGATCATCCAGCGGCTGCTGGACGCCGTCGAGCCGTCGGCTTCGTGGGTAGCCGACCGCTCGCCGCGGCCCCGGTGAGGCGGTCTCGCCAGTCATCCGACTCGGGGGCGGATGGGTCGACTCGAGCCTGTGAACTCCGACGGGCGAGCCGAACGCTGACCGGCCCGACAACCCCCTATACAACAGATTTTTTACACCGGCGTCCTACCAAGAAGTATAAACTAGTTATTCAGTTCAATTCACAGTGGAGTTTATCGTAAACAACCCACCCCAACATCGGCCAGATGTAGATGTTTCGCCGCCATTGGCCATCAAAGAGCCCATTCAAAGCGATGGGATATGGTCGGAAGAACGACCCGATAATCTATCGGTAAGCGATAATTACCCGCCGTCTAGCGTCCGTATACAAGGAAATTAGCCCGGCCATTACCTTAGTGCTATCACTTTTTGAGAACGATGCTGTGCCGGCAACCCCGACCTACATCGGCCTCCGACGAGCGATCGATGACCCCGGTGCGATAGCCACGACGAGGGAGGAGGTTGCACCGGTCGGGACCTCACGGCGTGCTTCGGACACGGCATCGAGCACCCCGGCTCGCGTCCCGTGGGCAGGGCTCGAAGGTTCGACGAAAGGCGAAACAGGCGACGACCTGTCGGCGGGGGATGGGCGCCCTCGCCCTGACGAGTCGTGGTCCGCACCACGACCCAGCTAGCCCGAGACGACACATGAACCGACGTACATACATGAAGGCGATAGGCGCCGCCGGAACGGCTGCCGGACTCGGCGGGTTGTCCGTCCTGGAGTCCGGGGGCGCCTTCGCTCAGATAAGCCGCATCGACGCCAACGACGTCACGGTCAGTAACGACCGGGGCGAGCTTCACAAGGTCACCATCGACCCGACGTTCAAGCTCGACTGGTCCGGCTTCGACGACGTGGTCGCGAAGATCATGATGGTGGTCGAGGGCCGGTACGGGAAGACGTCCTCGTACACCCCCATCTTCCGGATGACGCCCTGGCTCGACCCGGGCGGGAACTCGGGGAGCGGGCTCAACTCGAGCGGGCCCGGGACGAGCGGCCACTTCTACGTGAACTCGCCGCTGTCCCAGATCATCGCCGGGGACTCGCGGTACACCACCGACCCGTACTCGAGCCCGCTGCCCCGGCCCGTGCCGCGGCCCCTGGAGGTCGTCAACGAGGCCGGAAGACCGGACTACGAGAGCGTGTCAGACTCGACCTATCCGGGCGGCAGCGAATCCGGGTACCTCGGTGGCGGCAACATGGGGTCCGCCTCTGCCGCGGAGACCTCGCTCGTCGACGGTGCGGGACTCCCGCTGGTCAACAACTTCCCGACGGTCGACGCGGGCTACTACGGCGCGGCCGAGGCGGCGGCTGACGCCAACCCCGCATCGGACGGCAGCTCGGCGGACACGGCCGTCGTCCTCCGGTACACGTACGGCTTCATCCGGGCGAACCTGTCGTACATGAAGTACAAGTACAACGGCGGGACGGCCTTCACCGGATCGACGGATGCGGAGAAGATACAGAACGCCGTCGACGCGGCCCACGCCGCCGGCGACACGTACTGGGAGGTCTCCGACATCGACGCCGGCAACAGCGCCTTCTGCATGACGACGGAGACGAGCAAGAACTACGCGAACGCCCGGACCAACATCGGCGAGCCCATCGTCCTCTCGGACACGGGGACGTTCACGGTGACGCTCGACAACGTCGCGGCCGCCTCGGGCGGCAGCGTGACGTCGGGCACCGGCGGCAGCTGATTCGCCGGCCTCCCTCCGGGTCAGCGACCCGAGGAGGAACGGCTTCTCCCGACCGTTCAGACGGCTCAGTCCGCCGCCAGCTCCTCGCGCTCGCGGCGCTCGAGCTCCTCGACGACGGCCCGGGCCTGGGCCCGCGGGAGGTGCTCTCGGAGGCGGGCGGCCGCGGCCCGGGCGTCCGCCAGCTCGACCTCGCCGACGGCTCGGACGAGCGCCGCGGCGCGCTCGGCCCGGGTCCGCCGCCACGAGGCCTCGCGGGACTCGTAGGTCCGGATGGCCCGGAGGAAGTCGACCTTCGAGAACGACGGCCAGTAGGGCGCGCAGAAGAACACCGCCGCCTCGTTGCCGTTGGCGTGCCACGGCAGGAAGTTCGAGGTGCGCTCGTCGCCACCGGTCCGGATGATGAGGTCGACGTCGCGGACGGGACGCTCGGCGAGCCGTCGGTCGATCTCGTCGACGTCGATGGCGTCGGGCGCGAGCGTGCCCGCCCGGACGGCCCGGGCCACGCCGCGGGCGGCGCCCAGGAGCTCGTCCCGACCGCCGTAGGCCACGGCCACGTTGAGCCGGAAGGCGTCGTAGTCGGCGGTCCGCTCGGCGGCGTAGCGGGCCGCCGCCTGCACGCGCTCGGGGAGCCGCTCGAGGTCGCCGAGGGGCACGATGGCGACCTCCGCCTCGTGGACCCGCTCGGCATCGGCGAACTCGCGGAACTTCTCCGCCATCAGGTCGAACAGCGCGTCGAGCTCCTCGGGCGGGCGCGAGAAGTTCTCGGTCGAGAAGGCGTAGAGCGTGAGCTCCCGGATGCCGAGCTCCTCGCACCACTCGAGCACCCGCCGGGCGGTCTCGGCCCCCTGGCGGTGGCCCTCGTCGGGACCCTGGCCGTGCTCGCGGGCGAACCGGCGGTTCCCGTCCTGGATGATGGCCACGTGGGTCGGCACGCCGTCGATCTCGCGCAGGAGGAGCCGTTCGTAGGCCCGGTGGAGGGAGGCGCGGAGCTGTCGGCGCACCGGTCGCAACGGGGACGGCATCTGGGATATACGCGACGGCCGACGGCATGTATCTTGTGACCGCTCGACCCGCCCGGGACGGCCCATGGGACCCCCGAGGCCGGCGTGACGTGACGGAACCGCTTTGAGGCGGGCCCGCGCGTCGGGGGCCGTGTCGTCGCTCGTCGCCATCTTCGCGGGGGCCGTCCTCCCCATCGTCCTGCTCGTCGGCGTCGGCGGGCTGCTCGGCTGGCGGCGCGACGTCGACGTCCGGCCGCTCTCGACGGTCACCATCTACGTCCTCGTGCCGGCGCTCACCTTCCACAGCCTGACCACGACGACCCTCTCCGGGGCCTCGGTGGCGAAGGTCCTCGTCGGCGTCGTGGGCTTCCTGGTGGTCATGGGCGGCGTGGCCGAGGTCGTCGGCCGGGCGGTCGGCGGCGCGGAGCCGCTCCACTCGGCGCTGGTGCTGGCCGCGGCCGTCCCGAACTCGGGCAACTTCGGCATCCCGCTCTCGACCTTCGCCTTCGGCGCGACCGGCCGGGCGACGGCGGTCGTCTTCCTGGTCGGCCAGAGCGTCGTCGTCTACACGCTCGGCGTCTACGTCGCGTCGCGGGCCGGCGGGGCCCGCGGCCGGGCGGCCCTCGACCAAGTGTTCCGGCTGCCGCTGGTCTACGCGGTGGTCGCGGCGTGGCTCGTCCGGTGGCTCGGCGTCGTCCCGGCGCCCGACTCGACCCTCATGACGACCATCGGGCTCGCCGGCGACGCCGCCATCCCGCTGATGCTGCTGCTCGTCGGCATCGAGCTGGTGAACGCCGACTACGGCGCTGCCGTGGGGCGGGTGGCCCTCGCCGACGGGCTCAAGCTCCTCGTCGCCCCGCTCGTCGGGGTCGCCGTGGCGCTGGCCCTCGGGTTCGCCGACCCGACCATCGCCCGGACCTTCGTCCTCGAGTGCGCGACGCCGGTGGCCGTCACGCCGCTCATCCTGCTCGTGGAGTTCGCCGAGAGCCCGGTCGACGGGGTGTCCGCCCCGGCGTTCCTCTCCTCGGCCGTGCTCACCTCGACGCTGCTGGCCATCCCGGTCCTGACGGGGCTCATCGCCGTCCTCGAGGCCGGCGTGTTCGGCTGACGGGGCGACGGGGAGCATCGGCTGATCTGGCGACGGGGAGCATCGGCTGACCTGGCGACGGGGAGCATCGGCCGACGGCCGGCCGTCGCCGAAAGCCTCTTTCGACCCAGGCCCGTCCGGACGCCCAGATGACCGGCGCGGACGGCTACGACTTCTGGCTCTTCGACCTCGACGGGACCCTCGTCGACGTCGAGTGGCCGTACATCCGGTCGGTCTTCGACGCGGTGGGGGACCGGCTGGACCGCCCGTTCACCGACGCCGAGGCCGCGAGCCTCTGGCACGGCTACGCCGGCCACCGCGACCCCCAGCTGCGCCACCTGGGCGTCGACCCGCCCACCTTCTGGCGGGCCTTCGAGGCCTGCGAGACCCCGCTGGCTCGGGCCGAGGCGACGCGGCTCTACGACGACGCCGCCGTCGTCGCCGAGCTCGACGGGCCGGTCGGCCTGGTGACCCACTCCCAGCCGCCGCTGCTCGACGCCGTCCTCGACCGGCTCGACGTTCGGGACTGGTTCGACGTCGTCGTGAGCTGCTCCGACGAGCTCGGCTGGAAGCCCGACCCGGCCCCGGTCCGCCGGGCCATGGCCGGACTGGCGGTCGACGGCGTCCACGCGGGGGTGCTCGTCGGCGACGGCCCCAACGACGTGGGCGCGGCCTGGAACGCCGGGCTCGACGCCGTCCACGTCGAGCGCCACGGCCCCGAGCGGCGGCGGGCCTGCGTCCTCGGCGACCGCCGCATCGTGACGCTGGACGCCCTCCGCGGGTAGCGGGGGACCGCACCGCGGGCCTTTTGCCGCCGCCCCGCGAACGCGCGAGCATGTCGACGCTCACGCGGGCCCTCCGGGGCCTCCCGCGCGCCGCGGCTGCCGACCTCCTCGAGAGCGACGACGCCTACCGGCTGGTCATCGACCTGCCCGGCGCGACCGCGGAGACGACGACCATCACCGTGGCCGAGGGTCGCCTGCAGATCGAGGCCCAGCGCGAGAAGGCCGTGCCCGACGGCTTCGAGTATCGGCGCGAGGACCGGCCGCTGTTCCTCGACCTCGAGCTCCCGCTGCCGCCCGACGTCGAGACGGACGACGCCGTCGCGTCGCTCGAGGCGGGCGTGCTCGTGCTGACCATCCCGAGGCGGACGACGGCCGCCGGCACCCCCATCCCCATCGAGGACGACTGAGCCCAGGTGGTCACGCTGGCGACCCTGCGCGCGTACTGGCGGTTCGGCGTGGTCATCTCGCAGTTCTTCCCGCTGCTCGTGAGCTACGCCCGCGACCGGCGGCGCTACCTCCTCTTCGGCGGCAGCCGCCGGGTGACCGCCGAGCGCCGCGCGCGGCGCGCCGAGGCCCTCCTCGAGACCCTGTTGACGCTCGGCCCGACGTTCATCAAGCTCGGCCAGCTGCTCTCCAGCCGACCCGACGTCCTCCCGCCCGAGTACGTCGACGTCCTGAGCCGGCTCCAGGACGAGGTCCCGCCGGCGCCCTGGCCAGCGGCCCGCGCGGTCATCGAGGCCGAGCTGGGCCCGCTGGCGGAGCGGTTCGACGCGTTCGACGAGGACGCCATCAGCGGGGCGAGCCTGGGCCAGGTCTACCGCGCCGAGGCCGACGGCCGCCCGGTCGCGGTGAAGGTCCGGCGGCCCAACGTCGAGGCGCTGGTGGAGGCCGACCTCCGCGTCCTCGGCTGGACGCTCCCCGTCGTCGCCTGGCTGGTGGGCCAGCCCCGGGCGTTCTCGTTGTCGAACCTCGCCGACGAGTTCGCGAAGACCATCCGCGAGGAGATGGACTACGTCCGCGAGGCCCGGATGCTCGAGGAGATCCGGGCGAACTTCGCCGACGTCGACGCGGTCCGCATCCCGGAGGTCGACCACTCGCGCTCGGGCGCCCGCGTGCTCACGATGGCGTACGTCCCCGGGACGAAGGTCACGGACGTCGAGGGGCTGCGCGCGAACGGGCTGGTCCCCTCGGAGGTCGGCGAACGGGTGGTCCGCACCTACCTCAAGATGATCGTCGAGGACGGCGTCTTCCACGCGGACCCGCACCCGGGGAACATCGCGGTGGCGCCGGACGGCACGGTCATCCTCTACGACTTCGGGATGAGCGGCTACGTCGACCCGAGCGTCCAGGACCACATCATCGAGTTCTACCTGGCCGTCGCCGAGCGCGACACGGAGCGTATCCTCGACGCGCTGGTCTCCATGGGGACGCTCTCGCCGGCGGCGGACCGGGACACCATGGGCCAGGTGATGGAGCTCGCCATCGAGGACGCCCGGGGCCAGCAGGTCGAGCACTACCGGGTCCAGGAGATCGTCCAGCAGGTCGAGGACACTATCTACGAGTTCCCGTTCCGGCTGCCGCAGAACCTCGCCCTGGTGCTCCGGGTGGCGACCGTCGTCGAGGGCGTCGCCGTGACGCTCGACCCCGAGTTCGACTTCATCGCCATCGCGACGGCCTTCCTCACCGAGCGCGGCTTCCGCGAGGAGAGCATCCGCAAGGCCGTCGAGGGGGTGGGGGAGGACCTCCGCGACGCGGCGCTGGCGTCGCTGCGCATCCCGCCACGGCTCGACGACGCGCTGACGCGCCTCGAGCGCGACCGGGTGCGGGTCCAGGCCGTCGTCGTGGACTCGAACGACGTCGTCGACCGGCTCGGCCGGCGGGTGGGCTACAGCGTGCTGCTCGCGGGGCTGGTCGTGGCGACGGCCCTGCTCTACCCGCAAGGGTGGCAGCCGGCGGCGGTCAGCGGGGGGCTGGCCGTCGTCGCGGCGCTCCTGTTCCTCCGGTCGCTGCGGCGGCCCCGGCGCTCCATCGGCGCCCCGGTGGGCCGGGCGCCGCAGTTCACGCGGGGGGCCATCCGCGAGCGGCGCGAGCGGGGCGACGAGGCGGAGGAGTGACGCGGACGGGGCGAAGGGGTCATTGAAAACGACCGGTCCGACCCGCTCACCGAGCGCCGGCACCGGGCTCGGCCGGACCGGCCACCTGGGGCCACCAACCGACCCCAGCGATTTAGCCCGCACCGACGCAAGTAACGGACATGGACATCGAGCCGTTCGGCCTCGAGCGCTGGTTCGCGCGCTACGAGCACGAGGCCGACCTCATGCTCGCCGAGAGCGGCATCCGGTCGCTGCCCTCGTCGCGGTTCGACACCGACCCGGGCGACCTGGGCTACGTCATCCCGACGAACGGCGACCCCGAGCTCCGGGGGACGGTCGCCGAGCGCTACGACCGGGGGCCCGACGAGGTGGTCTTCACCGTGGGCACCCAGGAGGCCAACCTGCTCGCGTTCCTGTCGCTGGTGGGCCCCGACGACCACGTCGTGACGGTCACGCCGACCTACCAGGCCCTCCACTCGCTGCCGGCGGCCGTGGGGTCGGTGACCCGGGTCGAACTCGAACCGCCAGACTGGCGGCTCGACCCCGACGCCGTCGCGGCGGCTATCCGCCCCGAGACCGTCCTCGTCGTGCTCAACAACCCGAACAACCCCACCGGCCGGTACCACGACTGGGACGCCGTGCGGGCCGTCTACGACCTCGCGGCGGACGCCGGCGCCGACCTCCTCTGCGACGAGGTCTACCGGCTGCTGGCCGAGGACCCGCTGCCCCCGGTGGCCTCGCTGGGCGAGCACGGCCTCTCGACGTCGAGCCTCACCAAGGCCTGGGGGCTGGCCGGGGCGCGGTTCGGCTGGCTCGCGGGGGACGCGGCCGCCGTCGAGTCAGCCTGGCGCTGGAAGGACTACACGACCATCTCGCCCTCGCCGTTCGGCCAGCACCTGGCGCGGCAGGCGTTCGCCGACGAGGCGGCCATCCTGGCCGAGAACCGGGCGCTCGCCCGGACGAACCGCGAGCGCGCCCGCGCGTTCGTCGAGACCTACGGGCTCGACTGGCTCGAGCCGGTCGGCGTGAACGCCTTCCCGACGGTGCCCGAGGGGTTCGTCGACGCCCGCGAGTTCTGCACCGCGGTGGTCGAGGAGGCCTCGGTCGTCCTCGCCCCCGGCGACCTGTTCGGCCACGCGGACCGGTTCCGGCTCGGTTTCGGGCTGCCGACCGCCGCGCTGGACGAGGGCCTGGACCGGGTGGGGGCCGTCATCGACGCCCGGCGGTGACCGGCGCGGGGGTGAGCAGCGTGGGGGTGACGAGCGCGGAGGTGCCGTCGAGCGGGTGACGCCGGTCGGGCCCACGCCCTCGAGCGCGCCGGGGACCGGGGCCGCGGTTTCCGTATCGTTTATAGGGCAAAGCACCGGAGGGAGGCCCATGCCCCGAGAACAGCGGGAGGTCCGGGACCTCGGCGAGGGCAACTACCTCGTGATGGACGACGCCCCGTGCCAGATCACGGCCTACAGCACGGCGAAGCCGGGCAAGCACGGCAGCGCCAAGGCCCGCATCGAGGGTCGGGGCGTCTTCGACAACAAGAAGCGGAGCCTGTCCCAGCCCGTGGACGCCAAGATCTGGGTGCCCATCATCGAGCGCAAGTCGGGGCAGGTCATCAACCTGGAGTCGGCCGACGTCGCCCAGGTCATGGACCTCGAGACCTACGAGACGTTCACCATGCAGATCCCCGACGGCACCACCCTCACCACCGAGGACGAGATCGAGTACCTCGAGTACGAGGGCCAGCGCAAGATCGTCTGATGGGGTTCCCCGGCGCGACGGCCGACCCGGCGTCGGCGGCGTACGTCGTCGTCGGGGCTCCGCTCGACGTCTCGACCAGCTTCCGGCCGGGGGCCCGCTTCGGCCCCCGGCGGGTCCGGACCTTCGCCGAGCCCTTCGAGGACTTCGACCGCCGGACGGGGCTGCGCTTCTCTGGCCTCGGCGTCGCCGACGCCGGGGACGTCCGGGCCTGGGACGACGCCGTCGAGTACCTCGAGTTCCTCCAGGCCGAGCTCGCCGCCGTCGCGGCGGCCGACGCCGTCCCCCTGGTCGTCGGCGGCGAGCACACCGTCTCGGTCGCCGGCGTCCGGGCCCTCGAGCCCGACGTCGTCGTCTGCCTCGACGCCCACCTCGACCTCCGCGAGTCGTACGACGGCAACCCCTACAGCCACGCCTGCACGACGCGGCGCGCGCTCGAGACGGCCGACGAGGTCGTCCTCCTCGGGGTCCGGTCGGGGAGCGAGGCGGGGTGGGCGCGGGCCGACGAGCCAGACGTGACCGTCGTCCCGCCCGAGGCGGTCGCCGACTGGACGCCGGCGTTCGACCCGGACGCCTCGGTCTACCTGAGCGTGGACGTGGACGCCGCGGACCCCTCGGTCGCCCCGGGCACCGGGACGATGGAGCCCTTCGGGCTCGAGGCGGTCACGATGCGCGACGTGGTCCGGGCCGTCGCGCCGGCGGCGTCGGGCTTCGACGTCGTCGAGGTCAACGACCGCGACGACGGCCAGGCGGCCGCCCTGGCGGCCAAGCTGCTCCGGGAGTTCGTCTTCTCGCACGCGGCCGGGCGCGCGCCGGCGGCCGACTGACCAGCGCCGCAAGGGTCGGCGTCCGACTGACCGCCACCGAGGGGCCAGCGACCGATCGACCGGCCGCCGAGGTATCGTTTAAGAGGCCGCCGCCCGTCGGTCGGGGGCATGGAGCGCCTCGACGCCTGCTTCTTCTGCGGGACGGCCGCCGACGCGCCGCTCCGCGAGGTGTCCATCTCGCCGCGCGCGCGCCGCGGCGAGCCGGACGCGACGGTCAGGCTCACGCTCTGCCCGTCGTGCGAGGACAAGCTCGAGCGGGTGCTCGGCGGCCTCTTCGAGCACGTCGAGTCGAGGCGAACGGCCGGGGCGTCCCCTGGCGGAGCCGCCGACCCCGAGGCCGACGTCGAGGTCCGGGACGAGCCCGAGGGGCGCGGCGGGGACGAGGAGGTGGCGGCGTCGGGGGCTGACGAGCCCAACCGGGCGGCCGAACCCGACCCGGTGGACCGCATCGACGTGGGCTCGCGCGACCGGGCCCGACGCGGGCGGACCGGCCGACGGCGGCTGTTCGAGGGGCCCGACCTTCGCGAGGTCCCCGAGCCGTCCGAGTTGGAGGGGGACGCGGCCGCGACGGCCGACGCCGAGGCCGCGGGCGACCAACGCGGGGGGGTGGAGGAGGTAGAGGAGGAGGAGGAGGAGGAGGGGACCGCCGAAGACGACGCCGAGGTCATCGACGACGAGGAGCCTCGGGCGCGCGTCCGGGCGACGTCGGGCGGCCCGCCCGGGCTCGACGACGTCTCGGTCGGCGAGTACAACCGGGTGCTGCGGCTCCTCCAGAACCGGCGCTTCCCCATCGCCCGCCAGGCGTTCGTCGACCTCGCGGCGAGCGCCTACGACCTCGGCGAGGAGTCGGTCCAGGCGGTGCTCGACGCCGTCATCGACCGGGGCGCCCTCGCCGAGCGCGACGGCCAGCTGGTCCGGCCGGGTGACGAGCGACCGTGAGGGTCGCCAAGCTCGTCGACCGGTTCGACGAGCGGCTCCGGACCGGGGCCTTCGCCGACCTCGACGCGAGCGCCAACGGCCTCCAGGTCGGCGACGGTGCGGGCGAGGTCGAGCGCGCGGCGTTCGCCGTCGACGCCGCCCGGGCGACCATCGACGCGGCCGCCGACGCGGACGCCGACGTGCTCTGCGTCCACCACGGCCTCGTCTGGGGCGGCCTGGAGCGCGTCACCGGGCGGTCGTTCGACCTCGTGTCGCGGCTGGTCGCGGCCGACCTCGACCTCTACGTCGCCCACCTGCCGCTGGACGCGCACCCCGAGCTCGGCAACGCCGCGGGCGTGGCGGACGCCCTCGACCTGGCGGACCGGACGCCGTTCGGCGAGCTGGGTCCCGAGACGGTCGGGCTCCGGGGCCGCGTCGCCGACGGACCGGTCGACATCGAGGCCCTGTCGGAGCGCCTCGCCGCGGGGCTCGAGCCGGCCGACCCGCCGGTTCGCACCCTGGCCTTCGGCCCGGCCGAGGTCGCCACGGTCGGCGTCGTCACCGGGAGCGGGGCCGACTGGCTCGAGGCGGCGGCCGACGCCGGCCTCGACGCCCTCGTGACGGGGGAGGGGAAGCAGTCGCTCTACCACCGGGCCCGCGAGGCCGGGGTGACCGTGCTCCTCGGGGGCCACTACGCGACCGAGACGTTCGGCGTGCGGTCGCTCCAGGCGCTCGCCGAGTCCTGGGGCGTGGAGACGACGTTCGTCGACTGGCCGACGGGGTTCTGAGGGGCGTCGCCATAAAGCCCTTATCTCTCGATGGAGACCGCTTAACAAGGGCCTGGTGAGTCGGTCGCGGTAGGCCGATGCTCATCGTCGACTACGAGACCGACGTGCCCATCCTCCAGGCGGCCCGCGAGGCCGCCCCCGGGATGACGCTCACGCTCGAGTCCGAGCAGGCCGTCGACGTCTCCGGGCCGACGGAACACCGGGTCCGACGCATCTTCTGGGCGGAGGGGGGCGACTTCGAGGCGTTCGAACGCGCCCTCGGCGGGGACCCGACCGTGACCAACCAGCGACGGCTCGCCGGGTCGAGCCGGCGGCGCCTCTACAGCGTCCGGCTCTCCGACGAGGGGATGGCCTGGTCGGCCTACCACACCTGGGTCGATCTGGACGGCAGCCTCCTGGGCGGCCGGACGACCGAGTCGGGCTGGAAGATGCGGATGCGGTTCCCCGACCGCGAGGCCGTCATGCGGTTGAAGCGCTGGTTCGACGGGCGGGACCTGGACTTCGTCGTCACGGGGCTGTTCGAGGAGGAGCTGGCCCGGGGCGGTCGCCAGCGACCGCGGCTCACCGAGAAGCAGCGCGAGGCGCTGGAGGTGGCCTGGGAGCGGGGCTACTTCAAGGTCCCGCGGGAGGTCGACCTCGTCGGCATCGCCGACGAGCTGGGGCTGTCGGACACGGGGGTCTCCCAGCGCATCCGGCGTGGCCTCGACACCGTGCTGACCTACCAGTTCGGCCTGGACGGACCGCGGAAGCGTCAGTGAAGGCGGCCCGGACGAGGCCGGACCGCGACGTTGAAAGCCCCGCTCGCGAAACCGCCGGCGATGACCGAGCCCACGGACGCCGAGGACGCCCCGGCGCGCGAGGAGTTCCGGCCCGACCCGCTGGGCCACGTCCGCCTGCGGCCGGGCATGACCGTCGGCGAGCTCGCGACCGAGTACGGCCGGGCCGGCGTCGGGGCCGCCGCCGTCGGCGAGGCCGTCGACCTCCTCGCCGAGATGTTCGGCCGGGACGACGTGACGACGTTCATGGGCCTCGCCGGCGCGATGGTCCCGTGCGGGATGAGACAGGTCGTGGTCGACCTCGTCCGGGGCGGCCACGTCGACGCGCTGGTGACGACGGGCGCGAACCTGACCCACGACGCCATCGAAGCCATCGGCGGTCACCACCACCACGGCCGGGTGTCGGCGCCGGGGCGGTCCGAACGCGAGCACGACGAGACCCTCCGCGCCGAGGGCGTCGACCGCATCTACGACGTCTACCTGCCCCAGGAGCACTTCGCCGAGCTGGAGACCCACCTGCGCGAGCGGGTCTTCCCCGCGCTCGAGCGGCCGGTGGCCATCGCGGAGCTCACCGCCGAGCTGGGCCGGGCGAACGCGGCGGTCAACGCGGAGCGGAACCTCGAGGCGGACCCCGGCATCGCCGCCGCGGCGGCCGAGTGTGGCGTGCCGCTCTACGCCCCCGCGGTCCAGGACTCGGTGCTGGGGCTCCAGGCCTGGATGTACTCGCAGCTCACCGACCTCCGGCTCGACGCGCTGGCCGACATGACCGCGCTCAGCGACCTGGCCCACGGCGCCGAGCGCTCGGGCGCGTTCGTCGTCGGCGGCGGCGTGCCGAAGAACTACGTCCTCCAGACGATGCTCACGACGCCGACGGCCTACGACTACGCCGTCCAGCTCACGACGGACCCGCCCTCGACCGGCGGCCTGACGGGCGCGACCCTCGACGAGGCGCGCTCGTGGGGCAAGCTCGAGCCCGACGCCCGGAACGTGACGGTCGTCGGCGACGCGACCATCACCCTGCCGCTGGTGGTGGCGGGCGCGCTCGAGCGGCTCGGGTGAGCCGCCGCGCCCGCCCGGCGGCGAGCGGGCCGGCCCGACGGAACCGGCCGCCGACCACAACCGCTTAGCCGAGACCGCGCGAGACCCACCCGTGCGCCTCGAGAACAGCTTCGTCCCCGTCGAGGGCGTGGGCGAGCGGACCGAACGCGCCCTCTGGCGGGCCGGCGTCACCCACTGGGACGCGTTCGACGGGGCGTGGGCCGACGTGCCCGGTGTCGGGCCCACGCTCGCCGACCGCATCCGCGACTTCATCGAGGAGGGCGAGCGCCGGCTCGCGGCCGGCGACGCGCGCTTCTTCGAGGCGGCGCTGCCGGCCCGCGAGCGCTGGCGGCTCGTGGAGGACTTCCGCGACCGGACGGCCTACCTGGACATCGAGACGACGGGCCTCGACCGGCGCTGGCACGACGTGACCGTCGTGGGCGTCCATCGGGCCGGCGAGACGACGACCCTCGTGCGCGGCCGAGACCTCACCGCCGAGACGCTCGAGGCGGCGCTCGGCGACGCGGCCCTGCTCGTGACGTTCAACGGGGCCCAGTTCGACGTGCCGTTCCTCGAGGCGGCGTTCGACACGACCCTCGATCTGGCCCACGTCGACCTGCGGTACCCCTGCGGGCGGCTCGGGCTGACGGGCGGGTTGAAGGCCATCGAGGCGGCCGTCGGCATCGAGCGCGACCGCCCCGACCTCGACGGGTTCGAGGCGGTCCGGCTCTGGCACGCGTACGAGCGGGGTGACGACGCGGCGCTCGAGACGCTCCTGGCGTACAACCGGGAGGACGTCGTCCACCTCGAGGGCCTGATGGAGCTGGTGGCCGGCCGGCTGCACGAGACGGTGTTCGAGGCGGCGCTGGGCTGACGAGGACGTTCGTTTACGTCCTTCCCCGACGTACCTCGTGGGCATGCGGATCCCCCGCCCGAGCGAATGTATCGGCGTCGTCGGCGTGCTCATCGGGTTCCTCGGCGGGCTCGTCGGGCTGGGACTGGTGCTGCTCACCGACGTCACCCCCTGGGGGTTCATCATCCTCGCCGTGAGCGGGTGGGTGTCGTTCAGCTCGGTGTTCTACTGCGTCCTGTGGGGCTGGGACCGGGTGTGACGGGCGGCCGCCGGCGGGTGATGGCGGCCCCCGTCAGCGGTGACCCCTCGGCGCGACCGACACCGGCGCTACGAATATCGTAATCGACCCCCGTCTCCCGAAGCCTTTCACCGGGTTTAATTACGATGAGCGTATCATCCCCGAGACAAGGATGCCAACCACCGACCGGACCGTGCTCCTCATCGGCAGCGGCCCCATCCAGATCGGCCAGGCAGCGGAGTTCGACTACTCCGGCGCGCAGGCCTGCCGAGCCCTGCGAGAGGAGGGCGTCCGCGTCGTGCTGGTCAACTCGAACCCGGCGACCATCATGACCGACCCGGAGATGGCCGACCGGGTCTACGTCGAGCCCATCACGCCCGACGTCATCGCCGAGATCATCCGGGAGGAGCGGCCCGACGGCGTCATCGCCGGGCTCGGCGGCCAGACGGGGCTCAACGTCACCGCCGAACTCGCGGAGCAGGGCGTGCTCGACGAGTACGACGTCGAGATCCTGGGCACGCCGCTCGACACCATCTACGCCACCGAGGACCGCGACAAGTTCCGCCAGCGCATGGAGAAGATCGGCGAACCGGTCCCCGACTCGGTGACCATCAACGCGGTCGACGCGGTGGAGGAGGCCGTCGACGCCGTCGGCGGCCTCCCGGTCATCATGCGGACGACCTACACGCTGGGCGGCGCGGGCTCGGGCGTCATCGACGACCTGGACGAGCTCAAGGAGCGCGTCCGAACCGGGCTCCGCCTGTCGCGGAACCACGAGGTGATGATCACCGAGTCCATCGACGGCTGGATCGAGCTCGAGTACGAGGTCATGCGCGACGCCGACGACTCGTGCATCATCATCTGCAACATGGAGAACCTCGACCCGATGGGCATCCACACCGGCGAGTCCATGGTCGTGACGCCGTCGCAGGTCATCCCCGACGCGGCCCACCAGGCGATGCGCGACTCCGCCCTGAAGGTCATCCGCGAGCTGGGCATCGAGGGCGGCTGTAACATCCAGCACGCCTGGCGCGACGACGGGACGCCGGCGGGGGAGTACCGCGTCGTCGAGGTCAACCCCCGGGTCTCGCGGTCGTCGGCCCTGGCGTCGAAGGCCACGGGCTACCCCATCGCGCGGGTCACCGCCAAGGTCGCCCTCGGCAAGCGCCTCCACGAGATCGAGAACGAGATCACCGGCGAGACGACGGCCGCCTTCGAGCCGGCCATCGACTACGTCGTCACGAAGGTGCCCCGGTGGCCGAAGGACAAGTTCGAGGACGTCGACTTCACCCTCAGCACCGCGATGAAGTCGACGGGCGAGGCGATGGCCATCGGCCGGACGTTCGAGGAGAGCCTCCTGAAGGCGCTCCGGTCGACGGAGTACGACCCGGCCGTCGACTGGGCCGACGTCGACGACGAGACGCTCGAGCGCGACTACGTCGTCCCGCCGTCGCCCGACCGGCCCTACGCCATCTTCGAGGCGTTCGACCGGGGGTACGACGTCGGGACCGTCGCCGAGCTGACGGGCATCCACCCCTGGTACGTCGAGCGCTTCGGGCGCGTCGCCGCCGCGGCCGCCGCGGCCGCCGAGGGCGACTTCGCGGCCGCGGCCGAGGTCGGCTTCACGAACCGGGCCGTGGCCGAACTCGCCAGCGCGGTCGAGCGCGACGCGGCGCTCGCGGACGGCGGCGCGGTGACCGTCGACGCCGTCGAGGCCGCCGTCCCCGGCCGCACCTACAAGCAGGTCGACACCTGCGCGGGTGAGTTCGCTGCCTCGACGCCGTACTACTACTCGGCCCGGGTCCCCGGGCGCGGCACCGGCCGTGACGAGGTCCAGGCCGACCGCGAGGCCGAGAGCGTCGTCATCGTCGGCGCCGGTCCCATCCGCATCGGCCAGGGCGTCGAGTTCGACTACTGCACGGTCCACGCCGTCGAGGCGCTCCGCGAGGCCGGCGTCGAGGCCCACGTCGTCAACAACAACCCCGAGACGGTCTCGACGGACTACGACACCTCCGACGGGCTGTTCTTCGAGCCCATCACGGCCGAGGAGATCGCCGACGTCATCGAGGTCACCGGAGCCGACGGCGTCATGGTCCAGTTCGGCGGCCAGACCTCCGTCAACGTGGGGCACGCGCTCGAAGCGGAGCTCGAGCGGCGGGGGCTAGACTGCGCCATCCTGGGCTCGAGCGTCGACGCGATGGACCTCGCCGAGAACCGCGACCGGTTCAACGCCCTCATGGACGAGCTGGGCATCGCCCAGCCCGAAGGCGGGACCGCGACCAGTGCCGAGGAGGCCATCGAGCTGGCCCACGAGCTCGGCTACCCGGTGCTCGTCCGTCCGTCGTACGTCCTGGGCGGTCGGGCCATGCGGGTCGTCCGCGACGACGACGCGCTCCGGCACTACCTCGAGGCCGCCGTCCGCGTGAACCCGGCCCACCCGGTGCTCGTCGACGAGTTCCTCGAGGGGGCGGTCGAGGTCGACGTCGACGCCGTCGCCGACGGCGAGGACGTCCTCATCGGGGGCATCATGGAGCACGTCGAGTCGGCCGGCGTCCACTCCGGCGACTCCGCCTGCGCCATCCCGCCGCCGACCCTGGGCCGCGACGTGAACCGCCGCATCCGCCAGGTCGTGCTCGACATCGCCCGGGGGCTGGGGACCGTCGGCCTGCTGAACGTCCAGCTCGCCGTCCGCGACGAGGAGGTGTTCGTCCTGGAGGCCAACCCGCGCTCCTCCCGGACCGTCCCGTTCGTCTCGAAGGCCACGGGCGTGCCCATCGCCAAGCTCGCCGCGCGGGTCATGCTGGGCACGCCGCTGGCCGACCTCGACGTCGAGGAGCGCGTCCCGGCCCAGATCTCGGTGAAGGAGGTCGTCCTCCCGTTCGACCGGCTGCCGGGCTCGGACCCGCGGCTCGGGCCCGAGATGAAGTCGACCGGCGAGGTCATGGGGACCGCGAGCAGCTTCGGCCGCGCCTACGGCAAGGCCCAGCTCGCGACCGGCAAGCCCGTCCCGGCCTCGGGGACGGCGGTCGTCGACCTGTCCGACGACGAGTTCCCGGACCCCGACAGCGACGCGGGCCGGATCCTCCGCGGCCGCATCGCGGCCCACTTCGACGTCGTCGAGTTCGACGACGAGGCGGCGTTCTGCGACGCCATCCGGGCCGGCGAGATCGACCTCATCGTCTCACGGGCGCGCGAGCCGCTGGCCGTGGCCGTCGAGGAGTCGGTGACCTACTTCTCGACCTACCCGAGCGCCCGGGCGGCGGTCGCCGCCATCGACGCCGCCGACGAGCCGCTCGACGTCCGCGCCCTCGCCGACCGGCCGACATACCACGAGCGCTGGGGCCAGCCGAAGGGCGGGTAGGGACGGAACGCCCAGTCGGTGGGGAAGGGCTGCTCGTTGCCATGCGTCGGTTCCATCGATGCACCGGGATGTGCCATGCGACGCGGGAGGCTTGCTACATGAAGCGTGCGAATGCTGCGCCCTGGACGGTGGGAGTCAGGCGGTCACATCTCGTGCGGGGTGAACATCTGAACCGACTGCCGTGATGTCTCCAGACCGAGTAGTTATGCGAGGGTAACACCTGCATCATTTCGTACGTCTGCCAAATGGCACCCACCATACGCGACCTCATTCCAGCAACCGGCCGGGTAACGAACGACGAGGCGACCCCGCGAGTCGTCGGTCTCGACGACGACGAAGCCGATGACGTGCTCAAGGCACTTGGGTCAGCAACGGCACGAACGCTCTATACGTCCATCTGCGAGGAACCGCGATCGCCGACCGAGCTCGTCGACGAGGTCGGAACGTCACTTCAGAACGTCCATCACCACCTCAATCGGCTGGAGGACGCCGGACTCATCACGCCGGTGGGAACGACGTATTCCGAGAGAGGGGTCGAGATGACGGTCTTCGGGTCGACCGACCGCCCACTCGTGGTGACGAACGCGAACGACTCGCAACGGTCGGTGCTCCGGGAAGCGCTGAAACGGTTGTTCGTCGGAATCGGTGGCTTGCTCGTCCTCAGCTTCGCCGTCCAGCGCCTCTCGGAACTGATTGTTCCGACCAATCATCCGCCGCCACCGCCGGGAATGTCCGCCAGCCACGCGGTTTCACTGCCTCCCGGACTCATCGTGTTCGTCGTGGGGCTGTTGTTCATCGCCGTTATCGTGATCCGGTGGGCCGTCCGCACGGCTCAGTAGAACAACGGTCAAACGCTGATTTGTTCTTATAGAAGACACTTATCCCCAACCGACGTCGGTCAGCCGATGAACGTACACCCGCGTACCATTGCCTGGGTCGGTGTACTCCTCATCATCGTCGGATTGGCCGGCGGCGTGATAGGTGGCCACCAGCTCTCGTCGAACCGCTGCGTGTCCGGGTACCGATTGAGCGCCGATCGGGTCCCCAATTCCTCGGCCGAGGCCAACGGGACCGTGAACTTCTCGTCCCTTTCCCCGACCGACCAACGCCTCTTCCTGGAGGCGTTGACGGCCCCGAACGACCGCTCACGAACCTACGGGAGCACGGGGACGTTCAGTTCGGTCGCACCGAGGCGGATCGTCTATCGAGAGCAGGTCTACGTCACGAACGTCCTCGCCGTCGATTGTGGCACGCCCTCCGGCCTCTATCCAGCCATCGGTGGTGGAGTCAGCCTCGTGCTGGGCCTGCTGTTCACCCTCTACGCGAGCGTTCAGTACCGGCCGCCGGAGGCTCGTCGACGGTCGTAACCAGCCCAAGCGGTGAAACGGGCCCACCCACACACTGCCTTCAACGACGCCATCCACGCGGGTGACGCTCCCCTGGCCCACAGGCGATCGCCGTCGGGGTCGGGGAATCGACGTACTACGGGAGCGCCAAGGACGACGTCGCCACCATCGGTGCCGCCGAAGCGCACCTCGACGTCCAGACGACCGTCGGCTCACTCCTGCCGACGACGCCCTCGCCACCACGCCAGCCCGCCGATGGCTCCGAGCGCGCCGAGCGCGGATGCTGGGCCGAACCCCGGCTGGCCGGACGTGGTCGTCCGACCCGCGGCGGCGCTCGACGGCGGGGTGGCGGTTGTGGTCGGTTCGGTGGCCGGAGTCGTTCCCACGGTGAGCGTCGCCCCGGCCGACGGCGGGACTGCCGAGTCGGGCTGGGACGGGAACCGGTAGAGGGCCGACTCGAGGCCCGCCGCGGGGAGGGCCGTCGTCGGCGCGACGAACGTGTCGCCGACCGCTGGGCGAGCCGTCCAGAACGCCGCCCGGTCCGGGCGCCGCCAGCGGGCCAGCTCGACCGGGTCGGCCGGGTCGGAGACGTCGTGGACGGTCACCCCGCCCTGGTACCACGCGGCCAGGAGCCGGTCGCCGTCGAACGCGAAGTCGTGGACCGTCGTCCAGGTGCCGTGGACCGTCTCGTCGGCCGCCGGGAGCGGGTCGATGGTCGACATGTGGGTCGGGCTCGACGGGTGGCTGAGATCGTAGAGGTCGAGGCCACCGGGGCCGCCGACGGTCCGGGCCGCCGCGGGCGTTCCCGAGGTCCCCGACCCCGACGTCGGCGACCCCGATCCCGGCTCGGTCGCGGTCGCGGTCGACGGCACCTCGACGGCGAACGCCTCACGGCCGATGGCGAGCGTCGTGCCGGTCGCGTCGAGCGCCGCCGAGTGGTGGTTGCCCGGGAGCGAGCGGACGGCGCGGTTCACGTCAGCCCCCCGGATGGACGCCAGCTCGGTCGGCGACCGGCCGCCGATGCGGCCGACGACGGTCACGTCGGACGGGTCGCCGACGTCGACGAGCCACGTCCCGGCGTCCCACTGCGAGCAGACCGCCAGGTCGCCCCGGACGCGGACGTCGTGGCAGATCCACAGCCACCGCGAGACGTCGCGCCACCGCGGGTCCACGTCGGCGAGCGACCACCGGCCGACCGCCACCGGGTCGTCGTCGGTCACGTCGAGGTCGACGAGCGCGTCCACGGCGGAGAGGTAGGCGAGACCGTTCGCCAGGGCGGCGTTGTGGATGGGGAACGACGTCTCGTGGAACGCCACCTCCTCGGGTGCCGTCGGGTCGGACACGTCGAACAGGGCGGCGCCGGCGAGCCGGCCCGGCGTCGGGTCGGCCGGGCCGGGAACGAGCAGCCGGTCGCCGTCGACGGCCAGGTCGGCGACGCCGGAGAGCGGGCCGCCCTCGCGGTCGGGCTCGATGTCGTGGGCCCCGCCGACCGCCTCCATCGTCGGGACGTCGACGGCCAGGAAGCCGTCCCCGACGGCGACGAACGCGGTTCGCCCGTCGGCTGAGACGCGGCAGTCGGCGGCCCCGGCGACCGGGAGGCGGGCGACGGGGCGCAGCCAGGATGTTGCGGCCCCGGCCCGCCGGCGGGGCGACCCCGGCGGCGGCGTGGCGGCGCCCACGCCGGCGATGACCCCGCGGCCACCGAGCAGGCCGGCCCCCGCGCCGAGCACCGCGCGACGATGCATGGGTGGACCACGGGCCGCGACGGGTAAAGCGGCCCGCGTCGGGCGGCGCCGAGGAAGACGACGGGCGGCCTGCCGCCGAGGGTATAACCCCCGTCGCCCCGTACGGGAGCCCAGACCAATCCCATGTCCGAAACGGACGCCTGGACCGAGACGCTCGAGCGCGAGCGGGCGCAGAAGGACCAGTTCTTCGCCGTCCACCCCGGCTCCCCCATCCCGGCGGACCGACGCGAGGAGTTCGATGGCCTGGCCTACTTCCCGCCGGACCCCGCGCTCCGGTTCGAACTCCCGCTCCACGAGCACGACGAGAAGGAGGCCATCACCGTCGAGACCACGACCGAGGGCGAGCGCGACTACCTGACGTGGGGCGAGTTCCGGTTCGGGGTCGGTGGGGTCGAGGTGACGCTCCAGGCCTACAAGGCCGACCCGGACGACGAGCGGCTCTGGGTGCCGTTCCGGGACGCGACCTCGGGCGAGGAGAGCTACGGCGCCGGGCGCTACCTCGACCTCGAGCCCGAGCGCCACCTCACGGCCGAGGGGCGGTGGGTGCTAGACTTCAACCGCGCGTACAACCCGTCGTGCGCCTACTCGCCGGCCTACGAGTGCCCGCTCGTCCCGATGGAGAACTGGCTCGACGTGCCGATCCGGGCGGGGGAGCGTACCGACACGTCGCCGGCGAGCTAACGCCGGCCTCAAGTGGCGTCGTCGCGACCGGTCGAGTGCCTCCGAGATGACGACGAGATTCGACACGCCGAGCGGGACCCTCGAGGGTCCCGTAGACGCCCTCGACGCGGCCCGTGGCTGGCTCCTCGTCGTCCTCGGGGTCGGGATGCTCGTGGCGATCTGGGGCGCCGTCTTCACGTTCACCGTCTACGCCGGCCGACTCGCCGCCACGTTCGGGCTCTCATCGCTGCAGGTCTCGTCGGTCTTCTCGGTCACCATCGCGACGTTCCTCGTCGCCGGCAGCGTCTTCGGCGTGCTCGCCGCCCGGTACCCGCTCCGACCGGTGGTGGCCGCGGCCGGCGTCGGACTCGTCGCCGCCGCGGCGGCCGTCCAGATCGCGACCTCGTACGTCGGGCTCGTCGCCGCGTTCTCGCTGCTCGGCGTCGCCGGCGGCACCGTCTACATCGTCATCGTCTCGCTCGTCCCGCAGTGGTTCGACGCGCACCAGGGCGGCGCCATGGGCGTCACGATGACGGGGAGCGGCCTGGGCGTGCTCATGATGCCGTTCGTCTGGCTCTGGCTCTTCGGCCGAATCGGCACCCGAACGGCCATCGGCGTCGTGTTCATCGCGGCGGCTGCCGTCGTGCTCGCGTCGAGCCTGGTCTACCGCCGGCCGCGAGACGATGCACGGGATGTCTCGCCGCTCGATACCGCGTGGATACGACGGCGGGTGGCGGACCCCCGGTTCGTCGCGGCGTCACTCGGATACGGGCTCATCTGGTGCTGGTACTACGTGCTCTCCTCGCACCTCGTCGACATCCTGACGACCGCGGGAATCGGCGCGACGGTCGCGGCGACGTCCTTCGGCACCATCGGCGGGGTCAGCATCCTGGCCCGCGTCGGCAGCGGGTTCGTCGGGGATCGCGTCGGTCGCCGCCAGACCTTCGCGGCGGGCGTCGTCCTCGCGGGGCTGTGCGTCGCCGTGCTGCCGATGGTTCACGCGCGCGCCCAGCTCTACCTGACCCTGGCGGGTTTCGGCGTGAGCCTCGGGGCCGTCGCGCCCCTCTGGTCGCCGATCATCGTCACGCGCTTCGGCGCCGAACACGCGACGGCGGCCGTCGGCCTGCTCAAGGTGCCCCAGGCCGGTGCGGCCTTCGCGGTGCCGCTCGTCGTCAGCGCGCTCTACGTGACGACGAACGGGTACACAGACCCGCTGACGGCCCTGGGCCTCGTGACGGTGCTCGGCGCGTTCCTCTTCTACTGGGGCACCGCCCCGGGGAGCGGATGACGGCGCCGCCGACGGCCGGGCGACGTTGGGTCGACGCCCGTCCCGACCGGTGAGCGCGAGGGCTCGACGCGAGCGTCCGCACCGCCATCGCCCGCCTCGGGCCCCACACCGACCCCGCTCAGTCCGCCTTGACCGTCGGCCGTTCCCCGCCGGCCATCGCCAGCACGTCGTCGAAGAAGCCGAGCGTGTCGTGGGGGCCGGGGTGGGCCTCCGGGTGGTACTGCCGCGTGAGCACGGACAGCTCCTCGCTATCGAGGCCCTCGGGCGTGTCGTCGTTGACGTTGACCTGGGTCACCGCGAGCTCGCCCGGGTCGTCGACGGTGTAGCCGTGGTTCTGGGTCGTCATCACGACCTGGTCGGTGCCGAGGTCGCGGACGGGCTGGTTGACGCCGCGGTGGCCGAAGCGCATCTTCGCCGTCGAGCCGCCGAGCGCGTTGGCGACGACCTGCTGGCCGAGGCAGATGCCGGCGATGGGGAGCTCGCCGACGAACGTCTCCACGAGCGTCTGGGCCGCGACGAACGTCTCCGGGTCGCCCGGGCCGTTGGAGACGAACAGCAGGTCGGGGGCGAGGTCGCCGACGGCGTCGGGCGTCGTGTCGTACGGGAGCACCGTGACGTCGGCGTCGCGAAGGCGCAGCGAGTCGATGATGCTGCCCTTGGCACCGCAGTCGACGAGCGCGACCCGAGGCCCCTC
>Ga0102944_1000720_pt1 | contig 24127 bp, 17 predicted proteins | sample SalPonD_shore_MG_FD_78172 | JGI IMG/M metagenome (GOLD analysis project Ga0102944, IMG submission 78172) | Salt pond soil microbial communities from South San Francisco under conditions of wetland restoration - Salt Pond MetaG... | ecosystem: Environmental > Aquatic > Marine > Intertidal zone >...
ATCCTTCCTCCTCGATGGCACTCACCAGGGCCTCCTGCCCGGGCGTGCCCTCGACGACGGCCTCGCCCTTGTTGCGGTCCACGGAGACCACCCGCTCGACACCGGGCACCTCTCCCAGCGCCTTCTTGACCGCCTTCTCGCAATGGTCACAGGTCATGCCTTCGACCTCGATGCGCATCATCTGCAATCTCCTTTGTCTGTCGAACTGTTCGCCCCACCCCCACTGGGGTGGGTACGTGATGTGTCAAGAATAATACACCTCGGCACCGATTTACAGGGCGTATGCTGGATGACCCACCTCGGGAGGGGCGTCGGTGGCCGGAAACGGCACACCAGCGGCGAATCGAACAGCGCCGCTGCCCGCGCAGGTGACGCCCGGGCCGCCGCCGCCCACGGGGACACGGCGGCGGCCCGGAAGCCTAATGGCCGCCGTAGACCGCGTTGGGCAGCCAGGTGATCAGGGCCGGAAACAGGATCACCAGACTCAGCCCGATCAACTGCAGGGCGAGGAACGGCAGCGCCGACTTGAAGATCGTCGACATCGGGATCTCCGCCGGGGTCACGCCACGGATGTAGAACAGTGCGTAGCCGAACGGCGGGCTGAGGAACGACATCTGCATGTTCACCAGATACAGCACGCCGAACCACAGCGCCACGTTGCCCGGCTCCACGCCGTCGAGCCCGAACACCCCGTTGAACTCCAGGCCACTGATCAGCGGCACGAAGATCGGCACGGCCAGCAGCAGTATGCCCACCCAGTCCAGGAACATGCCGAGGAAGATGAGAATCACCATCATGATGGCCAGAATGCCGTAGGAGTGCAGCCCCGAACCGCGGATGAGCTCCTGCACGAACTCCTGACCGCCCTGGAGGATGTAGAAGCCGACGAAGATGGTCGCGCCGAAGGCAATCCAGAGCACCATCGCAGATGCCTTGAGCGTCGTCATGCACGCCGCGTGCATGTTCGGCCAGGTGAGCCGGCCGTGCATCAGCGCCACCACCATGGCGCCGAGGGTGCCGATGCCGGCCGCCTCCACGGGCGTTGCCAGGCCGGTGAAGATCACCCCCAGCACCAGGACGACCAGCGCCACCGGCGCGAGCATGCCCCGCAGCAGGCGCATCTTCTCGGCGAAGCTGACCCGGTCCTCCAGCGGCAACGGCGGTGCCGTGCCGGGCTTGAGCGTCGCCCGCAGCCAGACGTAGGCCATGTACATGCCCGATAGCAGCAGACCGGGAATGACCGAGCCGATGTAGAGCTCGCCCACCGATTGCTGCGCCACCACACCGTAAATGATCGCGAGTATGGAGGGCGGAATCAGGATGCCGAGCGTCCCGCCGGCCATGATCGAGCCCAGCGCGATCTTCGGGTCGTAGTTGCGCTTCAGCATGGCGGGCAGGGCGATGATGCCCATGGTCACCACGGCCGCGCCGATCACGCCCACCATCGCGGCCAGCAGCGTCGAGGCGAAGATAGTGGCGATGCCGAGGCCGCCTTTCAGCCCGCCCATCCATTTGTAGATGACGTCGAACAGCTCCTCGATCAGTCCCGCCTTCTCCAGGATCGCCGCCATGAAGATGAACAGAGGAATCGCCGAGAGCTGGTAGTTGGTCATCAGCGGGAAGATCCGCGACGGGATCAGGTTCAGCATGTAGTGATCGCCGATGAGATAGAGGAACACCACGCCGAGGCCGCCGGTGACGAAGGCCAGCGGCAGACCGCAGAGCAGCACCACCAGCAGCGAGCCGAACATGATCCAGGTAATCGTGCCGATGCCGACGTTGGCGAGACTGCTCTCCAGGGTGAACAGGAAATAGCCCTCGGTGTAGAAGGCGATGTTGATCAGCTCCACGACGGTTGCGAGCGCGATCACCAGGCCGATCAGCAACAGGATGCGCGAGCGCAGCAGCCCTTCGCTGTGGATCCGCACGGCCTGCCGGTAGATCTGCACATCCTTGATGAAGCGGGCGAGGCCCTGGAGCAGGAGCAGCACACCGCCGAAGAAGATCGTGAATTTCACCGGGTAGTACTCGATGGCCCACTCGGTGAACGAGACCTCGTTGCGATAGCCGGTAGCGAAGAAGAAGTGCTCCCCGGCCATCGCCTGGGAGAAGAAGATCCACCCGGTGAAGATCAGTGCCCACATGAAGATGAAGAAGAAGGTGGCCGTCACCAGGTCCAGCGATGCCCGGGTGAGCGGCTTGAACCGGGCATAGAGCACGTCGACGCGTACGTGGCCGTCCTCACGGAGCGTGTAGGCGCCGGCGACGAGGTACTGCATGCCGAACATCAGGAACATGGACTCGTGGACCCAGTTCGTCGGCGAGTTGAGCGCGTAGCGGACGAAGACCTCGTAGCTGTATACGAAAGGCGCGATCAGCGCCCAGTAACCGACATAGCGGCCGGTAAAGCCCGAGACGGCGTCGGCCAGCCGGGTAAAAGCATTGCCCGGCGCCTCCGGCATCTCGCCGGCGGTGGGCACCTCCTCCGTCGAGGTGCCACTGACCGTTCCCCCACGGCGAAAGCTGCGGTTCACCAGCACCATGACGACCAATGGGCCGATGAGCAGCACCGACCAGTACAGCCAGTGCGGCAATACAAAGTTGACCTGCAGGTTCATCTGTTCCCTCCAGCATCGGAACGAGCGCCGGCACGAGCGCACGGAGCCCGGCGGAATGCCGGGCTCCGTGCGTCCACACTGACACTGAATGAAGCCGGGACGCGCGTGAACGGCGCGTCCCGTCCCACGACGGCAGTCAGACCTTCAGCTCGTAGCCTTTGATGTCCTCTTCCGTGATTACCGCGACCGCGGGGTCCTGCATGGTCTTGAGATGGATCTGGAAGAACTTGGCCGCGTCCGGATCCTTGTTCGCCCACTTGAACCACAGCGGGATGGCGGCCTTGCGGAACTTGTCCGCGTCTTCCTCGGACAGGTGGATGACCTCGACGCCCTTCTCCGCGTACTTCGGCCACGCTTTGGCGTTGGCCGCCTGGATCGCCGCGTAGTGCTCGCGCGAATACGCGGCCACCAGCTGGTGCATGAGGTCCTGCGTGGCCTTGGACATCTTGTTGTAGACGCGGCGGTTGACCGAGAAGTCCATCAGGTCGACAGGTTGATGCAGGCACGGCGTGGAGGGCGGGCCCATGATGATGTAGTCCGCCACCTGCCAGAAGCCGAGCTCGTAGTTCACCGCGGCGCCGACGTAGTCGGCGGCGTCGATGGTGCCCTTCTCCAGCGCCGGGTAGACATCGGAGCCCGGCAACAGCGTCGTGCGCGCACCGACGGCGGCGAAGGTCTCCGCCACGATACCGCCCGGCATGCGCAGCTTGATGCCCTTGAAGTCGTCGAAGCTGCGCAGCGGCTTCTTCGAGTGGATGAGGTTCATGTCGTGATGGACGTACCCGAGGAACTCAAGTCCCTGCTTGTGGTAGAGGTCCTTTACGTAGCCGAAACCGCCGTAGGCGCCGAACATCATGTCCCAGTGGTGCGGCATGGACAGCGCCATTGGGTAGGAGCTCATGAACACGCCGGCGGGCATCTTGCCGGCCCAGTACACGGTGAACCAGTTCATGCCGTCGAGCACGCCGTTGCGCACGGCATCGGCGAGCTCGAAGGCACCGGCCACGGACCCGGCCGAATAGGGCTCCACCGTAACCTCGCCGCTGGTCAGTTCCTTGACCCGCCCGGCCCAGCTCTCGAACGTCTTGTAGCCGGTCGTGCCGGCCTGCCAGGACGACTGCACGCGCAGCTTGATGCCGTTGGCGGCGCTGGCATTGCGGATATGCGGCGCACCCAGGATAGCGGCGGCACCGCCGGCACCGAGCGCGGCGGTCTTGAGAAAGCGTCGCCGGCTGGTGCCGGTGTTCTCCACGGGACGATCCATCTTCTCGGTCATGTCGCTCTTCTCCTCGCAAGGACCCTGTCGGGTCGTACTTCTGCTTCTGCTGTTTCACGCCCCGTTCTACAGGGGGCGCTCCCGATAAAGCCTAGTCCGCCTTCGCCAATTCACACGTCGCCCGTCGGGCGACGCACGAGGCATCCGCCCGCAGCGTGGCGCAACGGGTTACGGAATCGACGGGACGAACAGGCGTGTGCTTCCGAACGATACCCACGGGGGTTCTCTCTTATTATGTCGTCGTCGTTCAGAATATCAGGATTTCGGCGCGCCGCCAGTACCGCGTGACAGCGCGTTTCTCTCAGGATTTCGGTGAGTTACGATTGACGTACCGTCAACCTCGGGCACCAGAAAGCCCGGCGCCGGGGCCACCGGTCACTCCGGGTAACGGCGGCGGCGCGCGCGGTGCAGCAGGCGCCGCCGGCTGAGCCAGTGGCGATAGGCGAGCCGGAAACGCTCGAGCAGCAGGTCCCATTCGGTGGAAAACACGCCGTGGATGGGTACGGGCATTCGCAGCCCGGTATCGTCCACCCCCGCGCACACCGTTACCCAGCGGTCGAAAGCCTCGCCACGGAACTGGAGCAGCAGTTCCCCACCGTTGCGGCCCGCGTGGGTCTCGGCCGCGCGATGGGCGCGCACGCGCTGCAGCAGCAGACCGCGCAGGTATCTGTCGGACCAGGACGACTCCACCTGCAGGTCACCGCACGGCACCGACGATTTCCGGTCGAGAATGCGCAACTCCAGCATGGTACTAACCTTCCACGGGTTAGTGCTCCGCCTGGGGGCCATGAATGAACCTGTACGGTTTCATGCTAATCCAACAACCCGCTTGTGGGTAACTACGTGTCAGGGCACGACACCGCCGTGGGAGCGGCATCCGGGGAACAGCGACAGAGGCACGGTGGCACTACCCGACTTCCGCCGGCATGGATTACCGGGTCGCCTAAACCAGCCCCAGCAATGCCGGTCTGCAGGCGGCCGTGCTGAGCGGTCTGGCCGTCGGCGTCATGGCGCGCAGCACGCTCACGCCGGGCATGACCGTGCTGGGACCGGACAGCGGCATGCCCGCCATCGGCGACATACAGCTCGAGCTGCTGCGGCGGGACGGGTCCGGGAATACGCTCGTCGAGACTCTGTGCGACCACATCGTCGACGCGTTCCACAACCGCAACGGCCTCACGGCCGCGCCCTGGCGCCTGACGGGTTAGCTAGGAGTCCGCCGAGCACGCGGGCACATCGATACCCTTCCGGATCGGGCGCGAGCCACCGGCGGCAAGCCACTCGACCACGGCGGCGCCGGTCATCGGCCGGGCCACGCCGAATCCCTGGCAGAGCTCACAGCCCTGCTCGGCCAGCCACTCGCGCTGTTCCGCGCGTTCAACGCCCTCACCCACGACGGACGCGCCGATCCCGTGGGCCATCATGATCACCGCACGGCATATCGCGGCGTCCCTGGAGTCACCCGGAAGGCCGGCGGTAAAGCTGCCATCAATCTTGACGACGTCAACGGCGAAACGCTTGACGTAGTTGAGGCTGGAGAAGCCGGTGCCGAAGTCGTCCAGCGCGACCCGGAAGCCCAGATCGCGCAACTCCGCGAGGTTGCGCTCGGCGACGTCCGGGTTGCTCAGCAGGGCCGTCTCGGTGATCTCCAGCGTCAGCATGCCGGGTGTACCGCCACAGCGCTTGACGAACCGCGCGAGCTGCTCGACGAAGTCGATGCTGGTGAACTGGCGGGCGGAGACGTTGATGCTCACACGCAGCGGACCGACTCCGGCGTCCGTCCACCGCCACCACTGCGCGATCGACGCCTCGATCACCCAGTCCGTCAGGGAGATGATGCGGGCGGACTCCTCCGCGATGGGCACGAACTGCCCGGGGCCGAGCCGACCCCGTTGCGGATGCGCCCACCGGACCAGCGCCTCCACGCCAGCGACCGTACCGTCGGTGGAGACGATCAAGGGCTGGAAGTCGAGCAGCAGCTCGTCGCGCTCCAGGGCACCATCGAGCTCCGAGGCCAGCAACAGGCGGTCGCGACAACGGGTGGCATCCTGCTGCGAGCTGAAGCACGCCTGATCCCGGCCCTTCTCCTTCGCGGTCTGCAGCGCCGCGACCGAACGGGTGAGGAGATCCCCGGGGTCCCGGGCATCCTCGGGCAGGCGTGCCACACCGATACTGCCGGTGGGTCGAAGCTCGTAGCCACCGATGGTTACCGGGCTGCGCACCGTCTCCAGAACCGCCTCCACGCGCGTGGCGAGATCGCCGTCACCCGCGGCGCGAGCGAGCAGCAGGCCGAAGGTATCGGCCGACAGACGGGAGAGAACGCCACCATCGACGGCGAAACGGCCCAAACGCTCGGCCATGGCCGCGAGCAGGGCGTCGCCGCCCCTATGCCCCAGGGTCTCGTTGATGCGCTGGAAGCGATCGAGGTCGATGGTGAGCAGGGCGGCCGGGCCGCCGTGCTCGAGGGTCCTGTCGATTGCCCGGTACAGCCCCTCCCGGTTGAGGCTGCCGGTCAGCTCGTCATGAGTCAGCCGATGCGCGAGCTCTCGTTCCTTTGCCTTGAGCGGCTGCAGATCCACGGCGATGAGCGAGAAGAAGTGCAGCTCGCCGGTATCGTGCCGGCTGGTGGCGAGCGTCAAGGCCACGGCCATGGGACCGGCGGCGGTGCGGAGAGTCGCCTCCCCCTGCCAGCTCCCGCGCGCCAGAGCGGCCGGCAACGCAGTCTCGCGGAGATACCCCCAGGCGTCCTCGGGAAACAGATCCCGCAGAGACGCCGACCGCGTGCCGACCCCGCTGATCCCCGTCAGCAACCGACCCGACTCGTTGAGAAACTGCAGACGCTGGTCCGCATCGGCGGTGGCGACGGTGTTGGGGGAACCCTCCGCCAGCGCGACGAGGCGCTGGCGCTCGGCCTCCACCAGCGCCAGTGACCGACGGTCCCGCAGGACCATCACCGTCCGTACCCGGCCATCGACGCGCTCCGAGCGCATCGTAACGGCGACGGGGATCCGCTCGCCGTCCGCACGGTGGACCGAGTACGGATATTCGACGACACCGCCGCCCGGCGGCGCGCTCGCCGCCGGGCCCTGGCTGCACAACACGGACAGACCCGGCAGCCAGTGGTCCAGCCCGCTGCCGCGCAGATCCTCCACCGGACAGCCAAGGAGGTCGCAGGCGGCGCGATTGCCGAATTGCACCAGCCGGTCGCCGTCGAGCAGCAGAACACCGTCACCGGCGGTCTCCAGCACCAGTGTCATCAGCTCGTTGCTCGTCGCCAGCTCGCGGTCGCGGGCCTCCAGGCGGGCCACCAGCCGCTCCGTGCGACGGGCGGCCAGATTGAGCGCGAGCACCATCCGGCCGACCTCGTCCGACCCGCGGCGACGCGCGCGCGCGGACAACTGTCCCCGGGCGAACGCCCGGGCGGCCAACATGACCTCGCGCAGGGGGAGGAAATAGCTCCAGTAGAGGTAGCCGATGAGGAGTGCACCAGCGGCGATGAGCACGACAGACGCCTGCCGCAGGAAGCGGCGGTCGGCGGCGATCGAGCCCCGCATCGCCGCCACATAGTCCCGCGAAAGGCGGTCGGCGGCCTTCAGCAGCTCGTGACCCGCACGGATACCGGCATACGGGGAAGACGACGACGCCCCGTCGCCCGCGTCCGCGAGGGCGGCGTCGCGAAGGGCGAGCCAGTGCTTGCGGACAGCCGCCAGATCGTTGGAAAGCGCCTGGTCGGACCCGACCCCGCCGGACGTCACACGGAACGCGCCTTCCAGGCCCGCCAGCGCGCGATCCATGTCCTCCACCCGCCGGCGCAGCCGCTGCGGCGTGGCGAGGCCGTCATGGGCCTCGAGGAACGCGAGCGCCGCGCGCGGCGCGAGGGCGTGCATCCGGGCCACGCGAGCCGTGGCATCGATGCGCCTCTCGAGTGTCCCGGAGTGCGCGTCCACCATCAGGGCCGTTGCCACCATCGCGGAGAGCAGGATGCCCACCAGGACGGCCAGCTTGACGATCACCGGTACTCCGCTCCACCGGCGGCGCAGGCGCCGCCAACCGTCACGGGCAGTCAGACGCACGATCGATTCCCCCCCCTCAGTGCTCCCCCCATGCACGACCCGCGACGTTGGCCTCCATGGCCTTGATGCGATCGCGCATGGCGCCGGCCTGCCGAGCGAACTGATCGATGGTCCGCTCCATGTCGGCGATTTCATCGACCGCCTGGCTCTGCTGGCTATTACGATGCTTGAGCTCCCGCAGCAGACGGCGCAGGCGATGGTTCTCCTTCTCCATTTCCCGGGCCGTCGCTTCCGACTCCTTGACGCTGCGGCGCAGGGCACCGATGTCCGCCTCGTAGCGGTGTTTGAGTGCCTGGTTGTTGCTGGCCGCCATGTCCAGTCGGTTCTTGAGGCGCTCGATGACCCCGTCCTGATCCTGCAGCTGCCGACGCAACACGGCCTGATGCCTGTCGATCCGCGATTCCGCGCCGGTCAGCAGCGTCTCCATGCGATGGGACCGGCGCTGTTGACCTTCGCTCTGCTCCACCGCCGAGGCACGCGCCTCCAACGGTGCCACCTCCGGGTCGGCCAGAAACTCATCGAGCCGGGCACGTTTGCGCTCGTAGCCGGCGAGCAGGGGCTCGACCTGCTCACCGAACCGTCCCCGCAGGACGCGCGTCAGGTCACGGCTGGCGGCCGCGCCCTCGGCAGCCTGCCCGTGAAGGCGCCGGAAGCGCGCGCGGTACGGCCGGACATCGCGTAGCTGGGCGGTGAGCTGTCTGATCTGGCGGTCACGCAGCGACAGTCGATGCTGCAGCCGCTTGACGTCGGTGCTGCGGGTATCACCATGCTCGCCGGCTATGGCCTTCAGGAGACCGGGGAGGATCTCCTCGGCGCGGGCCAGACTGTCCAGCAGCTTCCGCGTCCCGGACTCCCGCCGGGCCCAGAAATCGACCACGGCGGCTTCCGCGGTCTGCACGGAGAGGTGTTCAAACTCCAGGTATTCGAGCTGCAACGACTGGGTGACGCGTTCGGGAGCGAGCTCGGCGGGGACCTTGCGGATGTGCCGAACGGGCGACGGCAATCCCTCCTGCTGCCGGCCGAGACGAGCGCGCAGATTCCCCAGCCGCTGCACGACGAATTCGTGGTAGCGCGAGCGCTGACCGTGAACCCGCCGCTCTATCTCCTCTCGGTGCTTCAGCCGGCGGGCCGTACGCCGATACAGGTAGCCCGCGCCCACCGCAACGATCGCCAGCACGGTCGCCACTTCGACCACGGCCACGAAGAGCATCGCCAACCGATCCATTTCCCACCCGAAACAATGAGGCTTTGTGAGCGTGCGCAGATCGTCGGCGCCGCCGCCAATACGAGAAATCAATCACGTACCTGTTAGTTAGCATGCGCTATCCGGGATACTGGTTCCGAGCGCCACCTCACAACGTGGTGACAGGGGGACCGTTCGTCGATGCGCGCGGCGGGCGTTTCGGCTACCGTAGGGCGCGTCCGCGGACGGGTGTTGGGCGCGCGAGGATACGATCATGACGGACCCGGGTAAGGGCAAGTATGCAGTCATCGGGCTCGGCAGCTTCGGCAGCACGGTGGCCCTGGAGCTGGAACGGCTGGGCAATGAGGTGCTGGGCGTCGACCAGAACGAGGAGGCGGTCAACGCTATCGCGGACCGACTGGCCCACGTGGTGATCACCAACGTCCGGGAGGAACGCAATCTCCAGGAGCTCGGACTCGTCGACTACGACGCGGTCGTGGTCGCCATCGGCGAAAACCTCGAATCCAACATCCTGTGCACGATAGCGCTCAAGCAGATGGGCGTGAAGCAGGTGTGGGTCAAGGCAGTCACGGCCAGCCACCACCGGGTGCTGAACAAGCTCGGCGCGGACCGCATCATCCACCCGGAGCACGAGATGGGCGAATACGTTGCCCAGGCGCTGAACTATCCCTATGTGCTGGACTACATTCCCCTCGGCAACGACTACTTCGTCGTGGAGATCGAAGCCACCGAGGCGATCGCCGGCCGCACCGTCACGGATCTCGACCTCGAGTCGCAGTACGACGTCCGCTTCGTGGCCCTGAAACACGGCCGTCAACCGATGTACGAGGAGGCCACCGGCGTGACGCTGGCCGAAGGCATGCGGCTGGTGCTGGTCGGCCCCCTGTCGGGACTGCGCCGTTTCGGGAGAAGCCTGTGAGGCGCTGGCTTCCGAGCGGGCTCGCCGCGCCCATGCACCGCGGCGACGTGCTACGCCTGTCACCGCCCGCCACGCTTTCCCTGCTCTTCCTCGGCCTCATCGGCACCGGCACCGTGCTGCTCTCGCTGCCCTTCGCGACGACCGAGCCCATCGGTCTGCTGGACGCCGCCTTCACGGCCACGTCGGCGGTGACCGTGACCGGACTGTCGGTGGTGGATACGGGCACCGGCTTCACGCTGTTCGGCCAGATGGTGATCCTTGTGCTGATCCAGCTCGGCGGGCTCGGGGTCATGACTTTCGCAGTGTTGGTGATCCTGCTCCTCGGCCAGCGGGTCGGCCTGCGGCAGTCCCTGCTGCTGCGCGAGGATCTCAATCACACCTCGCTGGGCGACCTGCTGAGGCTGGTGCGGATCATCCTCGTTCTGGTGATCGGCGCCGAGGTGTCGGGCGCGCTGGTGCTCGCTGTCCACTGGGCGCCCACTATGGGTCCCGTTCACGCCTTCTGGGAGGCCCTGTTCCACGCCGTGTCTGCATTCAACAACGCGGGCTTCTCGCTGTGGCCGGACAGCCTCACCCGCTGGGTGGACGATCCCGTGGTCAACGTGGTGATATCGGCGCTTGTCATCCTCGGCGGGCTCGGCTTCGGTGTCATCGCCAACCTCCGCCGCGTGCGGCGCTGGAGCCACCTCAGTGTCCATACCCGCCTGATGCTCGTCGGCACGCTCGGACTGATCATCTGGTCAGTGGCGGCCACCGCGGTCCTGGAGTGGGACAACCCCGGCACCCTCGGGGCCCTGCACGACACCGCAAGCCGACTCTGGGCCGCCTGGTTTCAGGGGATCACCACAAGGACGGCCGGGTTCAACTCGGTCGATATCGGCGCCCTCCACGACGACACGGTGCTCACCTACATTTCGCTCATGTTCATCGGCGGCGGCAGCGCGTCGACGGCCGGCGGGGTGAAGGTGACGTCCTTCATGGTGCTGGCGGCGGCGACACTGGCCTTCCTGCGGCGGCGCCACGAAGCGGTCGTGTTCGGGCGTACGATCCGGTCCGACGACATCCTGAAGGTGCTCGCCCTGACCTTCATCGGACTGCTCGTGGTGATGATCGGCACATTCCTGTTGCTGCTGACCCAGCACGGCAGTTTCCTCGACCTGAGCTTCGAGGCGGCGTCGGCGTTCGGAACGGTAGGACTCTCCCGTGGGGTTACCGGATCGCTGAACGGTTTCGGACTCGGTGTCCTGATGGCGCTCATGTTCATCGGCCGGATCGGCCCGCTGGCCCTCGGCTTCCTGCTGGCCACCCCGAGCACGGCGCGCATTCGCTATCCCGGCGCGACGATCCAGCTCGGCTGAAGTGGACAGGCGGGCACGACCGCGTTTTTGGATACTTCGTCACAGTTATTTGTCCAACACGTCGCTTTTTTTGCGCCGCGACACGGCGTAGCATTTTGATCATCGAAGGGTGCTCAATTCGGCAGCCTTCTCAGCTCTCTCCTCCTCTTGGCCGGCCCACAGTGCCGGCTTTTTTTTGCCCGCGCACGGCGCGGCCGGTGAGGATTGGCCGGCGAGACGATTTCTGGAAAGTCGGTCACAGGTGAATGTCTGCCCAGGCGCTTTTATTGCGACGCAACATACCCTATACTATGTCCATCGAACGGCAGCAAAGGCGCCGTTCCACCATCTCTCCTCCTCTTGGCCGACCGCATGGTCGGCTTTTTTTTGCCTGAACGACAGACGGCGGGCGGACCGCCACGGCGTCTGTCCGCGATGCACCCCTACGGCAGTGCCCTACGGCGCCGCGGGTGTCGGCTTACTGTCGAGAAAGTCAGTACGCATCTGCGTACGCGGAGGAGATGCACGCGTCGACCGGATGCTCGGCGCGCGGGGCACCCGGCCGACGGGCGCAGGGGGGGGGATCAACCTAGGGAACCACTCCCTAGGCCTGGAACCGGCGCAGCAGCTCGCGCAGTCGGTCGCTCATCGCCGCGAGCTCCTCGCTTGCGCCCTCGATTCGCTCCACGGCCGACACCGACTGCTCCACTGTGCCGTTCACGCGGTTGACGCTCTCGGTAACGGTGGAGGACGTGGCGGTCTGCTCCTCGGCCGCGCCGGCGATCTGCGCATTCATCTCGGTAATGCGGTTGACGTTCTCGGCGATACCGGACAACGCGTCGCCCGCCCGGGCGGCGCGGTCCACCGTGCTCGTGGCCGCGGACCGGCTCGACTCCATGATGCGCGCGGCGCTGCCGGCACCCGACTGCAGTTCCTCGATGATCGACTGGATCTGGCCGGTGGACTCCTGGGTACGGCTCGCCAGCGTCCGCACCTCGTCGGCCACCACGGCGAAACCGCGCCCCTGTTCGCCGGCACGTGCCGCCTCAATGGCGGCATTGAGCGCGAGCAGGTTCGTCTGCTCGGCGACGTCCCGGATAACGTCCAGCACCGTGCCGATGCGCTCCGACTGCTCGCGCAGGGTCTCCACGGCCTGGGCGCCGGACTCGACCTCCGAGGCGAGCGAGTCGATGGCATCCACCGTCTCGTGCACCACCTTGCGGCCGTCATCGGCGCCCTGGCTGGCGACCTCCGCGCTGGATGCCGCCTCGGCGGTATTCCGGGCGATCTCCTGGGCCGTCGCGCTCATCTGGTTGATAGCGGCAGCGACCTGCGCCATCTCGCTACGCTGGTTGTGGACGGTCTCACGGGTCTCGCCGGAGATGGACGTCATGTTCTCGACGGAACCGGCGAGGCTTTCGGCTTCCCGCGCAATACCGCCCACCACGTCCTCCAGGGTCTGCAGAAAGCGATTGACACTGTCGATGAACCGCCCCACCTCGTCACGGGCGCCACGGGTCAGCCGGGTACCGAGGTCGGCACTACCGCTCTCGATGTCCCGGAGCAGACCGGTCAGCTCGTGCTCTGCACGCAGCACCGGCCGGATGACGCCTCGCGAGAGGAACCACGCCACGGCCAACCCCGCGATCACGGCGGCGATCAGCAGCACCACGGTCGTGCGCTGCCCGTTCTGCGCGGTGGCGTTCGCCTCGTCTGCAATCTTCCCGAGCGTATCGAATACGCTCTGCTGGATGCCGGATGCGAGCTTGGTCATCTTCTTGCGTCGGGCCTCGAGCGCCCTCTGCCCGTCCAGCGCGGCGGACGTGCTGGCGGCCATCTTGTCGAAGTTGTCGACATAGGTCTTTAGGTCGCTCATGCCTTCCTTGACATAGCTCTTCTGGGAGTTGCGCGTGAGGAGCTTCATCAATCGCCCCATGCCTTCCTGGGCATTCCTGGACGCCTTGTGAAGCTTGTCGGCGGTCTCCTTGCGGGGCTCCACCATGTAGCGCCGTGCGTTCATGCGGACACGGAGTACGTCGCGATTGGCCGCCTCCGCGAAGTAGGCGACCGTGTAATTGCCGTCATTGAACGCCGCGCGGGAGAGGTCCATCAGCGTTTTCTCGACGCTCTGCCCCTTGGAGTCGAGGACCTTGGCGACGATGTCGTCCGCCTGCTTCAGGTTGGCTACGACCTGCTTGTCGAAGGTCTTGCCATAGTCCGAGTAATCGGCGTCCAACGCCTCGACCATCCTGGCGCGCGCGGGATTCGTGATCGCCTTGTGGGCATCCGCCAGAGTCTCCTCCAACGCCTTCTGGCGGTCATGGAACGTCTTCAGGGAGGCCGCGGAGTGGCTGCGGAGGTAGTCCTTGAGGGCCAGCTCCTGGGCGTTCAGCGCGTTCGCCAGGTCAGTGGCGATGCCCGTCTCGGGGGCGACGTCGACGGCGACCCTGGTCATCAGTCCGTCAACCGACGCCAGCCGGCTGACCGCGATCAGCCCGACCGCGACGAACGCCGCCAGTATGATCAGGGGGGCGGCGAGCATCTTGAGCATGAGCCCCGGTCGCCGCACCTTGTTCCACATCGCACCCATCTTGCCCCCCCACGCATAATCGTCTCTGAGGTGACGTATCGGCAGGCCACGCCAGACCTTTAGGGTTCGAAACCGAACCCGGCACACTCACGGAACGCGTTATCGGGCACGCCCTGATAATGGATCGCCATGGCCCGGCAGCTTGAGCTGTCCGGGGTCGCCGAAGGCGTCGAGACGCGGGCGCGGCTCGCCTTCCTCCGGGAGAACGGCTGCGACGTCGCCCAGGGCTTCCTGCTGGGACGACCGGTGTCCGCCGCCGAGGCGCGAGCGATCTGGCTCGCTGACGAAGCGGCGGCTACGGCACGAGGATGACCGACTCCGGCAGCTCCACATCCATGGTAATGGGCAGATGATCCGATAGCGGATAGTCGACCACCTCCGCCCGCTGCACGCGCAGTGACGAGGACACCAGGATGTGGTCGATATTGCGATGGGGACGCCAGCTGGGATAGGTGTTCAGGTCGTGGACCGGCTCGCCCAGCGCCGTGTTGTCCAGCAGGAATCGGACTTCGTCGCTGGTGGACAGGCAGTTCAGATCCCCCATGACCACCACGTGCGGCAGCTCGTTGACCAGGTCGGCCACGTAACCGAGCTGGCGCATCCGTGCCCGCTGCCCGAGCGCCAGGTGAAGGAGCACGACCGTCAGGCTCTCTCCCGGGCCGCCGAACCGCAGGATCAGTGCTCCGCGCCCCGGAATCATGCCCGGCAGCTTGTGATCGCGCACCTCCAGCGGCCGGAACCGGCTCAGCACCCCGTTGCTGTGCCGGGCGAACCGGCCGATGCGGCGGTTGGTCTGGAAGTGCCAGTAGGGGAATCCGCCGCGACGGGCCAGGTAAGCGGTCTGATTGACGAAGCCGCTGCGCAGGCTGCCGGCGTCCAGCTCCTGCATACCGACGATGTCGAAATCGGCGACCAGCTCGGCGATCCGGTCGAGGTTGCCCATGCGGTCCGGATGCGGCAGCAGGTGACGCCAGCTACGGGTCAGGTACTGGTGATAGTAGCGGGTCTCGATACCCGTCTGGATGTTGTAGCTCATCAGCCGCAGGCGCCGGGGCTCGCCCGCGCCGGTGTCCGCGTATCGTGCCCGCGGCTCGGCGTACGCCGTTGGCGTGTGGGTCATCGTTTCCCGCCTCGCCGCTATGCGGCCCTCCGGCAGAACACAGGGGCCGGCGAGGACGCCGGCCGTGAGCTACTGCTTCTGCACCTTGTCGATCAGATAGTCGACGACGTCCAGCATCTGCTTCTGGCCGCCGGCCGTGGACGGATCGACGATGTAGCGGCCGTCAACTGCCATGGACGGCGTGCTGCGGACGCCATAGTCCTTCACCAGCTTGGCGGCCCGGCGCATCTTCATGTCCACCGCGAAGGAATCAAAGGCGTCGGCGGCATCCTGCCGGTCGACCCCCTGCTCGGCGAAGAAGTCCACCAGACGGGCCTTGCTGTCCAGCCGCCGGCCCTGGACGTGCAGCGCGTCATAGAGCGCGTCGTGCGTCTTGTCCAGCACCCCCAGCGTCTCGGCCACGTAGTAGGCCTTGGCCAGCAGCGCCCAGCTCGCACGACCGAACTTGACCGGCACCCGCACCAGCACGTGATCGTCCGCGTGCCTGGATTCCCATTTGGTGAGAAGGGGATGGAAATCGAAGCAGTGCGGGCAGGCATACGAGAAGAACTCGATGACCTCGACCTTGCCGCTCTTTTCCGTGGCCGGCTGCGGCTCCGGGAGGACACGGTACTGATCGCCGGCCGTCGGCGTCGCGGCGTGCGCCGCACCGGCGAGGAACATCAGGGAGGCCAGAACGGCCGTCAGAAGTCGCATGGATCTCTCCTCTAGGGCTTATTGCCAATCCGCTCAGAGCTGGCCGTAGGAGTGCAGACCGGACAGAAAGATATTCACGCCCAGAAAGGCGAACGTCGTCACCGCAAGCCCGACAACCGCCCACCAAGCCATGGGACGGCCGCGCATCCCCTTGGTGAAGCGCATGTGCAGCCAGGCCGCATAGTTCAGCCAGACGATAAGCGCCCAGGTTTCTTTCGGATCCCAGGACCAGTAGCCGCCCCAGGCTTCCGCGGCCCACAGCGAGCCGAGGATGGTCGCCACGGTGAAGAATGCGAAGCCGAGCGAAATGGCACGGTACATGACGTCGTCGAGCTTCTCCAGGCTCGGCAGCCGCGCGGCGATGGCACCGTCCTCCGGGGCCCCGCCGCGGATGAGATAGGCCACACCGAGCATCGCCGCCATGGAGAAAGAGCCGTAGCCGATGAAGTTCGCCGGCACGTGGATCTTCATCCAGTAGCTCTGCAGCGCAGGCACCAGAGGCTCGATCCCGCTCGCGTGGCGGGCGAACTGGTACCACAGCAGAAAGCCGACGGCCGCGGAGATCACCGTGAGCACGAAGGCCCCCATGGTCCGCGTCCCGGCCGAGCGCTCGAAGTAGAGATAGATCAGCGAGGTGATCACCGAGAACAGGATGAACACCTCATACAGATTGCTCACGGGGATGTGGCCGATGTCCGGCCCCATCAGGTACGACTCCCACCAGCGCACCATCAGCCCCACCAGCCCGGCGCCGGCGGCGATCCAGGTGAGCACGGAGCCGGTGCGCAGGGAGAAGTCGCTGCGGGCGATCAGCCCGATGAAGTAGGCGAGCGTGGCCGCGGGAAAAAGCGCGCTCATCCACATGATCGCGGACTGGCTGGAGACGAAGTACTCCAGGAAGAAATCGCTGTGGGCCGCGTCCAGTGCCGGATAGCGGGTCACGGCGAACAGGCTCACCACGCCAACAGCGATCAGGAACGGCGCGATCGAGCGCCAGTGCCAGCCGAGCCCGATCGCACCCAGCGAGACGCCGGTCGTGATCCCGATCTCGTAGGGGTTCATGACCCCGTGGTAGCGCCCAATGGTGAGCGCTGCCACGGCCGCCATGAACACGGCCCACGCCCAGTCGCGCAGCGCCAGGCGCCGCCACAGAGGGGGCCGCTCCAGCGCGCGAAGCATCTCCTGATGTGAAGTCGCCATACAGCTACCCCTCAGTCCTGTCGGACTCGCCGTCCCCGTCGAGTTGTCGGTCGAGATTCGCTTCCAGCGCCTCGAACTCGCGGCGGAAGCCCTCGGGATTGCGTTGACTCACCCCGGCGAGCAGAAGTTCCGTGTAGCCGTTGCGCGGAATCACCAGCGCCCACAGACGCCGATGCGCCACGTAGAACAGCAGGAACACCCCGGCGATCAGCAGACCGAACCCCAGCAGCACGACCGGCCGCCCCGGCGCCCGCGTGATCTGCAGTCCCGCCGCCTGTCGCTGTTTGAAGCCGGTGAGCTGCAGCCAGACCGGAGCGCCGTACCGGGCGATCCCCGAGACGGCATCGAGCGCGTCCCCGAAGAACCGCCGCTGTGTGTCGTCCAGATCGACGGACGACGCTGACACCTTCCGCTCGTTTGCGATAGTGCCACGATAGACTTCCGAGAGCGTGCGTTCCAGCACCATTCGAGAGAAGTTCATCAGCGTCTGGCGACGCTTGTCGTCGTCTCCCCCCGCCTTGATGCGTTTGCGGACGTTGCGCTGCACTTCCTGGAAGCCGCCGTCGAGAAGATCGCCGATCATCACCTCCGCGGTATGCGACACCCGGGGCACGAGGCTGCTGTCGTCCATGCTGAGATCGGCCAGCAGGCCGGACGCGGCACGCTTCGCCGCCGCCGCCACGGCATCATGGTCGTGGAGTCGCGCCAGGAAGTCCATGAAGCGCCTCGGCGAGTTGTTGTCGTCTGCCGGGATATGCAGGTAGCGGAACGACTCCCCGGGCGAGCTGCGCACGCCGGACAGGTAGTAGCTCGCACCGTCGATGCGCTGCGGCGCCATGTAGTTGTGGAACTCGCGGGCCTCACCGGAGGGACGACGCAGCTTGTAGGTGAAGCTCGGTCCGACGTTCTGGAACTTGCGCCCGGTCTTAACCCCTTCGGGATTGGGCCGGACGTTGAACATCTTGAAGTCCGTCAGCTCCAGCGTGCGTTTGGCGCCGGCGACCTGCAGCGGCTGGTTCTGGAACACCCGCCCGTCGACGGTTCGGGCGTCGCCGACGTTCCCCTTGAGTGGCCAGGCGTGGATATCGAGCCTGGAGCCGCCGTCCTGGAAGCTCGCCTGGTAGATCGTGTAGCCCTTGTAGGTGAAAGGGTGGTTGACGCGAATGGTGTCGGTCACCGGCTTGTCGCGCTTGGGGTCGAGAATGCTGATATCGCTCTCGAACGATTTGGGCTTCCCGGTCGGGTAGTGCTTGATGCGAAAGTCGTCGACGCGGATGTCGAAGGGCAGATCCTGGACCACGTAGCCATCGCGCAGCGGCAGGAAAACCACGCCCGCCTCCTGTCCCTCCGGGATCGTCACCGACCCCCGGAACGCACCGGTGCCCACCGGCAGACGGCTGTCTTTCGGTACCTTGGACACCGGCAGGTTCTGCGTCTCCACCCTCAGGTCGCCGAACTGCTCACGCAGCTTGAGCGGCAGGCTGCCGTCGATGAGCGCCCCCACGCAGATGACCACGATGGCGAGGTGCGTGAACACATAGCCGAGGCGGTTCACTCGCCCTTTCATCGCTGCCAGCACGCGCGTCTCGCCGCGCTGCTTGCGCCGCACGCGATAGGAATGCCCCTGCATCAGTCGCGCCGCGACCAGCTCCGTCTCGTCAGCGGACAGCTGCAGGTGCCAGCTCCGGTGGTTGCGTAGCACCCGCAGCGATGTCGCCTGCACGTGGTCCCGGTAGCGGGTGACCTCGCGCCACATGACCGGGGCATGACGGACCAGACACACCGAGGTGGACACCACGAGGAACCCGAGGATGGAGAGGAACCACCCGGACGAGTAGACGTCGTAGAGGCCGAGCCTCCGGAACACCTCGAACCAGAACGGCCCGAATTTGATGACGTAGTCGCCGTAATCCTGGTTCTGCTGGAGAACCGTGCCGATGATCGAGGCGATGGAGACGGCCACCAGCAACGTGATGGCGAGGTTCATCGAGCCGAGAAACTCGAGGACGATGCGCCCCGTCGACCGCTGTCGCCGCCGGCTGCTCTCTGTGGGTTCAGGATCTCGGGCCATGCACCGTACCGGAACAGATGAAGTTGGCACCCCCTGACCCTCGGCGGACGCTCCCCACAGTCAACGGGTGCCGGGCCGCGCTGCGCCGCGCGGCGGTGATCTCTCCGACGGGGGGACGCGCCGGCAGGCGCCGGGGGCTGCTACTCGGCGCTGGCGGACTGGTTGCCCTTGACGTAGAGACCGGAGACGAAGGAAGCCACCGCCTGGATCTCGTCATCAGACAGGTTTTTGGCCACACCGTTCATGATCTGCGCCGCCGGATAGTCGCCACGTTTGTCCGCACGGTAGTTCTGCAGCTGCGTGGCCACGTACTGCGCCTTCTGGCCGGCCAGCCGCGGATAGGGAACACCGGGATTGCCGTAGCCCGCCGCACTGTGACAGGCCGCGCAGGCGGGCACGCCCTTGGCGGGAATGCCGCCACGGTAGATGTGCTCGCCCTTGTCGACCACGGACTTGTCCGCCGCACCGACCTCCATCTGGAGGGTGGAGAAGTACACGGCGAGATCCTTCATGTCCTGATCCGACAGGTTCGCGACCTGGCCCCACATGATCGGGTTCTTGCGGTCGTGGCTCTTGAAGTGCTTGAGCTGCAGGTAGAGGTAGCTGGGATGCTGGCCCGCCAGGTTGGGAAACTGCCCGTTGCTGCTGTTGCCCTTGGCCCCGTGACAGGCCATGCAGGCGCTGGCCTTGCTCTTACCGGCCTTGGCATCGCCATCGATGGTCACCTGGGCCATCGCGGCCGTGCTGATCAGCAGGAGCGCCAGGAGGGCGATCAACCGGCTCTTCATCATCACGCAGCAGTCTCCTGTCAGGGCGGCATAAGCGGGAAAAGGCGCGCGGAATCGCTGGTTTGTCCGGCACCGAAGCGACCCGCAGTTATACCAGCCGCCCCATAAAGGGTCAATTTCACACCCCCGGGCGCCGCACGGTTATGACAGAATGCCTCGCCACGACGATCAGCCGAGGGAGCGCGCCGCAGGATGAACCCGATCTATCGCCGGGCCCACTTTCTCATGGGCGTACCGACGCCCGAGGGACTGCCTCCCGACACGGGGCTGGAGGTGGCGTTCGCCGGCCGCTCGAACGCCGGCAAGTCGAGCGCCATCAACACGGTGACCGACCAGAAGTCGCTCGCCCGCACCAGCAAGACCCCGGGCCGCACCCGGGAGATCATCGTGTTCCCCGTCACCGAGGATCGGCGTCTGGTGGACCTGCCCGGCTACGGTTTCGCCAAGGTTCCCGAGTTGGTTCGGCGTCACTGGCAGCAGGCGCTGCCGCGCTACCTCTCCACCCGCCGATCGCTGGCCGGACTGGTGGTCATCATGGACGTACGCCATCCGCTTACCGACTACGACCGGCAGATGCTCGCCTGGTGTCAGGATCGCGACCTGCCCGCCCACGCGCTATTGACGAAAGCCGACAAGCTCAAACGCGGCCCGGCGATGAACACGCTGCAGCGCGTGCGCGCCGAGATGCAGCGTGAGTTTCCCGGCGCCACCGTTCAGCTGTTCTCGGCCCTGAAGCGCACCGGCATCGACGACGTGCATGCCCGGCTCGACGAGTGGCTGCAGCTGGGAGGGTAGGCACGAAGCGGTGCTCACGAACTATCCGTAGGAGCCGCGCCCCCGCGGCGAATCCCCGACGGGGGTTCGGGCCGCCGCCATTCGCCGCGGGGGCGCGGCTCCTACGGGAACGCCGGTCGGCGGGAACGGCCTGTGTCGCGCCAATTATCCGACCCAAAAAAGAAAACCCCGGGAGCCATGGGGGGTGGCTTCCCGGGGCAAGATGCTCGGCCTTGGGGGCAAAACCGAGCATTTGTTGGCCCGCTAACAATGAGGAGGGACAGCGGGCCGCGCCGGGCACTGGCGCATCTATAATGACAGCATATTTCGCCGAAGGTTCAAGAGCCGGGATGGTTTTTTGTGCATTCGCACACGCGCGCCATGCCGGCGGCCGAGCGACATGTGATGCACCTCACGTTGCGGTGCGCAACCGCCGGCATCAGTGCGCCTCGTCCCAGTTGTCCCCAACCCCGGCATCCACCTCGAGCGGCACCGCCAGCTCGGCGGCGGCGGTCATGTAGTCGCGCACGCGCGCACTCACCTCCTCGACCTGGCCGGCCGGCACCTCGAAGACGAGCTCGTCGTGCACCTGCATGACCATTGCCACTTCCGGGCACTCCCGCTCCAGCCACTCGTCGACCCGTATCATGGCCCGCTTGATGATGTCCGCCGCGGTCCCCTGCATGGGCGCGTTGATGGCCGTACGCTCGGCATACTGGCGGCGCTGGCCGTTGCTGGCGTTGATCTCGGGCAGATACAGGCGCCGTCCGAACACCGTCTCGACGTAGCCCTGCTCGCGGGCGGCCCGGCGGGTACGGTCCATGAAGTCGCGCACGCCGGGATAGCGGTCGAAGTAACGGTCCACATACTGCTGCGCCTCCTCGCGCCCGATGCCGAGCTGCCGGCCGAGCCCCCAGGCGGACATGCCATAGATCAGGCCGAAGTTGATCGCCTTCGCCGCCCGGCGCTGCTCCGCGCTCACTTCGCCCGAGGCACCGCCGAAGACCTCCGCGGCGGTGGCGCGGTGGATATCCTCGCCCTGCGCGAAGGCCCGTCTCAGCCCCTCGTCCCCGGAGAGGTGGGCCATGATGCGCAGCTCGACCTGGGAGTAGTCCGCCGCCATGAGGCGGTACCCATCGGCGGCGATAAACGCGCGGCGGATGCGCCGACCCTCGAGCGTGCGCACCGGGATGTTCTGCAGGTTCGGATCGGAAGACGACAGGCGCCCGGTGGCGGCCACGGCCTGGTGGTAGGAGGTGTGAACGCGCCCGGTCCGCGGGTTGACCAGCCGCGGCAGCTTCTCCGTATAGGTGGAGCGCAGCTTCGCCATCGCCCTGTGCTCGAGGATGAGTCGCGGCAGCGGATAGGTCTCTGCCAGCTGCTCCAGCACCGACTCGGCCGTGGACGGCTGACCTTTGGGCGTGCGGCTCGTCACCGGCAGCCCCTGGCGCTCGAACAGGATCTCCTGGATCTGCTTGGGCGAGCCGAGGTTGAACTCTCCGCCCGCCTCATCGAAGGCCTGGCGCTCGATGTCCTGCATCTTCTCCGCGAGCTCGCCACTCTGCACCGCCAGCAGATCCCGGTCCACCAGCACGCCGCGGCGCTCCATGCGCGATAGCACCGGCACCAGGGGCATCTCGATATCGCGGAACACCGACGCCGGTCCGGGCAACGCCTCCAGCCGGGGCCACAGTTCCCGATGCAGGCGCAGGGTGACATCGGCGTCCTCGGCGGCGTATTCCGTCGCCGTGTCGATCGCCACCTGATCGAAGGTGATCTGCCGCGCCCCCTTGCCGGCCACGTCCTCGAACTTGATCGTCCCGTGGCCGAGATACTTCAGCGACAGCGAATCCATGTCGTGGCGCGTCGCGGTCGAGTCCAGGCAGTAGGACTCCAGCATGGTGTCGAACCGCACACCGCGCAGGACGATGTCGTAGCGCGCCAACACGCTCATATCGTATTTGAGGTTCTGCCCCAGCTTGGCGCGGCCGTCGTCCTCGAGCAGCGGCCGCAGCCGCTCCAGCACGTGCGTCCGATCGAGCTGGTCCGGCGCCTCCAGGCCCGCGTGGGCGACCGGCACGTAGGCCGCATGTCCCGGCTCCACCGCCATCGACAGCCCGACGATGGCGGCGTCCATGTAATCGAGGCTGTCGGTCTCGAGATCGAAGGAAAAGACCTCCGCCCGGGCCAGTCGCTCGTACCACGCATCCAGGTCGGCCTCGGTGAGAACGCAGTCGTATTGCGTCTCCATGCGCTCCGACGCGGATTTACCCGCCGCCGGATCGGACTGCTGCAGCTCCGACAGCCAGCTGTTGAACTCGTAGCGGCGGTATAGCTCCGCCAGGGCATCCAGGTCGGGCTCGGCGCGGCGGATCTCCTGCGGGCGCAGCGGCAGCGTGACATCGGTGCGGATCGTGGCGAGCCGACGCGAGAGGGCGAGCTCGTCGAGGTGCTCCCGCAGGCTCTCCCCCACCTTGCCCTTGATGTCCTCCGCGTGCTCGATGATGCCGTCCAGCGAGCCGTACTGGTCCAGCCATTTGGCGGCCGTCTTTGCACCGACCCTGGGCACGCCGGGAATGTTGTCGGAGGTATCGCCCACCAGCGCGAGCCAGTCCACGATGCGCTCCGGTGGCACGCCGAACTTCTCGCGCACGCCGGAGACGTCCAGCGTCGTGCCGGACATGGTGTTGAGCAGTGTCACGGACTCGTTGACGAGCTGGGCCATGTCCTTGTCGCCGGTGGAGACCAGCAGCCTCATCCCCACCTCGCGTGCCTGCACCGCCAGCGTGCCGATGACGTCGTCGGCCTCCACACCCGTCACCTCCAGCAGCGGCAGCCCCATGCCGGCGATGATGTCGCGCAGCGGCGCGCGCTGGGCCCGCAGGTCGTCGGGCATCGGCGGACGGTTGGCCTTGTACTCCTCGAACAGGTCGTCACGGAAGGTGCGCCCGGGCGCGTCGAACACCACGCCGATATGCTCCGGCTGGTACTCGGAGAGCAGCTTGCGGAGCATGTTGACGACACCGTAGATGGCGCCGGTCGGCTCGCCGGCCGCGTTGGACAGCGGCGGCAGGGCGTGGAAGGCCCGATAGAGATAGGACGAGCCGTCTACCAGAATCAGCGGCTTGGTCTCGGACATGGACGGGTTCCGTTGATGACAGGGTCGTGCGGACCGCCCGCGGCGGTCCGCACGATACAATGACAACATTGCTTGCGGCGGGAAAGACCACGTTTGCTGGTGATTCGTTGCATCGTTGCCTCGAGGGTAGTCGGTGTGTCCCGCGATCGTGTCGCCGCCCCGGCCGTCCGGTACCGGCGGTTCTATGGTACAAATCCCGGCCCGGCGGTACAGTGATTCCAGCATGTGCGGTCATTGCCGCCGCGGCCGGGGCGGTCCCGGCCGACACCCATCAAAGCCGGAGAAGGCATGGAGCAGCGCAGAAAAAACGACCACCGGGACC
>Ga0102944_1000722_pt1 | contig 24098 bp, 18 predicted proteins | sample SalPonD_shore_MG_FD_78172 | JGI IMG/M metagenome (GOLD analysis project Ga0102944, IMG submission 78172) | Salt pond soil microbial communities from South San Francisco under conditions of wetland restoration - Salt Pond MetaG... | ecosystem: Environmental > Aquatic > Marine > Intertidal zone >...
CGGCATCCCGCTCACGCTCGTCAATGCACTCGTGTACTGGGGCTGGATAGCGCTGCTGCGGTGACCCGCGCGCATTGCATGGCGCAGCGCACGTGCGATGATCCATGACATCATCCGCACCACGAAGCGAGACCACCGTCAGCCCGGCACCGGTACGGCGGCGATCACGACCCGGCGGCACACACATGCGCGGCAGCGAAGAGGACGTCACGGACCACGGCCTGATCGAGCGCATCGACGCGCAGCGGCGCGCCGCGCTCGCCAGCGGTGCCCTGGGTCCGATCGAGACACGCACGGAAACGGTGGTCGACCAGGGCATTCCCTTCATTCTGCGCACGGTGTCGAGCCTGGCGCAGAAGCAGGCGGCGCAGCGCCGCGCACGCGCGAGCGGACACGACGCCGATCCGTTCCTGCCGCCCTATGAGGCGGAGTTGCACGTGGGCCCCGTCCGTCCCGACCACGTGGCCCTGCTCAACAAGTTTCCGGTGCTCGAGGGCCACCTGCTCGTGGTCACGCGCGAGTACGCGCCGCAGCACGAACCGCTCACGCGCGCGGACTGCGAGGCATGGCTGCGCACGATGGCCGCGATGGACGGCCTCGCCTTCTTCAACAGCGACACGATGGCCGGCGCGAGCCAGCCGCACCGGCACCTGCAGTGCGTCGTCCCGCGCGAGCCCTTGCCGATCAGCCAGCTGCTCGACGCCGGCGGTCACCAGGGAGCGCCGTTCGTCCACGCTTGCGCGCCATTCCGGGCGGAGTGGCTGGAGGATCCCGTCGTCGGAGCGCAGGGATTCCACGACGAATACCGTGCCCTGCTCGTCCGTGCGGGCCTGGGCGATCCCGAGGCCGGCGAGCTTGCCGGTCCGTACAATCTCGCCGCGACACGCGAGCTGATGTGGCTGGTTCCGCGCCGAGCCGAGCACTGCGGACCGGTCGGGGTGAATGCGCTGGGATTCGCGGGCATGCTGCTCGCGGCGAACGCGGAACAGGCCGAGTACTTCCGGCGCGAGGGACCGCTGCGTATTCTCGATGCCGTGGCCGGGCTGCCGGAGGCCACGCAATGAGCGGGTGTCACTGCGGGTGAAGCGAAGCAATCCAGTGCGGCCTTGCCGAATACCACCGGCGGTGTGGATCGCCGCGGCGCCCGCGTCCGCGATATCTTCGATGCACCGATGACCGGCCGCTCACGCGCGGCCCAAAAGGAAACCACGCATGGCCGACCAGGCGAATACTCACAACATGGCCGTCTTCTGCGACTTCGAGAACGTCGCCCTCGGCGTGCTCGACGCGAAGTACTCCGCGTTCGACATCAATAAGGTGCTCGAACGACTCCTGCTCAAGGGCAACGTCGTGGTCAAGAAGGCCTACTGCGACTGGGACCGCTACAAGCAATTCAAACCGGCCATGCACGAGGCCTCGTTCGAGATGATCGAGATCCCGCACGTGCGCCAGTCGGGCAAGAACTCGGCGGACATCCGCATGGTCGTCGACGCGCTCGACCTCTGTTACACGAAGTCGCACGTCGACACCTTCGTGATCGTCAGTGGCGATTCCGATTTCTCGCCGCTGGTGAGCAAGCTGCGCGAGAACAACAAGCTGGTCATCGGCGTCGGCGTGAAGAGCTCGACCTCGGACCTGCTGATCGCCAACTGCGACGAGTTCATCTTCTACGATGACCTCGTGCGCGACTCCGAGAAGCCTGGTCGCCGCAAGCGGCGCTCGGGCAAGAAGAGCGCAGCGAAGAAGAAGGACGCGAAGGCGCAGGCGGCGGACGATCGCAAGCAGGAGGCGATCGACCTCGTCATGGCCACGGTCGAGGACCTGTTCCGCGAACGCGGCGAGGAGGACAAGGTCTGGGGGTCGATGGTCAAGCAGGCACTGAAACGCCGCAAACCGGGTTTCAACGAGAGTTATCACGACTTCAGCAGCTTCGGGCAACTGCTCGAGGAAGCGCGCGATCGCGGCCTGCTCAAGCTGCAGCACGACGAGAAGTCGGGCGGCTACATCATCCAGGGATACAGCGCGGACGATTGAGCGCGCGGCGGCGACCGAAGCGCTGTTGCCCGATTGAACCCCGGCCGGCAACGGGGACCCAGTCGTCGTTGCGATCCTCGGGTCGACCGCGGCGACCGGCACGGGCACGCGCCTGCCGGAGCTGCGCAGACGTCTGGTTGACCGTTGCGGGGGGCTGTGTTTGTCTAAAAGACCCTGACGTGCCGTGGATAGTTCGGCACACCGCCTTCACAAAAGGGGGATTCCCATGAAGGGCATGCTACGTTTCACATCGGCAATGGCTGCGGGGCTCGCCGCCATTGCCGCCATGCTTCCCGCGACCGCGAACGCGGAGACCTACACCGCCGGAATCGAGGCCTCGTTCCCGCCGTGGGCCTACGTGGAGAACGGCGAAAAGAAGGGCATCGCGGTCGACGCGATGCGCTGGATCGCAAAGGACCAGGGCATCGACGTGAATTTCAAGGATCTGCCGTGGCCCTCGCTGGTGCCCGCGCTGGGGCAAGGGAAGATCGACCTGCTCGTCACCGGCCTCGACGTCACGGAGAAACGTGACCAGGTCATCGATTACTCGATCCCCTGGTACGTCAACAATGACGCGCTGATGGTGCCGAAGGATTCCGATCTCAACGTCGTCACCGCGCTGTCGAATGGCGCGACGATCGGCATCCAGAGCGGCTCCACCCAGTACCTCTGGGCGAAGGACAATCTCGTCAACAATCCGGATATCGACGTCTCGATCAAGGGCTACGACAGCTCCGTCACTGCCGTGGAGGACATGGAGACCGGCCGGGTGGACTCGTTCATGGTGGATGAGCTCACCGCAACGGAGTTCGCCTCCAAGCGCGACGACATCAAGACCATCGCGATCCTCATGGCCGAGCGACCGATGGCGCTCGCGGTGACCGATGGGGATCCGCACAAGCTGCTGGGCAAGCTCAACAAGGGCATCATGAACATGGTGGACACGGGCAACTGGCGCAAGATCGTCAAGAAATACGCGCCCTACATGCCGATCAAGAACGTGCCCGGGTACATGCCGCAGAACATCGACCATTACAAGAACCCGCCGGGGATCGAGCTCGACAACTGATCGTGCCGTCCTCCTCACCAGGGGCACGCTGACCTTTCGACCGGGGCCGGACAGTCGTCCGGCCCCGGCGTTCATGCGCGGAGTCACCGATGTCGATCTACGGTGTCCTGTTCGAGCAGTTGCCATACCTTCTGCAGGGGCTCGGTATTGCCGTGCTTCTGCTCGTGGCCCTGTTGCTCGTGGGGCTCATTCTCGGTCTGGTGTTCGCGCTCGTGGAGATCTACGGCCCGCTGTGGGCCCGGATCCCCGCGTATGCGGTGGAGCGCTTCGCCCGTGGCGTGCCCGCCATTATTCTGCTGTTCCTGTTCTACTACGGGCTCGGCAACCTGTTTTCCATCGGTTCATTCCTGGCCGCAGTCGGAGCGCTCGGATTCCGCTCGGGCGGATACCAGTCGCAGATCTTCCGCGGAGCCATCCAGTCCGTGCCCTACGGGCAGATGGAGGCCGCCCGCGCCGTCGGCATGAGCCGCATGGGCGCGGTCGCCTTCATCATCGTCCCGCAGGCGTTGCGTCATGCCATCGGCCCGTGGTCGAACGAGTTTTCCGCGGAGTTCAAGGACACCTCGCTCGCCTACGTCATCGGGGTGATCGAGCTGACGCGCCAGGCGCACTACATCATCTCGAACCAGCACGGCCATACGCTGCCGGTGCTGTTGTTCGCAGCCGTGCTGTATTTCATCGTCAACCGTTTCGGCAACAGCCTTCTGTATCGTCTCGAAAGTCGCCTGGAAGTCCCGGGCTTCGAACGGCGGAGCTGATATCCATGTCACAACCTCTGCTCGTCATCGAGGATCTGCACAAGAGCTACGCGGGGACCGAGGTGCTCAAGGGCATCTCGTTTGATCTCGACCGGGGCCAGACCAAGGTACTCATCGGTCCGTCGGGCTCAGGCAAATCCACACTGCTGCGCTGCGTCAACCATCTAACGCGGCCGGACCGCGGGCGTATCGTGCTCGACGGCGAAGAGGTCGTGGACAAGCGTATCAACGCGATCCGGGCGACGATCGGTTTCGTGTTCCAGGACTTCAACCTGTTCACGCACCTGCGGGCGCTGGACAATGTCGCCGTCGGGCTGTGGCGCGTGCGCGGCATGGACCGGCGCAGTGCGCGGGAACGGGCGGCACGGGAGCTCGATCGCGTCGGCATGGGCAACCGCGCGCAGGCCTATCCCGCAGAGCTGTCCGGGGGGCAGCAGCAGCGGGTGTCCATCGCGCGAGCGCTGGCGATGGACCCGCGCGTGATCCTGTTCGATGAGCCCACGTCGGCGCTCGACCCCGAACTCACCGAGGAAGTCGTGGAGGTGATGCGCCAGCTCGCCAGCGAGGGCATGACGATGCTCGTCGTGTCGCACGAGATGGGTTTCGCGCGTTCGGCAGCCGACGAGATCATCTTCATCGAGCATGGCGTGATTGTCGAGGAAGGCCCCCCAAGCCAGTTGTTCCGGGATGCGCAGCAAAAGCGCACGCGCGATTTCCTGCGCATCATCTCGGGCAGTTACGGCCAGGAAACCGCATCATGAAGGGTTTTTTCGCCTTCGCCTGGGAAAACCTGCCGTACCTCCTCGACGGTGCGGTGATCGCGCTCGCCCTTTGGACGCTGGCGATGATTCTCGGGTTCCTGTTCGCACTGGCGCTGACTTGGTGCCGAGTGTACGGCGACCGCTTCCTGTATGCGCTGTCGACGGGGTACGTAGAGGTGTTCCGCGGCACGCCGATGATCATCCAGATGTTCGTGATCTACCTGGGCCTGCCCGACGTGGGCGTGGTGATGAATGCGTTTGCGGCGGCCACGATCGCCATGGGGCTGAATTCGGCGGCGTACCAAGCGGAATATTTCCGCGGCGCGATCCAGTCCATCCCGGCGGGCCAGATGGTGGCGGCCCGCGCGATCGGCATGAGTCGGTTCGATGCGGTGCGCACGGTCGTGCTGCCACAGGCGATGCGGCACGTGATCCCGCAGTGGTCCAACGAGGCGATCCTGGAGCTCAAGTTCACGTCGATCGCCTACGCCATCAGCGTCCACGAGATCACCGCGCGCGCGTACGAGATCGGGTACTCCACGTTCCGCTTCTTCGAGATCTTCCTCGTGGCGGCCGCCATTTACCTGGTGATGACGACCGTGGTCGCGCAGGTCCTCGACGTGGTGGAGCGCCGCGCCCGCGTCCCCGGCATTGGGGCACCGGCAGCGGATCGCGCGGGGGCCTGACCGGCGACGGAGCACGCACGGCCGGGCGAGCCGGCGCGTTCGGCTCTGGCCTGGTGTTCATCGGGGCCTCGATGCCTTGCAAGGCCGCCCCATGTCGACGACGGTCCCAGCGCCTGTTCGCGCCGCGCCGAACGCTGTCCAGCTTTCGCCGGGAGGGCGGATTGGCCTCTTGCCGCCGTGGCCGCTCGCAGCCCGGATGGGGCTGAAGCCGGAACCCCGGAGATGCGGCCTGTCTATGGGCTCTGCCCTGCCGCAGCGCTCGCGCCCACGAGCCAGTTGTGTACCCGCTGCGCGCCGGCCGACAAGGGCCGGTCCGCTGCCACCGTGGCCCAGTACGCCCTCGGCGTGTGCATCTCCTCGTCGATCGCGAGCACGAGCCGCCCGTCGGCCAGCATGTCGTCGATGATGGGGCGCCAGCCGAGGCCGATCCCGCGCCCGGCGAGCACGGCATCGAGCAGCATCGGGTAGTTGTTCAGGCGGATTCCGTGCAGGCCCTCGGGCAGCGTCACGCCGTAGTGCTCCAGCCACACCAGCCAGTCGATCACCACGCCGTGCAGGCGGTTCCAGTGCTCCGGATCGAGATGCAGCAATGTCTGCTCCGGCAGCCGCTCGGGGCCGGCGCCCGCCAGTTCCGGGTGCGCCTCGCGGTAGCCCGGTGCGCAGACCGGCACGATCGCCTCGCGGCCGAGCAGCGTGCGTGCCTGCCCCGGCGGCACCGTGTCGTCGCCGTAGCACACCGAGATGTCGACGTCGTCCGCCGACGGATCGAGCTCGCGGTCGCCGGCGAGGATGCGCACGTCGATCTCGGGGTGGCGTTCACGGAAGGCATGCACGCGCGGCATCAGCCAGTAGTTGGCGAAGGCGATCGTCGCGGCCAGGGTGACGGGCGGCTCGCCGGTGCTCATGCGTACACGGCGCACGCCGCGCGTGATCTCGTCCAGGCCCGAAGACACCGACTCCTGCAGCTGCCGGCCGGCGCCGGTCAGCTCGAGGCGACGCTGGCCGCGGTGGAACAGGCGCGTGCCGAGATGATGCTCCAGGCGTCCGATCTGGCGGCTCACGGCGGCTTGCGTGACATAGAGCTCGTCCGCCGCACGCGTGAAGCTGAGCAGCCGCGCGGCCGCTTCGAACGTCACCAGCGCGTTCAGCGGCGGCAGTGCGCGCTTGAGGGACGGCAGTTCGCGCTTCGGATCAGACATAACAAAATGTTATCGAATTCGCGGTCAGATGTCGTTTGACCCCTTGATGCATTGGCTCTAGCTTGGGTTCATCCGCATCGCGGCCATAACCCGGAAGCATCCGGCGGTGTCCACGGTGCGGGTGTGGCGGCCACCGGCAGGAGGACCACGATGAGCAACGATCCGCTGCTGCAGCCGTTCCGGCTGCGCGACCTCGAACTGAAGAACCGCGTGCTGTCGACCAGCCACGAGCCGGCGTATTCCGAGGACGGCATGCCGACGGAGCGCTACATTGCCTATCACGTGGATAAGGCGAAGGGCGGCATCGCGCTCACGATGATCGGCGGATCGGCCATTGTCGCGCCCGACTCGCCGCCGGCCTTCGGCAACCTCGACGTCACTTCCGACCGGATCATCCCGCACTTCCGCCAGCTGGCCGACGCATTGCACGAGCATGATTGCAAGGTCATGACCCAGCTCACGCATCTGGGTCGGCGCACCGGCAACTACACGGCCGACTGGCTGCCGGTGGTCTCGCCGTCGTGCGTGCGTGAGCCGGCGCACCGCGCGTTCCCGAAGATCGCGGAGCAGCACGACATCGAGCGCATCATCCGCGCCTACGGCGAGGCCGCCGTGCGCTGCCGCGAGGGCAACCTCGACGGCATCGAGCTCGAGGCCTACGGCCACCTGATGGACGCCTTCTGGTCGCCGCTCACGAACCAGCGTGACGACGACTGGGGCGGCTCGGTGGAGAACCGCACGCGCTTCGCGCGCGAGGTGATCGCCGAGATCCGGCGCCGGGTGGGCGATGACTACGTCCTCGGCATCCGCATGGTCTTCGACGAGGACAATCCGGGCGGACTGACGCGCGAGGAAGGCCTGGAGATCGGCAAGATGCTCGTCGACACCGGCCAGCTCGACTTCATGAACGTCATCCAGGGCCACATCGAGACCGACGAGGGGCTGTCACACGTCATCGCCAACATGGGGACGCCGCAGGGCCCGCAGGTCGACTTCGCCGGCGAGATCCGCGCCGAGCTGGGCGGCATCCCGACGTTCCACGCGAACCGAATCAACGACATTGCCACCGCGCGCTACGCCATCCGCGAGGGCAAGCTCGACATGGTCGGCATGACCCGCGCGCACATGGCCGACCCGCACATCGTGCGCAAGGTCGCCGCGGGGCAGGAGGACCGCATCCGGCCCTGCGTCGGGGCGGGCTACTGCATCGACCGCATCTACGAGGGCGGCGAGGCGCTGTGCATCCACAACCCGGCGACTGGGCGCGAGCGCACGATCCCGCAGGAGATCGAGTCGACCGACGGACCGAAGCGCAAGGTCGTGGTCGTCGGTGCCGGGCCGGCGGGACTCGAGGCGGCGCGCGTGTGCGCGGCGCGCGGCCACGAGGTGGTCGTGTTCGAGGCCAGCGACCGCGCCGGCGGGCAGCTCGCCTTGGCCTCCGTGCCGGAGCGCCGGCGTGAGCTGATCGGCATCGTCGACTGGCGCCTGGCCGAGCTCGAACACTTCGGCGTGACCGTGCGCTACAACACCTACGCCGAGGCCGAGGACATCAACGCCGAGTCGCCGGACGTCGTCGTCATCGCCACCGGCGGCCTGCCGAACACCGAGTTCCTGAGCGCCGGCGGGGATCTCGTCGACACGACGTGGGACGTGCTGGGCGGTCACTTCGACGCCAGTGGCGAGATCCTGCTGTACGACGACAACGGGCAGCACCCGGGCGTGACCTGCGCGGAGCACCTCGCACCGACCGGCGCGAACGTCGAGATCGTCACGCCCGAGCGCTTCATCGGCCAGCAGATCGGCGGCACCAACTATCCCGTCTACCTGAAGACCTTCTACGAGCACGGGGTGACGATCACGCCCGACCACCGCCTGCGCCGGGTGGAGCGCGACAGCGACGGCCGCCTGCAGGCGACGTTTTACAACGAGTACGTCAAGCAGGAGACCGCTCGCAGCTTCGACCATGTGATCGTCGAGCACGGCACGCTGCCGCTGGACGAGGTGTACGAAGCACTCAAGGCGGATTCGATCAACGGCGGCGAGACCGATCTCGCCGCCCTGGTGGAAGGGCGCCCGCAGGCCGTCGAGCACAACCCGCAAGGGAAGTACCAGCTCTTCCGCATCGGCGACGCCGTCGCGAGCCGCAACATTCACGCGGCGCTCTACGACGCCATCCGCCTGTGCAAGGATCTGTGATGCTTGCACAGGCGTCCCCGGCGAAGGGGCGCGCGCCGCCGGCGCAAGGCGATGTTTGAGCCGGAAACGTACAGCGAGCGCCGGGCGTGGCTGCGCGAGCGCGTCGGCGACGGCATCGTGCTGTTGCCGGGGAATCGCGCGAGCCCGATGAACTTCGCGGCGAACCTGTACCCGTTCCGCCAGGACGCCTCGTTCCTGTACTTCTTCGGCCTCGACCGGCCCGATCTCGCCGGTACCGTCGATCTCGACGACGGCGGCGCGACCCTTTACGGCGACGACGCCGCGCTCGAGGAAACCGTCTGGACCGGGCCGGCGTCGTCGGTCGCGGACGAGGCGGCCCGCGCGGGGGTGGCCCGCACCCGGCCCCGGGGCCGCCTCGTCGACGACCTGCGCCAGGCCGTCGAGCGCGGGCGGGCGGTCCACTTCCTGCCGCAATACCGGGCGGACAACGCCATTCTCCTGGAAGAAGCCCTCGGTATCCCGGCTGCGCGCGCGAGCGAGCACGCTTCGGCCACACTCCGGAACGCCGTGATCGCGCTGCGCGCGGTCAAGACCACCGCGGAGATCGAGCAGCTCGATCGTGCTGCCACCTTGTCGGCTCGTGTGCACGTCGCCGCGATGCACCGGACGCGGCCGGGGGCGTTGGAGCGCGAGGTCGTCGCGACGATCGAGGCGCTGGCCACCGCCCAGGGCGCGCCGCTGGCCTATCCCGTGATCTGCTCGCGCCACGGCGAGATCCTGCACAACGACAGCCGCGACGGCCGTCTCGAGGCGGACGACCTGGTGCTGTGCGACGCCGGGGTGGAGTCGCCGCTGCATTACGCCGGCGACGTCACGCGCACCTGGCCCGGCGACGGGCGCTTCACGCAGCGTCAGCGCGAGGTCTACGAGATGGTGCTGCAGGTGCAGCAGGCCGCGATCACCGCGGTGCGCCCGGGTGTGCCCTTCCGCGAACTGCACCTGCAGGCCGCGCGCGGACTGGCGACCGGGCTCAGGGACCTGGGGCTGATGCGCGGCGATGTCGACGAGGCCGTCGCCGCGGGCGCGCACGCGCTGTTCTTCCCGCACGGACTGGGACACATGCTCGGGCTGGATGTCCACGACCTCGAGGCGCTCGGCGAGGACCACGTCGGCTACGATGCCGAGTTCGAGCGCTCGAGCCGGTTCGGGCTGTCCAATCTCCGCCTGGCGCGGCGCCTCGAGCCCGGATTCGCGCTCACCATCGAGCCGGGCCTGTACTTCATCCCGGGGCTGATCGACCGCTGGCGGGAGGAGCGGCGCCACGAGGCGTTCATCGACTACGCCGCGGTCGAGCGCTACCGCGACTTCGGCGGCATCCGCATCGAGGACGACGTCGTCGTGCTCGACACCGGACACCGGGTGCTCGGAGAACCCTTGGTGAAGGAGGTCGATGACCTCGAGGCCACGGTACGGGCGCACGCATAGGCCCGGCGCGGGCCCCTGTTGCTGATGCCGAACCGGAATATCGAGCGCGGCGGGGATTCCCTGTCGGCATTTCCCCGCGGCGCGAACGGCGTCATCGCCCGCCGCGCGGCGCCCCCGTCCCTGTCTTCCCGGCTCCTTGTCGCTTGTTATCGTCGCCTCCGGCTGTCCGCTACACTCGGGTGACCACCCAAACCGGGGTATCGGCATGCGTACGATCAAGGCACGGATGGCAGGCGCCGTGGCGCTTGCCGCGATGATCGCCGCGGCACCCGCCGTGTACGCCGAAGGTATCCTCGTCGGCACGACCGATACGGTGCAGACGCTGGATCCGGCCAAGTGCTACAGCTTCTACTGCGCCAACGTGTTCCACAACGTCGGCGATACGCTGGTCTCGTATCCGCCCGGCAGCTCGCAGATCGCGCCCGATCTCGCGCGCTCGCTGCCCAGGATCAGCGACGACGGCAAGACCTACACCTTCAAGCTGCGCAAGGGCGTGACCTTTCACGACGGCTCGAAGATGACGAGCAAGGACGTGAAGTTTTCGCTCAACCGCAATCGCTGGATCAACCATCCCGAGGGCGCGGGTTTCCTGTTGTCCGGCATCGAGTCGATCGACACGCCCGACGACTACACGGTGGTGATCCACCTCAAGCGGCCGGACGTGACGTTCGCCTCGAAGCTGGCGTACACGATCGCCACGATCCTGCCTTCGGATGCCTATCCCTCGCCCGACGGCCCAATCCCGAACGACGCGAAGAAGTCGACCTACGAGAAGTACATCAAGGAGGACTTCATCGGCACCGGCCCGTATCGCATCGCGGACTTCCGCGAGAACCAGTCGATGCTGCTCGAGGCCTTCGACGACTACTGGGGCGACCAGCCGAAGAACGACAAGGTGCTGGTCAAGTTTTTCGCCAAGAGCTCGCAGATGCTCGTCGCGCTGCGCTCGGGCGAGCTCGATGTCGCCTTCCGCCACCTGACGCCGGCCCAGCGCGACAGCGTCGCGGACAATGCCGACATCGACACCTACAAGGGAGCGGGCGCGTCGATCCGCTACCTGGTGTTCAACCCGAACCTCGCGCCGGCCGGGCGCAAGGAAGTGCGCCAGGCGATCGCCGCCGCCGTCGATCGGGACCGCATCATCAACAACGTGCTGTCGGGTGCGGCCGAGCCGCTGTACTCGATGGTCCCGCCGGCGTTCGCCGAGGCCAACAAGCCGTCGTTCAAGACGCTGTACGGCGACAAGTCGGCCTCGGACTACCTGGACGAGCCGGTCGACCTGACGCTGTGGTACTCGCGCGGCCACTACGGCGACACCGAGCCGGCGTTCGCGCAGACGCTCAAGCGCGAGCTCGACGAGACCGGCCTGTTCAACGTGACCCTGCAGTCGGCCGAATGGGCGCAGTACACGGCGAACGCCTGGCCCGGCTCAAGCGGCCAGTATCCGGCGTACCTGCTCGGCTGGTATCCGGACTATCTCGACCCGGACGACTACCTCTCGCCGTTCTATCACTCGAAGGACAGCTTCGTGCGGATCTATGACAACGCGCGCATGGATCAGTTGCTCGAGGACGAGCAGACGGCGGGGGGGCCGAGTACCGGTGCCCGCATGCAGACGTTCGCGGACATCCAGCAACTGGCCGCCGAGGATGCGCCGATCATCCCGCTGTACGTGATCACGCCCCATGCGTTCGCACGCAAGGGCGTCGAGGGCGTGGCGGACACGATGGGACCGGCGCAGATCTTCCGCTACTACCTCCTGACCAAGGACTGATGATGGTAGAGCCGGGGACGGCCATGCGGCCGTCCCCGTTGCCGCGGCACGCGCTGCCGCCGGCGCAGTGCGGGGGAGGCATGCAAGTGTGAAACGCGGATCGCTGAGCCGCTACATCGTCGTGCGGGTGTTGCTCAGCATCCCGATGGTGCTGATCCTGCTCACGCTGGTGTTCGTGCTGCTGCACGCCGCACCGGGCGATCCGGTGACGGCCACCGTGGGCTCGCGTCTGCCGCCGGAGGAGGTCGCCGCACGCAAGGAAGCGCTCGGGCTCAACGACCCGATCCACGTGCAGTACGTGCGTTTCATCGGCGACGCGCTGCGCGGCGATTTCGGCGACCCGGTCACCGACCGGCGCAGCGTGCTGCAGATCGTCGCGGATACCGCGCCGGCGACCCTGGAGCTGGTGATCGCGGGCATGTTCGTGGCCGTCATCGTGGGCATCGTCGTCGGGGCTCTGGCCGGGCGCATGCGCGATTCGCCGTTCGACGTCGGCGGGCGCTTCTTCGGCATCCTGATCTATGCCACACCGCTGTTCTGGACGGCGTTGCTGGCCCAACTGCTGTTCAGCGTCCACCTCGGCTGGCTGCCGAGCAGCGGGCGCATCGGCGGGTTCTACGCGCCGCAGGACATCACCGGCTTCTACGTGATCGACTCGATCGTGACCGGCAACTGGGCGGCATTGGAGAGCACGCTGCGTTACCTGGCGCTGCCGGCGATCACCCTCGGCCTGCTCGTCGGCGGCGTGTTCGTGCGCCTCGTGCGGGTGAACATGCTGCAGAGCCTACGCGCCGACTACGTCGAGGCCGCGCGCGCCCGCGGTGTGCGCGAGCGCCACGTGGTGTTCCGCCACGCCTTCAAGAACGCCCTGATACCCGTGGTCACGATCATGGGCCTGCAGTTCGCACTGCTGATCGGCAACGCCACGCTGACCGAGACCGTGTTCTCGTGGCCGGGCATCGCCCGCGCCCTGGTCGACTTCATCGGCGCGCGGGACTACGCCGCCGTGCAGGGGATCGTCACCTTCATCGCCCTCGTAGTGGTCGTGATCTCGCTGCTGATCGACATCGTCAACGCCTTCATCGACCCGCGGGTGCGCTATTGAGGGACGGGACATGAATGCCGAGGCCGACACAGGCGCCGGCCACGGCACGTGGCGCGAGGCGCTGCGCACGCGGCTGCGGCACGCGTGGCGGCCGTTCCGTCAGGCGAGCCGCGTTTCGCGCGCGCTGATCTTCATCGGCATCGCCGTGCTGGTGTTCTACGCACTGGTCGCACTGGTCGGCCCGTCGCTGTACCGCTTCGGCGCGACGCAGTACCGCATCGAGGTCGCGCAAGGGCAATACGAGCCGATCCCGAATCTGGCACCGCCGTCGGCGACGCACCCGATGGGGACGACGCGCGACGGCTTCGACGTGCTTGCGCGCGTGATCGGCGGTGCCGAGCTCGCGCTCGAGGTGATGCTGCTCGCCGTGAGCACGGCGATGCTCGTCGGCGTGACGCTGGGGTTGCTGAGCGGCTACCACGGCGGCCGCATCGACCGCACGCTGGTGACCATCATGGACGCGGTCTACGCGTTCCCGCCGCTGGTGCTGGCGATCATCATCTCGTTCGTGTTGGCCGCCTACATCGAGCCGGGCATCGTTTCGGCCGCCGGAGCGGTCGGAATCGTCTACATCCCGCAGTACTTCCGCGTGGTGCGCAACCAGACGCTGGCGGTCAAGCAGGAGCCGTTCGTCGAGGCCGCGCGTGCGATCGGCGCGAAGAGCCCGACCATTCTCGGCCGGTACGTGTTCTTCAACGTCGTCCACACGGTCCCCGTCATCCTCACGCTCAACGCCGCCGACGCCATCCTGACGCTAGCGGCGCTGGGCTTCCTTGGCTACGGCGTGCAGCCGCCGACGCCGGAATGGGGCTACGACATCTCGCAGGCGATCTCCGATGTCGCGGCCGGCATCTGGTGGACCGCCTTCTGGCCCGGCGTGGCGATCGTGACGCTCGTGACCGGCCTCACGCTGGTCGGCGAGGGCCTCAATGACGTAATCAATCCGCTGCTGCGCGCCCGCGGCGCCTCCGGTCCGAAGGTGCCGCCGGACCGGCGGCCGCGCCGCCGCAGCGAGCAGGAAACGGCCGGCGACACCGCCGTTTCCGTGCGCGGCCTTCGTGCCGGCTATCGGACACCGGACGGCCCGCTCTGGGCGGTGGACGATGTCGACTTCGACATCCGCCCCGGCGAGAGCCTGGGACTCGTCGGCGAGTCCGGCTGCGGCAAGTCCTCTCTCGGTCGCGCGCTGCTGCAGATCATGCCACCCGGCGGCGTGACCCGGGGCAGTGTCCGGATCGGCGGCGACGAGCTTGTCGGGGCCGGTGAGCGGCGCCTGCGCCAGCGCCGTGGTGACGACATGTCGCTGATCTTCCAGGAGCCGATGACCCGGCTCGATCCCCTGATGCGGGTCAGCGATCACTTCGTCGAGATGATCCGCACGCATCATCCGAAGACCTCGCGCAAGCAGGCTCGGTCGATGGCGCGCGACGCCCTCGCGCAGATGGGGGTGCCGCCGACGCGCGCGGACAACTACCCGCACGAGTTCTCCGGGGGCATGCGCCAGCGTGTGATGATCGCGCTCGGCATCGTGCTCAAACCGCGGCTGCTGGTCGCCGACGAGCCGACCACCTCGCTCGACGTGATCGTCGAGTCGCAGATCCTGGACATCCTCGACCGGCTGCGCGGCGAGGAGGGCGCCGGCCTGTTGCTGATCACGCACAACCTCGGCATCGTGGCGGAGACCTGTGACCGGGTCGCGGTCATGTATGCCGGGCGCATCGTGGAGATAGGGCCGGTCGACCGCATCTTCCGCGACCCGAAGCACCCGTACACGCAGGCGCTGCTCGGCTCCACCATCTCGCTCGAGACGACCGAGCTGCGTTCGATCCCCGGGTATCCGCCGAGCCTGCTCGAGCCGCCGCGCGGATGCCGCTTCGCGGCGCGATGCCCGCGCGCCATGACGCGCTGCAGCGAGATCGACCCCCGGCTGACCCGGGTCAACCCCGGTCAGAGCGCGGCCTGCCTGCTGTACCCGGGCGCCGATGGCGACGAGGCGATCGCGGCAGGCGACGGTGCGAGCGAGGAGGAAACACCGGCGTGAGCGCGACGATGCCCGAATCGACCGCCGACGGCAGGGCACACGAGCAAGCGCCGCTGCTGGCGGTGGAGGATCTGAAGACGTACTTCCCCGTCCGCGGCGGCCTGCCCGGCGGCGGCTCGGAGCACGTCAAGGCAGTCGATGGTGTCACCTTCGACGTCGCGCGCGGCGAGGTCTTCGGGCTCGTCGGTGAGAGTGGCTCGGGCAAGACCACGCTCGGGCGTTCGGTGTTGAACCTGGTGACGCCGTCGGCCGGCCGGGTGCTCTACCGCGGCGAAGACCTCGCGCCGCTGTCCGAGCGCCGGATGCGGCCGTACCGCCGCGAGCTCAGCCTGATCTTCCAGGACCCGAACGCGTCGCTGAACCCGGCGATGACGATCGGCGAGGGTGTCGGCCATCCGCTGCACATTCACGGTCTCGCGCGCGACCGGGCCGACGCCCGCCGCCAGGTGTGCGAGATGCTCGACCGGGTCGGCCTGCATCCGCCCGAGTCCTTCCTGGACCGCTATCCGGAGGATCTCTCCGGCGGGCAGAAGCAGCGCCTGGTGATCGCGCGCGCGCTGATCACGCGGCCCAGGCTGGTGGTGGCGGACGAGCCGGTCGCGGCGCTCGACATGAGCGTGCGCGCCCGTGTGCTCGAGCTGATGCTCGAGCTCAAGCGCGAGTTCGATCTCACCTACATCTTCATCACGCACGACCTCGCAACCGCGCGCTTCCTGTGCGATCGCATCGGCATCCTGTACCTCGGCAGCTTCGTCGAGCGCGGCGATGCCGACACGCTGTTCGACGATCCGAAGCATCCCTACACGCGTGCATTGCTTGACGCGATCCCGCTGCCGGAGGCCGGGCGCCGCCACCGGCACAAGACGCTGCCGCGCGGCGAGATTCCCGATGCGGTCCGCCCGCCGGCGGGCTGCCGCTTTCATCCGCGCTGCCCGCAGGCATTCGAGGATTGCGGCTGGGAGGGGCGCGACCTGGTCGAGGCGGTCGAGCAGCGCTGGACGGGGGTCGATGCCGCCACGTTCGAGCAGGAACTCGCTCTGTTCGGGCGCCTGGACCGGGCCGAGGTGGAGCGTGCGAGCGTGCGTTTCCGCACGGCACAGCCCGAAGCGCTGGCCGCGTGGCTGCGAGAGCACGGGCCGCAGCTGCCGACACCCGTATTCGCTGCGGTGACGCAAGTGAGCACCGACCGCGGCGGTGTGACGGCCCGCTTCCGCCCGGCCTCCACCCCGGCCGAACAGTGGGTGGCCGGCCGGTGCACCGCCTGCCACCTCTATGGCGTCGCATCGCGCACCGACGATGATCCCGTGGGCGACGGCTGAGCGCCCGGCCCGGCCGGATGCCGGTACGGGCGCTGGTTTTCAGAAACGCAGGGTTGCGGCCAGGTAGGGCCCGGCGAAGTCGACGTCGGCGCTCAGGTCGTCGACGTCGTCGAAGTCGAGCGCGAAGCGCCGGTACCCGGCCTCGATGCCGAGCGCGCCCTCAGGCTCCCAGCCGACCGCCGCGCGCAGATCCTGCAGGCTGTCGCCGTTGGCGCTGATGGCGTTGATCTCGCCCTCGACATAGGCGCCCGTGAGTGGCAATTGGGCGCGCGCCGCCACGTAGGCGAGGGGCACTACGGCGGTGCCGCCCGCGCGATCGCCCTGGCCCGTGGTCCGGTTGCGCATCTCGACCTGCACGTCCAGCCGCCGCACGTCCACGCCCAGATCGAGCGAGACCCAGTTGTTCACCGGGCTGTAGTAGAACGTGGCGCCGGTCATCGTGACGTCGTACTCCGAATGCACCTGTTCGTTGCGCTGGAACTGCACCGGCCCGAACCGGCTCGTGCGCTGTATGGTCGCGTCGGCGCTGTCCGCGAGCGAGACGTGGTGCAGGCGGAAGTTCGGCAGCAGTGGCGCCGGGTGCTCGAATGACAGCGAGAACATCCCGCCGCCATTGCGCCCGAAGCCGAGATCGTCGTCGATGTCGAACCGATCGTCGCCCGACGCGACGGTGCCGGAGGGCGCGGCGTCCCAGTAGGCCAGTCGTGCGCGCACGTCGACCAGCGGGGCGCCGGCCGCGGGGGCACTGCCCGAGCACAGCGCCAGTGCCAGCGACAGCAGAAGCAGTCGGATCGAGGGACTACGTTGCGAAAGTGGCATGGAGAATCCCGGAGTGTGTCGATGTGCGGCGCGGGGCGTCCGGCGGCGAGCGTCACCGGGAGGCGCGAACGGGGTGACCCTATCAGTCGCGGGGCGCTTGCGAGTAGGGGGCGGCGGCGTTGCGGGGCGCAGGCACGACCAGTGTCACACGCGGCGCCGGCAGCGCTTGCGGTACCTGCCCCGGTCCGGGGCCTCGGTCCCGTTGCTCGAAGGGGAGGCGCTCGGTGCGGCGAGGTCCGGCCACGGGGGATCGATTTGGTTGAACGGTTTCCCTGTGCGGCCCGGCCGATGCGGTGCGGTGGCCGGCCACTCGCGTCGGCAGGCACGTGGGCGCCCTGTGCCGGCGGCGCGTTCGTCCGTGTTCATTGTGCTCAACCATTCTTGCAGGAGTTTCCCGGTGCACGCAGCATCCGCCTGAACGCCGGGCACGAAATGGGCGGTATGAACGGATCGCAAAGGGCGCCGTGGCGCGCCGTGCGGGCGTTTGACTCGGTGTACGGGGCGGGGGAGACTGCGTGCGATCAGTCGTCTTCAGCAACCGTCCTGCCGACATGAGCCTGCCGTGCATGCATCGTATCGCTCCGTTGACGCGATCCCCGGACTCGCGTGGAGGCCGCCATGCCAGTGTGTCGATTACCGCGAATCGGTGCGGCGGTCCCTGGCGCGGCCGTGCGCTTCGTGCCGACACGGGGTGGCGCGTACGACTGCGTCTGGTCACGCGGACGGAACCGCATGGGGACGGCAGCCGATGAGCCCAGTCGCCGGCCAGCGCGGCATCGATCGCATACGACCCGGAGCCCGTCGATGACGGGCGGGCGCGACCGCGACGAGCCCATACTGCCGCGGCTCGCCGCGGGAGAGCCCGGCGCCGCGCAGGAAGTGATCCGTGCGTACGGCGGCCTCGTGTGGTCGCTTGCGTTGCGTTTTAATCGCTCGCGTGACGATGCCGAGGACGCGGTCCAGGATATCTTCACCGACGTCTGGAAGAGCGCGCATCGTTACCACGAACAGCGTGCGTCCGAGCGCGTGTTCATCACGATGATCGCGCGCCGGCGCCTGATCGACCGGCTGCGGCGTGACAAGCGCCGCAGCGAGGTCGAGCCGATGGCGGCCGGCCCGGAGTCGCAGCAGCACCAGCCGGGCGACAGCGGCGAGCGTGGCTGGGATGCCGAGCAGGCGACGCGGGCCATGCAGCAACTGAGTGCGGACCAGCGCCGGGTGCTGGAGATGAGCGTGACCCAGGGGCTGACTCAACGCGAGATTGCCGAGGCGATCGACGTCCCGCTGGGAACGGTGAAGACGCACATGCGGCGGGGCCTGATCCGCCTGCGCGAAATCATGGCGACCGAAGGCATGGGTGCGACCGGGGAATCGGCAAGGTGAGCCAGGGCACTGACCAAAGGCTCGAGGAGTTGCTCGTCGCCCGCGCGGTCGAGGGGCTGGATTCCGCCGAGGCCGCGGAGCTCGAGGTCCTGCTGGCCGCGTCGGAGGATGGCGATCCCGAGGCGTACGACGCCGCGGCCGCCTGGGTCTGGCTGGCCGCCGGCGACGCCGACCAGCCGATGCCGGAGGACGTGGCGGAACGCGCCCGCGCCGCGCTGACGGGCGATGCCGCGGCGACGCCCGAGGCACCCGCGCGGCGGGTGGTGCCGTTCGAGGCGCGGCGCTCGGTGGCGCTGCGAACCAATCTGGGCTGGCTGGCTGCCGCGGCCATGCTCGTGCTCGCGGTCGCCGGCTGGTGGCCGCGCCTGCAGCAGTCGCAGCCAACGAACCTGGCGCGGGCCCGCGCCGAGCTGATCGAGACGGCGCAGGACGTGGTGCGCGTGGACTGGAGCAACACGGACGATCCGCGTGCGCAACGACTGAAGGGCGGGTACGTCGTCTGGAGCGACAGCCTGCAGAAGGGCTACATGACCTTCCGCGGACTGCCGGACGTGGATCCCTCGCGGAACGTGTACCAGTTGTGGGTGTTCGATTCCGGCCGCAGCGAGCGGTACCCCGTCGACGGAGGCGTGTTCGAGGCGCACCACGACAACGGCGAGGTGATCATCCCGATCCACAACAAGCTGCCCGTGCAGCACGCCAAGCTGTTCGCGGTCACGCTCGAGCCGCCGGGCGGCGTCGTCGTCTCCGACCGCGATCCCATCCTCTGGGTCGCCCAGCCGCAGAGCGACACCACCTGAGCGGGGCCGGTCTCGTTCGGGCGCCTGTCGGGCTCACGCCAAGGCGCCAAGCACGCCAAGAGAATGAGTGACCTGCCAGGATCGGGAAGCCGTGCCAGTCGACACATCCGCGGAGCCGTTGCGCCAGCACGCACGCATTTCGCAGCACGCGCGCGGGTCGCTGAGCAACGGGAGGAGGTGGAGTGCAGGGGCGGGCGGCGCCCTCCGGTAGCGACCGCCGGCGACGGAAGCACCGTGGCGGCAGTGCAATAGTGATCCCTGCGCCCTCTGCGTGCGCGGCGAGATTTCGGCGCACGGCCTTGGTCGCAGCATGGCGGCTCGGCGACACTCGCTTCCTTTCGTGGCGTGCTTGGCGCCTTGGCGTGATCTTCAACGCACGGCCCCAGCCCGTGGCTCAGGCGCAGGGGTTCGCCGGGGACGCCATGAACAGGCCCGCAAGCCATTGGCGGAACGCGCGCACGCGCTGCGTCTCGGCGGTTTCCGGCAGGCACACGAGGAAGTAGGCGAAGTGCTCATCGAGCGCGTGGTCGAAGGGGCACGCCAGCCTGCCCGTTGCGAGATCGTCGGCGACCAGCAGGGTGCTGCCGAGCACGACGCCGTGGCCGGCGATGGCCGCCTGCACCGCCATGCTCTGCTGGCTGAAGCGGGGGCCGGCCTCGGAGTCGATGTCCTCGACGCCCGCGCTCGCCAGCCAGCTCGGCCAGTCCGGTGCCGCGATCCCGCCGCGTTGCCAGTCCACGTGAATCAGGGTGTGGTGGCGCAGGTCGTCCGGTGTGCGCAGCGGGTGCACCCGCTCCAGCAGCCAGGGGCTGCACACGGGGAACACCTGCTGCGTGCCGAGGCGCTCGACGAACAGGCCCTTGTACTGCCCCGATCCGTAGCGCAGACCGACGTCGACGTCTTCCTGGCGGAAGTCCGTCATGCGCTCCGTGGCATCGATGCGCACCTCGATGTCCGGATGCCGGGTCCGAAAATCCTCCAGCCGCGGCACCAGCCACTTGGCGGCCAGCGACGGCGCCACGCTGACCGTGAGCGGCCGCACGCGGTCCACCTCGCGCAGACCGGCCACCGCTTCCGCGAGGCGGTCGAAGCCCGCGCCCACTCCGGGCAGCGCGCGCTGCCCGGCGTCCGTGAGCAGCAGGCCGTGCGGGTGGCGCTGGAACAGGCGCACATCGAGGTAGCGCTCGAGCGCCTTCACCTGGTGACTCACGGCCGCCGGCGTGACATGGAGCTCTTCGGCCGCGCGCGTGAAGCTCAGGTGGCGGCCGGAAGCCTCGAAGGCTCGCAATGCGTTCAGGGGCGGTAGCTGGCGGCTCATCGCTGTGGGGTCGGTTCAAGAATATCTAACAGGGGGTGTAGCGATCGTCCGTTGTGGACTTCCCTCAAGGCGCCATCATGTGGCGTGAGGACAGGAACTTGGCGTCATAACGATCCCGGCGGAGGGTAACACGATGTTGAACGAGTTTATGGGCGGGCCCACCGACGGCGCGCCCGCGCGGCAGACACCGGATCCGGCCTGGCGGCTCCTGGGGCACGCCTGTACCGGCTATGACTGGCACGGCGGTTACGGCTTCGGCACCGGGCGCATGAGGGGTACGCAGGGCATTGCCCTGTTCCGCCGCGTGCGCGACTGGTGGCGCGCGCGGCGGCAGGCGCGCGAACTGCGACAGCTGACCGAGCACGACCGCGAGGATGCCGGCCTGGCCGTGACCACACCGGCAACGCGCCGCCGCTCCCCGTTCGGCCTGACGGCCGATGCGGCAGCCGGCGCACGGGCCCGCACGCCGGAAGCGCCCGGCGGACCATGCCTGCCGCGGCCCTGCTAGGACTTCGGGGCACGATTGCCGGTGGTTGAGCGCGGGTTGCGGCCGATGATCGTGCGACACGGTGGCTTGCCGTTGCCAGCGGGCCACGCGGCACAGTCCCTCACAGTCCCTCACAGCGTGTACGGGTGTGGGGGCTGTCGTCGGATCGGGCAGGTCCCGCCCGTTCGGTGCAGACCTTCGCTACCGGCTAAACGCCACGATCAGGGCAAGCAGCACGCCAACGAACGCCAGGGCCGCCCCGGCACCCGCAAGCACGGGGATGTCAGCGGCACCGGTGCGGGCGAGCGCGGCGCGCCATTCACCGGGGCCCGGGACACGCCCCCGCCACGTGGCTAGGGTATGGCCGATCCGCCGGCGAAGCCCGGCCACAAGCGCGCCGGCTCGGGCGCAGGCCCCGGCGACCGGCACCAGTAGATCGCCGCTGGGCAACGCGCCCCAGACGCGCCCATCCGGGCGCCGCAGGAGCACCAGGACGATCGCGGCGCCGAGGGCGACGGGCCAGGACTGCCCGAGCAGCGCCCCGGGGGCGAACACCTTGCCGACGACGGGGCTCGCCGCGGGCAGCAGCCACGCAACGCTCAGTGCTAGCGCCACGCTCGCGTACCAGCCCAGCCGCATCGAGGGCATGGCACGCCCGAGGCCCTCTCCCGACGGCCACGTGAGGTACACGAATCGCACCATGAGCGCTGTACTGCCGACGGCGGCGAGCGACAGCACTGGCAGCAGCACCGCCCGGGACTCGCCATCGAGGGCGGCCTTGAGCGCCGCCTTGGCGACGACCCCGCTCGTCAGCGGCGCCCCGGCGATCGCGAGTGCGGGCACCACGAGCGCCAGCACGATCAGCGGGCGACGGCCCGCGGACGGCGTGACCGCCGCGGCGAGGAAAAGGGCGCCCTTGGCCAGGCCGTGGTGCAGTGCGTATAACGCCACGGCCGGTACCAGTCCCGGTGCCAGTGCCGGCTGCCAGAGGGCGGTGCCCACGCCGGCCGTGATCAGGCCCATCTGGCTGACGGTGGAATAGGCGAGCACCGTCTTGGCATCGGTCTGCACGGTGCCCACGACGGCACCGTAGAAGGCACCTGCCATGCCCAGCGCGGCCAGGCCCGCTCCCCAGGCCTCCCAGCCCGGCGCCCCCAGCGGCAGGAAGCGCAGCCAGCCGAGCACGCCGGCCGCGACCATTGCCCCGCTCAGCACCGCGCTGGCCGGCGCCGGCGCCACCGGATGCGCCAGGGGCAGCCACACGTGCAGGGGCAGCAATCCGGCCTTGATCCCGAAACCGACCAGCAACAGGGCCAGGGCGCACGCGCCGAAGCCGCCGTCCGGCCAAGGCCATGGCGCACCGGTGACGGCGACGTGCAGCGTCAATACCAGGGCGGCGTACAGGCAGACCTCGCCGACCACGACCAGCGTAATGTAGACCCGGCCCGCCCGACGGGCCTCGCGCGTGCCCGTGTGCACGACCAGGCCGTAGCTCGCGAAGCTCATCAGTGTGAAGAAGACGATGAAGCTGACCACGTCCGCGGCCACCACGAGGCCGAGGTTGCCCGCCATTGCGAGCAGGAAGAAGCCCGCGAACCGGTGCCGATCCGGGTCGTCGCGCAGGTAGCCGCGCGCGAAGACGCCGGCGGTCGCCCACAGGAGAGACGTGAGCAGCAGAAAGACGCGCGCGGTCGCGTCCAGCTCGAGCACCGTGCCCAGGAACAGCCACGGCAGCGCCGCCTGGTGGGTGCCGGCGGGCACGCACGCCAGCGCGAGGGCGGGCAGTGCCGCCCACGGCAGCAGCTGAAAGGCCGCGGGTCGGAGCCGGCCGGCCCAAGTGAAGGCCGCGCACAGCAACGGAACCCCGAAGCTGGCGATCAGCCCCCAGTCGACGCGCGTGAACGCGAGCTCGGCGAGCGGCTCCACGCCGTACTCACGCGCGACGATCAGCTTGGCCCACTCGAGCGGGCTGTAGGGCCATTTCGCCAGCACGCCGATCGCGAGTGCGAGGGCGGCGGTCACCAGCGGCGGGCCGAGCAGCGTCCACGGCGCTTCCCGGCCTCCGGGCGCGGGGCCAGCCGGCTCGCGCTCGGGCGCGCGGAACCAGGCCGCGTACACGATTGGCAGGAAGTACGCGGCATTCAGCGCGCTGCTGGCGACCATGACCGCGACGACCCAGCTCGCGCCCGCCTCGGCCGCGCCCAGCCCCAGGTACCACTTGGACACGAACCCGGCCATGGGCGGCACGCCGATCATGCCGAGCGCCGCGATCGTGAAGGCGGCCATCGTCCATGGCATGTGCCGCCCCGCTCCGTGCACCTGGCTGACCCGGTGCACGTCGAGCCTCTCGGCGAGGTTGCCGACGCAGAAGAACAGCGTGATCTTCATCAGGCCCTGGTGCACCAGGTGGATGATCCCGCCCACCGTCGCGACCGGCCCCGCGATCACGGTGCCCAGAGCGATGTATGCCACCTGGCTCACCGTCGAGTACGCCAGCCGGCGCTTGAGCCCGTCCTGTGAAAGTGCCCGCACCGAGCCGTACACGATGGTCACGGCGGCGAGGATGGCCAGCGGCGTGGTGACGCCGAGTGCGGCGGCGAACTCCACGCCGAACACGTCGTAGACGACGCGCGCGATGCCGAACGCCCCAGCCTTGACCACCGCCACCGCGTGGAGCAGTGCGCTGACCGGCGCCGGCGCAACCATGGCGACGGGCAGCCATCCGTGCAGCGGCACGAGCGCCGCCTTGACCCCGAGACCGGCGATCAGCAGCAGGAAGATCACCCGCAGTGTCGCGGGGTCGATACCGCCCTGCCCTGCGAGGACACCGGTGGCCACGAAGTCGATGGGACCGGCGACGGCCCGGAGCCAGACCACGCCCGCCAGGAACAGCGTGCCGCCGA
>Ga0102944_1000724_pt1 | contig 24094 bp, 25 predicted proteins | sample SalPonD_shore_MG_FD_78172 | JGI IMG/M metagenome (GOLD analysis project Ga0102944, IMG submission 78172) | Salt pond soil microbial communities from South San Francisco under conditions of wetland restoration - Salt Pond MetaG... | ecosystem: Environmental > Aquatic > Marine > Intertidal zone >...
CGCCGGCGGCCCCATGCGTGCCGTATTCGAGTGTGTGGGCATTCACAATGTGCTGGCCAAGTCGCACGGCTCCACCAACCCGGTGAACGTGGTTCGCGCCACCATCAAGGGCCTGCAGTCCATGCACTCGCCCGAATTCATCGCGGCCAAGCGCGGCAAGACCGCCGAGGAACTGACGGACTGAGCGCCATGGCCAAAGCAAAGAAACAAGTGAAGGTGACGCTGACCCGGAGTCTCAACCGCCGCACGGACCGGCACAAGGCCTGCGTCAGGGGCCTGGGTCTGCGCCGCATCGGCCATACCGTGACCGTGGACGACACGCCCGAGAACCGGGGCATGATCAACAAGGTCGCCTATATGCTAAACGTGGAGGAGGCGTAAGCCATGCAGTTGAACAGCATACGCCCGGGGCGGGGCGCCAAGCAGCCGCGCAAGCGCGGCGGCCGCGGCATCGGCTCCGGCCTCGGCAAGACCGCCGGGCGCGGGCACAAGGGCCAGAAAGCCCGCTCCGGCGGCTTCCACAAGGTCGGTTTCGAGGGCGGCCAGATGCCGCTGCAGCGGCGCCTGCCCAAGTTCGGCTTCCGCTCGCGCCTGTCCCGCATCACCGAAGAGGTGCGCCTCTCCGAGCTGGGCAAGGTCGAGGCGGATGTCATCGATCTCGCCGCCCTGAAGGCGGCACACGTGGTTACCAGCCGCGCCAAGTACGTCAAGGTTATCGCCTCGGGCGAGCTGGGCAAGAAAAAGGTCACCCTCAAGGGCCTGCGCGTCACCAAGGGTGCACGCGCGGTCATCGAGAAGGCCGGAGGCAAGATTGAGGATTAAGCGATGTCAGCGGTAAGCCAGGCACTTCCGGGCGGTCTCGGCAGTCTGACGCAGTTGAAGGAACTGCGGCAGCGGCTGCTGTTCGTCGTCTTCGCCCTGATCGTGTACCGGATCTGCACCCATATTCCGGTGCCGGGCATCAACCCGGCGGCCCTGGCGCAGTTCTTCAACCAACAGAAGGGCACCATCCTGGACATGTTCAACATGTTCTCGGGCGGCGCCCTGCGGCGACTGTCGGTGGTGGCCCTGGGGATCATGCCCTACATTTCGGCTTCCATTATCCTGCAGCTGCTGTCATTCATCGATCCGCGGCTGAAGGAACTGCGCAAGGAAGGCGAAGCCGGCCGGCGCAAGATCACCCAGTACACCCGCTACGGCACCGTCGTCCTGGCCACCTTCCAGGCCCTCGGTGTTGCCATCGCCCTGGAAGGCCAGCGGGCCGGCGGCCTGCCGGTGGTCATGGATCCGGGCTTCGGTTTCCGCCTCACCGCCGTCACCACGCTGGTGACCGGGACCATGTTCCTGATGTGGCTGGGCGAACAGATCACCGAGCGCGGCGTCGGCAACGGTATATCGATGATCATCTTCGCCGGCATCGTCGCGGGTCTGCCGCGCGCTATCGCCGGCACCATAGAGCTGGCGCGCACGGGCGAGATGAACGTACTGACCCTGCTGGGACTCTTCGCCGCGGCCATCGCCGTGACCGGCTTCGTGGTGTTCGTGGAACGCGGCCAGCGCCGCATCACGGTCAACTACGCCAAGCGCCAGGTAGGCAGGCGCATGTATGCCGGGCAGTCCAGCCACCTGCCGCTGAAACTGAACATGTCGGGCGTGATTCCGCCGATTTTCGCGTCCAGTATCATTCTGTTCCCGGCCACGGTGGCCGGCTGGTTCAGCCAGGACGAGAGCATGCGCTGGCTGCAGAACATCGCCAACATGCTGCAGCCGGGCCAGCTCATTTATACATTGCTGTACGCGGCGGCCATCGTCTTCTTCTGTTTCTTCTACACGGCCATCGTGTTCGATCCGAGGGAGACGGCGGACAATCTGAAGAAATCCGGCGCCTTCGTGCCGGGCATGCGGCCCGGCGAGCAGACCGCGCAATACCTGGACACCGTGCTGACCAAGCTGACGCTGGCCGGGGCGATCTACATTACTTTCGTGTGCCTGCTGCCGGAATTTCTGATCCTGCAGTTCAACGTGCCGTTCTATTTCGGCGGCACCTCGCTGCTGATCATCGTGGTGGTGGTCATGGACTTCATGTCCCAGGTGCAGGCGCACCTCATGTCCCACCAGTACGAGGGTCTTCTGAAGAAGGCCAACCTGAAGGGCCACGGCCGGCGCGGGGCATGATTGATGTTGAAAAACGATATCCCTATCGTTTTCCAACACGCAAAGCGAAAATGCGATTTCCGCTTTGCTTCATTTATCAATCGCAATATGCGATTGATAAATGCCGGTGCATCCGTGCACCGGACGCAGGTGTTTGAAGAACGGAGATTATTCGGCAGCACGCCAACAGTGAGCGTGGAGAGAGAGTCATGAAAGTCAGAGCATCGGTCAAGAAAATGTGCCGCAACTGCCGCATCATCCGGCGCCGCGGCACCGTGCGCGTGATTTGTTCGGATCCGCGCCACAAGCAACGCCAGGGTTAAGCGAGAGAGGAATCGATTATGGCGCGTATATCAGGTGTCAACATACCCGACAACAAGCATTTGCGCGTGGCGCTGACCTATATCTACGGGATCGGCAACAGCCGCGCCGGTGATATCTGCCAGGCCGCGGGCCTGGACCCGTCCGTCAAGGTCAGGGACCTGGTGGAAGCGGATCTGGACAAGATCCGCCAGGAAATCACCCGCTACGAGCTGGAGGGTGATCTGCGCCGGGAAACAAACATGAACATCAAGCGGCTGATGGACCTGGGCTGCTACCGCGGCATCCGCCACCGCAAGGGCCTGCCCCTGCGCGGTCAGCGTACCCGCACTAACGCCCGGACCCGCAAGGGGCCGCGCCGTATCGTCAAGCGTTAAGGAACACAGCGAATCATGGCCAAAGTACGTACGACCAAGAAAAAGTCGAAGAAGATGGTGCAGGACGGCATTGCGCACGTCCACGCCTCCTTCAACAACACCATCATTACCATTACCGACCGCCAGGGCAACACCCTGTGCTGGGCGACCTCCGGCGGCAGCGGCTTCCGCGGCTCGCGCAAGAGCACGCCCTTCGCGGCCCAGGTGGCGGCGCAGAACGCCGGCGAGGCGGCCAAGGAATACGGTCTCAAGAACCTGGAGGTCAACATCAAGGGCCCCGGTCCCGGCCGCGAGTCCGCCGTGCGCGCGCTCAACGCCGTCGGCTTCAAGATCACCAATATCGCGGACGTCACCCCGATTCCGCACAACGGCTGCCGCCCGCCGAAGCGGCGCCGGGTCTAAGGGAGGACACGCATGGCACGTTATATCGGTCCGAAATGCAAACTCAGCCGGCGCGAGGGCACCGACCTCCAGCTCAAGAGCCGCGCGCGGCCCATCGAGTCCAAGTGCCAGATCGACAAGGCACCCGGCCAACAGGGTACCAGGCCGAGGCGCCTGTCCGACTATGCCCTGCAGCTCCGCGAGAAGCAGAAGCTGCGCCGCATCTACGGCGTCCTCGAGCGCCAGTTCCGCCGCTACTACAAGGAAGCGGCGCGCAAGAAGGGATCCACCGGCGAAATCCTGCTGCAGCTGCTGGAGTGCCGGCTGGACAACGTGGTTTACCGCATGGGCTTCGGCTCCACGCGCAGCGAGGCGCGGCAGCTGGTCAGCCACCGGGCCATCCTGGTGAACGGCAAGAGCGTCAATATACCGTCCTACCAGGTACAGCCCAATGACTCCATCGCCATACGCGAGAAGAGCAGGAAACAGTTACGGATCCAGGATGCCCTGAACGTCGCGGAACAGTTCGGGCTCCCCGAGTGGGTGGAAGTCGATACCAAGAAAATGGAAGGGACATTCAAGGCCGTACCCGACCGCAGTGAACTGCCGTCGGAGATCAACGAGCAATTGGTTGTGGAACTCTACTCCAAGTAATTTAAACAGGATCAGCGCTTATGCCGTCAACTTTCAGTGAATTACTCAAGCCCCGCCGGGTCGATGTCGAGACTATCAGCGACACCCGGGCGAAAATCACCATTGAGCCGCTGAACCGCGGCTTCGGGCACACTCTGGGCAACGCCCTGCGCCGCGTGCTGCTGTCCTCCATGGCCGGCTGCGCCGTGACCGAGGTGGAGATCCAGAACGTGTTGCACGAGTACACCACCATCGAAGGTGTGCAGGAGGACGTCACCGACGTCCTGCTCAACCTCAAGGGTCTTGCCATCAAGATGCACGCCAAGGACGAGGCGACCCTGAGCCTGAAGAAATCGGGCCCGGGCGTGGTCACCGCCGGCGACATCGCCGCCGACCACGACGTGGAGATCGGCAACCCGGAACATACCATCGCCAACCTGACCAAGGCCGGCGAGCTGAACATGACCATGGTCGTGGAACGCGGCCGCGGCTACCGGCCGGTGGTCATCGGCGATACCGAGGAGGCCGACCAGGCCATCGGCCGCCTGAAGCTGGACGCCTCGTTCAGCCCCATCAAGCGCATCTCCTACGAGGTGCAGAGCGCCCGCGTCGAGCAGCAGACCGACCTGGACAAGCTGATCATCGAGATCGAGACCAACGGTACCATCGATCCGGAAGAGGCGGTGCGCGAGGCGGCCCGCATCCTGCGCAACCAGCTGTCCGTGTTCGTGGACCTGGAAGCGGAAGAGGCCGAGGAGGCCGCGTCCCGCAGCGAGCCGGAGATCGACCCGATCCTGACCCGCCCCGTGGACGACCTGGAGCTGACCGTGCGTTCCGCCAACTGCCTGAAGGCGGAGAGCATCTACTACATCGGCGATCTCATCCAGCGCACCGAGGTGGAGCTGTTGAAGACGCCGAACCTGGGTAAGAAGTCCCTGACCGAGATCAAGGACGTGCTGGCCTCGCGCGGCCTGTCCCTGGGCATGCGCCTGGAAAACTGGCCGCCGCCGGGCCTGGAAGAAAAGGACAAGGCCACGGCCTGAACCTTATAATAACTGCCCCGGACTGATGTCCGGGGCAAAATGAAGCATTAACGGAACCAAGACCATGCGTCATCGACAAAGCGGAAGACAACTGAACCGCAACAGCAGCCACCGCAAGGCCATGTACCGCAACATGGCGGCCTCGCTGATGCAGCACGAGATGATCCGGACCACCCTGCCCCGGGCCAAGGAGCTGCGCCGCGTGGCCGAGCCGCTGATCACCATGGCAAAGAATGACACTGCGTCCCGCCGCCGCCTGGCCTTCGACCGCCTGCGCGACCGCACCGTCGTCACCAAGCTGTTCAACGAACTGGGCCCGCGCTACAAGGACCGCCCCGGCGGCTACCTGCGCATCCTCAAGTGCGGCTTCCGCCCCGGCGACAATGCCCCCATGGCCATCGTCGAACTGGTGGACCGCCCCGAGGGTGCCGAGGCGTAAGTTATTGTAATCCGGCCGGTTTCCGGCAGATTCCCCCGGCCGGGGTGCCCCCGGCCCCCGTCCGCGGTTATAATCACAGGATAGCGACAAGCTGCCGGCCACGAGTAACAGGCGGCAGGGTAATGATCCGGAGGGATCAGGGAGAAGGGGGATGGAGAAACAATCAAATCGAAGCAGTCATGGGTTACACCCGTGCGGCAAAGCTGCGCACACGGCCTTGTAACCTGTGACCTGTCACTTGTGACTGTCTTCGCGCCCGTAGCTCAGTTGGATAGAGTACCTGGCTACGAACCAGGTGGTCGGGAGTTCGAATCTCTCCGGGCGCGCCAACTCATTAAACAAATACCCGCCTTGTGCGGGTATTTTTGTTCGGTATGTTCAAATATAAAAATCGACTTTCCGTTTTAGGGATAAGAGATTACTAATAATCGATCGACACTGACCCCTTTGATTTGGCGGACTATGGTTGGAATTTGGATCTTATATGACGCAATATTGGGCTATGTATGTGCGGAAAGATTTTATTTATTTTTTAAATATTTTCTCCCTCTTGATGGGCTTTATGCAATATTGTTGTTAATAATTTTTTTAATTTTTACATCTATCAAATTTTTCAAAGTTCCTAAAAAATATATCATATATATATTTATATTGACGATATCATCCTATTTAGGGTTGAATCTTGTAATTGAGGGAGATGTAATTTTCAAGGAGCATGTCATGATTACTAACATTATTTACATTCTGCTCATGCTGCCTTCATTTTATATCGGAATAAAATCTTTGTTGAAATGCGAGAAAAGCGAGAAATGAAGGAGAAAAGGGGACAGATTTATTTCAAAAAAATAAATCTGTCCCCTTTTTCTCTTTTTCTTAAATGAATCAAAGGGGTCAGTGTCGATTGATAATATGTGGGATCAGATAAAATTTCTTGCAGTACGCCTTGATTCAAAAAAGTCTTATCTGACCTCTCAGAACCGGCATTAATAATGGTTTTTTAGATGGTAGAGTTTATATCTATAATATTTTGCATGCTCCTGGGTGCACTAGGCGGGTATGCAAAACGTAAACAATTACCTATTTTAAAATCATTTCTTCTTGGTTGGGGAAGTAGTACTTTAGGCTTACTAATTATATTGCCTCTTATATTGTTGAGACATCCATATCCGGAACGACATGGCACTCTTTTTATCGCTTCAATTGCTATAATTATCACTCCAATCATAATCGGAATTACATTTGTTGTTAGCTCGAATCCGTTGGATTAATCCGTAGAAAAGGACATAGAAAAGTAGAAAAGGAGAAAAGGGGACAGATTTATTTTAAAAAAATAAATCTGTCCCCTTTTCTCTCTCACAACAACAATAGATATTTCTTATAAATGTGGGGAATCTGGTTGTAGTGTAAATAGGATAGCCAGGGTTGTTCCAAATAATTAATATATTGCTATATGAATAGATTAATCCTAATTGTCCTAGTTGTTATAAGCATGACTTCCTGTTCTGATAGGAAAGTTGTTCAGTTTGGATGCACATGGAACATTCCAGATGGGATGAAACTAGTATCTAGGCGACCGCTAACTTTTTCGAATTCTGATTTAGTTCTCGATGGGAAGGCAGAAGGTACTATTAAATCAATTAGTTTCTACTTTGATCCCGATCATAAACAAAAAAATGATCTATTTAGATTAGATAATCAAAAGGGTCAGTGTCGATTGATTATTTAATGAATAGTAAGAAGTATAATAACAATCCAAAGAAACATAGTTAAAGATTCAAGTTCCGCTAACTATCTAACTGCCCAGTCAATCTCCGCCCTGCCTGTATAGTTTTTGTAGGCCATCCCTATCATGTAAAAGTGCCTCCCGTCGAGGGGGACATCTGCAGCGCCCTCGTTCTTCATTTCAAAGGTACGGTGCCAGAGGGTCTGGTTGCCGAACAGCGGGCTGACCCGCAGCCAAAACTTGCCGACGGAATCCTCAGCGGGGCTGATATGGTAGCTGATATGCAGTTTATCGCCCCGCAGAATTCCGGGGACAGTATACTTATTTAATAATTGGAGCCAGAGAAAAAATAAGAATAGAAAAAGAAGTAATTTATTTTACCTTGCCTATCTAACCGCCCAGTCAATCTCCGCCCTGCCGGTATAGTTTTTGTAGGCCATTCCTATCATGTAAAAGTGTCTCCCGTCGAGGGGGACATCTGCAGCGCCCTCGTTTTTCATTTCAAAGGTACGGTGCCAGAGGGTCTGGTTGCCGAACAGCGGGCTGACCCGCAGCCAGAACTTGCCGACGGAATCCTCAGCCGGGCTGATATGGTAGCTGATATGCAGTTTATCGCCCCGGGTGACGAACACGGGGCCGCTGAGGATGGGTTTGCGCCAGTTATGGAACCCGGCTATGGACTGACTGATTTCCTTGTGTCCGCAGCGCAGGAATGACCAGCCGTATTCCCGGGCCAGGCCGAGGTGTATGAGAGTGAAGGGAACCGCGATATACAGGGCCACGGCCAAGGGGAGGGCGGCGACCAGGACAAGTCTCGTCCAGAACCGCTTTTTCGGGGCAATTTCCGTCATCGATTCACTGAATAAGTGTGGTCAAACCACGATTTAATGTAATTGTTGATTATCTCCGAAATGTTTAATGGAAGTCATTATCCCGCCCCGCCGGCCACCAGGCCTGCTGGTCGAAATCCGGATACCGGAACGCCCTGATCCGCGCCTGTGTCGCCGGTTCCAGCAGGAAGTCCTGGAACGCCTTCGCCCCCTTCTCATTCACCCCCGGTACCTTCTCCGGATTGACGATGACCGACACCATGGTCCGCTGCAGGATGGGATCGGCGGTGACCATGGGCTCCAGATTAACCTGCCTCCGGCGTTCCAGTCGCAGGAACGGCGGCAGGCCCCAGAGGACGTAGGCCTTGTGTTTCGCGGCGTCACGCATGGCCCTGCCGCCCCGGGAGTTGAAGTTCATGTACCAGTGGCCTTTCTCTTTAACCCCCGCGGCAATCCAGAGAGTGTTTTCCAGATACCTGATTGCCGGTTCGTTGCTGACGACAAACGTCGACTTGCTCTCTGCTATGCGCTTGAACGCCTCGGCGGCGTCGGCCAGGCCGCGGACGTGGGCCGGATCCGACGGCGGGCCCAGGAGCACCATCTGGTTGGCGAAGACCGGGTGAGGCCACAGGCCCAGTCCTTCCGTGACGAAGGGTTTAACGCCGGCGTGGCCGTAGTGGGAAATCACCACGTCCGCCTTGCCTTGCCGGGCAATGCTGTAGGGATCGTTACCCGTATAAACGATTTCCGCCTTGATTCCCGTCTGTTTCTGAAAATCCGGCAGCATGGGCCTGAGCAAAGCATCCGGTACGTTGACCAGGGCCAGACGAACAGTGTCGTTGTGGGAAGAGGCCGGGGTCTGGGCTGGAAGTTGCCCGCAAAGTGACAGGAGCAGCAGGAAGGCAAGTAATCGGAATCCGGTGGTCATGGTCATAGTTCTTGCTGTTTAAATAGCATTTAACCCCGTTTTTTGGATTATTAAGTCGATCTCGTTTATCCTACAATAAAAAGGTAGAAACGATCTCAAAACAAGTACATTTCCTGAATTATCGTCCTTCCGGGGACCGCACCCGGATCAAGTCCGGGGCAGGCTCCGTTGTAGCCCGGAATTCAGCTATCTTTAGCCTGGCATGGATTCCGGATAAATGCTTCGCATTTTCCGGAATGACGGCAGGTGGTTTTTGGTAAAGAGGCGACTGGTGAATTTGAGACAGGTACCAGTCAAGATTATATAAGTCTAGAATCGGAGCATAACGTATGAGCAAGAAGGTCGGATTCATCGGTGTCGGCACCATGGGCAAGCCCATGGCGGCCAATCTCGTAAAAAAGGGTTTCGATGTAAAACTATACGATACCGCGCCGGGGCGTGCCGCCGAGGTGGCGCAGGAGATCGGTGCGAACGCGGCTTCAACACTTTCGGATCTGGGTGACTGCGAATTCATTGTCTCCATGTTGCCGGACGGCAAGGTGGTGGCGGACGTACTCACGAAGGCCGAAGACAGTGCGCTCATCAAGTCCTGCGCCAAAGGCACCATCTTCATCGATATGAGCTCGTCGGAGCCGCTGATCACCCGCGAGACGGGCGCGGCGCTGGCCGAACACGGGCTCATCCTCGTCGATGCACCGGTGTCGGGCGGGAAGCCGCGTGCCGAAACGGGTGAACTCGCCCTCATGATCGGCAGCTCCGATGAAGACGTTCTCGCCAGGATACGCCCGGTGCTGGAAGCCATGGGCAGCAAGCTGTTCGTCATGGGCGGGCTGGGCAACGGCCATGCCATGAAGTGCCTGAACAACATGGTCGGCGGCGCTGCCGCCGTCGCCACCTACGAGGCGTTGCTGATCGGCGAACAGTTCGGCCTGGATCCCGGATTGATGACGGATGTCATCAATGCTTCCACGGGCCGTTCCTTTGCCTCGGAACTGGTCGTGAAGGAGCACGCGCTGACGGGCAAGTTTGCGACCGGGTTTGCGATGGGGCTGCTGGCCAAGGACGTACGCATTTGCGCGGATCTGGCCGCGGATATCGGCGTGCGCTCACCCTATTCCAACCTGACCCGCGACGAGTTCGCCCGGGGGCGCGACAAGCTCGGCTTTGCGCGAGATTTCTCGGAGATACTGCTGCTCATGAAGGAAGAGAAATCGGGCTGATTGTTGCAGAACCGCCGGCGCACCGCTGATCCAGATGCGAGACAGGCCCGGTTACGGATCTACAAGGGGGGACATGATGGGAAAATTCACGCGTTTTACGGCGGCGCTGTGCCTGCTGCTGCTCGCGACGGGTGCCGCCGCCGAGCCGGCCTGGGTGGGCAGTTGGGGCGCATCACCCCTGCCGCCGCGCCAGGCGTTTGGTCCTTTCCCGGCAACCCCCGCTTTCAGTAACCAGACCGTCCGTGAAGTGGTGCGCCTGAGTCTGGGCGGCAGGCAGATACGCCTGCGCCTGACCAACGAGTACGGGAAGAAACCGCTGCATATCGGTGCTGTGACCGTGGCCAGGGCCGGTGACGACGGCGGCATTGTCGCCGGCACCCGGCACAGCGTGACTTTCTCCGGCCGCCGCACGGCGATTATTCCGGCCGGGGCGCCGCTGCTCAGTGATCCGGTGGATCTCAAAGTCAGCGATCTGGACAGTCTTTCCATCAGCATCTACCTGCCGGAAGACACGGGACAGTGCACCTGCCATCCGGTGGGGCTGGAAACGGCCTATGTCTCCGCGCCGGGCGATTACACGGGAAAAGACTTCAAGCCGGCAAGCACCCTTGACGATCGGTTGTTCCTGTCCGAAGTGGACGTGCGGGCGGAGGAACCGGCACACAGCGTGGTCGCCTTCGGGGATTCCATTACGGACGGCTACCGATCCACGCGTAACATGAACCGGCGCTGGCCCGACCTGCTGGCTGGACGGCTGGCGGCGCGCGGGAGGGAGTGGGGCGTCGTCAATGCCGGGATCAGCGGTAACCAGGTGCTGCGCGCCGGTGCCGGCGAGAGCGCGCTGACCCGCTTCGATCGCGACGTGCTCAGCGTGCCTGGGGTGGCCGCGGTCATTATCTTCGAGGGGATCAATGACATCGGCGCCCGTCTCGGTTCCAGCGCCCTGCTGAAGCCGCTGCCCGGCGATGTGAAGCTGACTGCGGCAGGCCTGATCGCAGGCTACAGGCAATTGATTGCCCGCGCCCATGCCAAGGGCCTGAAAGTCTACGTCGCGACAATCACCCCCTATCAGGGTGCCGCCTACTATTCCGACCAGGGAGAAGCGGTTCGCACCAGGGTCAACAAGTGGATACGCACGAGCGGCGAGGCCGATGCCGTGCTGGATTTCGATAAGGTCTGGCGGGCGCCCGCGCATCCGGCGCGGATCAGGCAGTCACTGCAGGCGGGCGATAACCTGCACGGCAATGATGCCGGTTACCGGGCACTGGCCGATTCGATTGATCTAAAGCTGTTTAACAATTAAACAGCCGTTTCCTGGGCCTGTCTCGAAACAGGTGATTTCTCAAGTCATTGTCATTCAGGTACCCCTGAATGTGGCACCTGGAATGGCGGCGGTATCTGTTCCGGTTCTTGTGGGGGATCAGCCAAATTTGTTACGTTGGCCGTATAGATCCTCAATCCTCCCTCACGAGTTTGTAACAGACCCGTTTTCTGCAAGGAGATTGCTTTATGGCAACGGAAAAGACCCTGTTGATAACCGGCGCATCCAGCGGCATCGGCGCGGCCACGGCCCGGGCCGCCGTGGAAGAGGGCTTCCGGGTTGCCCTGGCTGCCCGCTCCCGGGAAAAGCTGGAGATGCTGGTGGACGAACTGGGAGCGGATAACGCGGCGGCCTTCCCCTGCGATGTCACCGATTACGCGGCCCAGGAAAAGCTGGTCGAGGACGTGGTGGGCAGGTTCGGCTCGCTGGACGCGGTCTTTGCCAACGCCGGCATCGGCGGCGAGCCCGGCGGTTTTTCCGGAGCGCCGGTAGAATCCTGGCGGCGTATCGTCGACGTCAATATCCTGGGTGTGGCTTATACCCTCCGGGCCAGCCTGGACGCTGTCAGGAAGGCCCGCGGGCACGTGGTCATCACCGGCTCGGTGGCCGGCCGGCGGACCCTCGCGGGCTCCATGTACTCAGCCTCCAAGTGGGCGGTCTCGGGGATCGGCTACAATCTGCGCGAGGAACTGCGGGGCACCGGCGTGCGCGTAACCCTGATCGAGCCGGGCATCGTGGATACGCCGTTTTTCGACAGCCCCAAGCCCGACGGCCTGCGTGACATCGACGTAGCGCACACGGTTATTTTCGCCCTGACGCAGCCGCCCGGCGTCGACATCCACGAACTCATGGTTCTGCCGACACCGCCGCGGGAATAAGTCAGGAACGGGAGGAATTGTTCGGGTGACGACGGAACAACGCATAAATCCCCGCAGCGATACTCGCGTTCATGGGCGGTAGCCATCCCCGGACAATCCCGGGTGCTTCTCTGTGGCAGGCCGCGGCCATAATCTTCCGTATTCCTTCCGCTTGACGTCAGCTGAGGGCGGGCGATTACCGTTCCGTATTGAGAAGTACGACACATAAAGAAAAATAGTAATATCCCTTAAATACCAGGGCGTTACGTTAATTTTTGTTCAAACCTGAGCTGGATCAGGTAAATTAAAGCTTTTTTGCGTTTAATAATGTATGAAACTGAACTACCTTCAGTTGAGGGGTAACGGAGTTCTCATGCCTTTATCGCGGAGCGCACAATTCAGTGGTTTCAGTCTGCCGGAGCTGGCTCTGGTGCTGCTTATCGCTGCGCTCCTGGTCAGCACAATAAGGCCTGCCTATTTCCACCTGATTGATACGGCGAAGACGGCCAGTACAGAAAAGGAACTCAAGGATATCAGCAGTAAAATTGATAAATTCTACAAGGACAACGGCCATCTCCCCGATTCACTTGACCAGGTAATTTCCCCTCCGCCGGTTGACCAATGGGGTAATCCATACCAGTACACACGCATACAGGGTGGCGGCCCCGGTACTACCGGCAAAGTGCGCAAGGACAGGAATCTCGTCCCCATCAATTCCGACTACGACCTCTACAGCATGGGGCCGGATGGAAAAACCGCCTCACCCCTGACTGCCTCCGCCAGCCAGGATGACATTGTGCGCGGGAGAAACGGCGATTTCTTCGGCGTCGCGACGAATTACTGAGTTCACGGCATGGAAGTGAAACTCAAGTCATTACGTAGCCGGGTTTCCAGGCGCATATTCCTGCTGTTTGTGCTGGCTGCATTTGTCCCCATAACGATGATCTCGGTTATATCCTATGAACATATCAACCGGCAGATGCACGAAGACAAGGAACGGGAGATGCATGAGGAATCCAGGGCTCTGGGCCTTGGAGTCTATGACAGGCTGCTGACACTGGAAGTTGTGCTGTCGGGGGTGGGTCATATAGTCGATTCTGATATGAGCAAATCAAGCGTCCGCAGCGACGAGATACTGCGCCGCATGTTCAGTGATATTGTGATTTACGACGGGAAGACTGTCAAAAACAGGATGCTCGGCGGGATCGTGAAAGTACCGGAAATGGATGCCGGAATGCGCAGCCACCTGGAGGCCGGCAACACGGGGCTATTCCTAGAAAAAGGAAAGACCGGTGCCGAGATCGTGCTGGCCCGGTACATATATGAGAGAGATTCGGCGCCGGGCCGGCGGGAAATGGTGGTCGCCGTTCCGCAAAAAAGTTACTTGTGGAACTTCGGTGTCTACGATCCTGATATTGCCTGTGCACTGACCAAGGAAGATACGATCATCGCCTGTACGTCACCTGTCAGTAAAAGTGATTTGCATCCCGCCGGCAATGCAAAACAGGATCGGGCGATGTTGAAAACCTGGAATTACGGTAATCAGCAATACGTCCTGTTTATCTGGGATTTGTTCCTCGGAGCGGAATTCCATTCCGATGATATCGGCATCATGATGGCGGGACCTAAACATTCCAGCCTGGCGGACATCAACAGCTTTAATTCCGTATTTCCCAAGTCCCTTGTTATCACGGGCCTGCTGGTCGTTGCGCTGAGCATCAGCCAGATACGCAAATACCTGAACCCGCTTGAACAGTTGATGAATGGAACGGAGAAGATATCGAGCGGTGACTACAAGAACCCCGTGAGTATAAAAAGCAATGATGAATTTGAAATTCTGGGCGAATCCTTTAACGCGATGGCATCGAAGATCAATGATCAGATTAATTCATTGAGAATGATGGCGGATATCGACCGGATGATATTGTCTTCACTGGATACCGGACAAATCGCCTCCGTGGTGATTGACAATTGTCGTAAGATCTACGAGGCCAGCCATGTAAGTGTCATGAGCCTGAACAACGACGCGCCGTTCGTATGCACCATCTGGTATAACAACAGTGCTGACCCGCGGGAAATAAACAAGGAGCAGATCACGTTTGACGCAGATGAATTCATGGAGAGATTTGCAGACCATGAATACGTACGGCTTGATGACGGGGCCGTTCCGGGATATCTGCAGCCGCTTGTTGCAAGCGGGTGCAGGAACTTTGTCCTGTTGCCGCTGATGGTTAACGAGAAGGCCTATGGCGCGTTGACACTGGGGGACAGCGGCACTCTCAAGCTGGATACTACAAGGCTCCAGCAATTGCGTGAGCTCGGTGACCGTGTGGCCGTGGCACTGTCGAATGCCGCCTGGGAAGACAAACTGTATTATCAGGCACACTACGATGCGCTTACCGGGCTGCCGAATCGCTATCTGTTCAAGGACAGGCTGGACCAGGCGGTAGCCTGGTCACTCAGGGCCAACGGCAATATCGCGCTGCTGCTTATCGACCTCGACAGATTCAAGAATGTGAATGATTCACTGGGCCATTCCGTGGGAGACAAGCTGCTGATACAGGTAGCGGGCAGATTGTCGGCATGCGTGCGGGCCACGGACACCCTGTCCCGGTTTGGTGGAGATGAATTTACAATCGTACTGATTGGAGATTCCGGTAAAAGTGACATATATACCGATGCGAGTCACCTGGCCGACCGTCTCCAGAATCTGTTTGAGAAACCGTTTGTGATCGATGAGCGCGAGATATTCATCTCGCCAAGCATTGGTATAGCAACCTGTCCCGATGACTCCAGCAGCATCGAGGATCTGTTCAAATATGCCGACAATGCCATGTACCAGGCCAAGGGAGGGGGTGCAGGTCAATTCTGCTTTTATGATGCCAGCAAGAACAAGAATATAATCATGAAGCTTGATCTGGAAGCGGATCTGCGGCGCGCGCTGGAACGGAAAGAATTGTATCTGAAGTATCAGCCGAAGATAGACGGCAGGGGCGAAAGCATCAGCGGTGCAGAGGCGCTGCTGCGCTGGACTCATCCCAAGTGGGGCGAGATACCCTCATCGGAATTTATTCCCCTGGCGGAAGAGACCGGGCAGATACTGGAGATTGGGAAATGGGTTTTACAGACCGTTTGCAGACAGGTGGTCGAATGGCGCCAGCGCGGTCTTCCGGATATACCCGTCGCCGTCAACCTTTCGGGGGAACAGTTCCGGCGTCCCGGTTTCGAAAATACGGTGGCGGAGATGCTGGAAAGCACGGGTCTGCCGGCGTCGAGCCTGGAACTGGAAATTACTGAAAGCATAACAATAGAGAACATCAATCAGACAACGGAATTTCTCGAAAAATTCAATAAGCTCGGGATCTGCGTCTCTATCGACGATTTCGGGACCGGATACTCTTCGATGTCGTACCTGCAGCAATTTGATATAGACAGAATAAAAATAGACAAATCGTTCATACAGCGGGTGCCGCACAACCGGCAGAGCGTGTCCATCGTCAAGGCAATGATCACAATGGCCCACGGCCTCGATCTGGCGATTACGGCGGAAGGTGTTGAGACCTGGGAGCAATACAAGTACCTGAAGGGCATCGGGATAGACGAATTCCAGGGATTCTATTTCAGTTATCCCCTCGAAAGTGACGACTTCGAGGCTTTCTGCCACAACTACCTGGGCGCAAAGGAAGAAACCGGATAACGCCAGGGGAAGCCGGCCGGAGCGGCCTGTCAGTTTTCCCCGGTGCCTGTTCCCTTCGCTTTCTCGATAAATTCCGGGATATGCGAGGCCTGGTACAGCACCTGCCAGTCAGCGGCGCCGGCGTCCATGACCCTGTGTTTCCAGCGATTCAGTCGATCCCGGTACACCTGTGGATCGCTGCTGTCCCGGGCCAGCTTGATGACGTTCATGGCGGCGATATGAATGCCATCAAATTCGTGCTTGCCGAACACGCGTTTCATCCCTTGCTCCAGATCTTCCTGCATGTCACTGAAAATGATCATCAGCTTGGTGCCCGCGCCGCTGCTTTTCAGGTAGTCATCGCATAGCATCATGGCGCCGCTGATGTCCGTATGGCTGGAGCGGGCGTTGCCGGAGGCAAAACGATCCAGTTTCCGGGCGAATTCCACTTTCTGACGGTTGGCGTAGGAGGGGCGGTAATCCAGTGTCATTTTCTGCTTCAGGTTGTCATCGTTGAAGCTGTTGCTGTCTATGGTGATGAAGAAGAGGCTGTCGCCCGGGACCAGTGCCGGCAGGATGCCGGCCTTAATCATTTCGGCGACCCTGGGTTTCTGGTCGGCGTAGGTGCCGGAAATATCGCCCAGGGCGCAGACGGCGGTCTCGTACTGCCGGTTGCCGCTGCAGCCGCTGAGTACGGCGGTCAGCCCCGCGAGCAGCGCCAGCAGCACCCGGGCGGCCGGGCGTCGCTTACCGTTCATAGGCGGCTCCCGGCTGCTTCCTGCCGACCAGTGCGGCAATTTGCAGGGGAATGATGATGAAGGCGTCGTAGAGATGAATGACGATCCGGATGAAGTACTCAACGATATAACTGAGTATGCCGGCGAGGTGACCGAACAGGCGCACCAGCAGCGTCAGGAACTTCGAGAAGACATGCTGACTGGCTTCGATGAACATTTCCAGGGGCACGGCGACCATGGCCAGTATCCAGGGCAGGACGAAGCCCAGGGTGGCCTGGCCGATAACGGCGATGTGTGAACCCTGGTCCGATATGGCCGTGCCCGTTTGTCCGGACAGGGCGATGTCCACGTTGGTCTTGGCCTCAGCCAGTGCCTCGCGCAGAATGGCCAGGGAGGCCTCGACCGAGGACAGGAACAGCAGGCCCAGCAGTGAGCCGTACAGCAGGATCAAACGCTTGTTGCGGGTCATGCCGGCGATCTGCGGGAAGATGTTGGTGATGCCGATGGATTCCAGCAGGAAGATGCCGATAACCAGCTCCAGGGCCACGATGACCATGGCCGAGACCTGGGACACCGGGATCCCGGCCAGACGCGTTCCTGACGGTACCATCTCCGCCATGGGCAGGGCGATGAGCTGGAAATTGATGAAGGCGCCGAAGGCCGCCACCGCGATGACTATCAGGGAGAAGATAAACAGCTTGGTTGCCCGGGACGAAAGCATCTCGATGGAGTCGCGACCGCCTTCCTTGATCTTTTCGTAGTGCTCCATGTATTTGTCGATTCGCGTGGTGGTTTCCAGTACCAGGCTGACCTTCCTGTTCACGGTTTCCATGAGCTTTACCACCTGTCGCCACACGGGTGCCAGGCCGGACAGGATCTTGTGGCGGCGGGCGGATTCGGTGCGCAGTTCCGCCAGTGCCCGCTTTTCGCCTTCCACGGCCGACTTGTGGATTTCCGACAGCATTTTCTCGATGATGCGATCGCCCGTGGATTCCTTGACCCGGGTGATGGACTCGATGACCTCGCTCCAGCCGGGGGCGGTGGGCACCACCTGTCCGCATTCCTTGTAATCGAGATCGATGCGGGTCACGTTGTCGTCCAGCTTCAGGTGGACTTTCGGATAATCGGAGAGATGCTTGGCATAGGTCGCCTCCAGGCGACGGAATTCCTCCATGATCTTCTGTTCCGCGTCCGCGATGCCGGATTCCAGCAGCACCTTGCGGTTGTTCTGCTGCATGTCGGCGGACAGTTTCGCGGCCCAGTCCGCGATTTTCCTGAAGCCGCCCGCGGTACCCTCGGCCAGGCTGTGCAGGGCGTCATGCATGGGGCCGCGGGCCAGGTACAGGAACACCATGCACAGCAATACCAGGATCAGCAGTGACAGGGCGGGCATGGCGGGAATGAAGTAGAACTTTTCCACGGGAGTTCTCCTTAACCAAAATTTGGGAAAATCGACAACTTTATATTTATTTGCGTGTGGCCGTCTGTTCGCGGCTTATAGGTAAAGTATAGTGAGGGAGGCCGGGGTCATGCCGTCCCGGATTGTAATAACTGTGATGAAAGTCCATTTAAATTCTGTGAACAGGTACGAAAAATCAACGGCTCATTAAACAGGCGGAGATACTAATAAACCCGTTCCAGTCGCAGACACGTATTTCAATGATGTACGTGCATCCGGCGGTGAAGAACCGGACCGGCGTACGGGGATTGCTGTTAAAGGAAGGGGCAGGAAGAAAGGGAAGGGCGCTGCAGGCCCGTCCCCCGGACCGGAGCGTTATTGAAATCCCTGCCGGTTTCGGTCAACGTCGTACGCTGGAAAACGCTTGTGGCCTGTTCAACGGCACCTTGACATAGCTTGTGCCGTTGCTTTCCTCCGGCGGCGCTTCCCCGCCGCGCACGTTCAACTGGACGGACGGGATAATCAGTGTCGGCAGATCCAGTGTCGCGTCGCGTTCGGTGCGCAGTCTGACGAAATCCGCTTCGGACCGCCCGCCGCCGACATGAATATTGTTGACGCGCTGTTCGCCCACTGTGGTCTCGCAGCGGTAGTCGCGGCCGCCCGGCCGGTAGTCGTGCAATACGAACAGCCGCGTTTCGTCGGCCAGTTCGAAGAGGTGCTGAATAGACCGGTACAGCGTGGATGCGCTGCCACCCGGGAAGTCGCAGCGCGCTGTCCCGCCATCCGGCATGAACAGCGTGTCGCCGACGAAGATGGCATCACCGATCTGGTAGGTCAGGTGATCGGACGTGTGACCCGGAGTGGGAATAGCCCGGGCGTCGATACCGCCGACCTTGAATGATTCGAAGTCGGCAAACAGGTGCTCGAAGGGACTGCCGTCGGCCTGGTAGCCGCGCTCGAAATTGTAGACCTCCCGGAAATGATGCTGCACGCGGCGGATGCCCTCGCCGATCCCGGTACGGCCGCCGAGAGCTTTCCGTATATGCGCGGTCGCTGCAACATGATCCGCGTGAGCATGGGTCTCCAGCACCCATTCCACGGTCAAATCCTGCTCCCGCACAAAGGCAATCAGCCCGTCAACGGTTTCGGTGGAGATGCAGCCCGTGGCACCATTATAATCCAGCACCGCGTCAATGACGGCCGCCCCGCGAGTGTCCGGATCCCAGACTACGTAGGAAAAGGTGGAAGTCGGTTCATGAAGAAATGGTCTGACCTGGAGAGACTGTGGTGCGGACATGGGCTTCCCTGGAGCTGAAAGTGAAACGTCAAGAACAAAATAGAAATACAGTTTATATTAGTCAATCCCTGTCGAGGTTTTCAGCATTTGAAAATTCCTATATGTTGGATAGATAAATTTCATCGGAGTTTCGGCCATGACCGGACCTGACCCCGCACAGCCGGCAATGCTGCCCCGGGGAGTTGTTGCCGGGCGATTCTGTACAGGAGCAAAAGAATGATACTGGCCTGGATTGGCGCCGTGGTGGTGGGCCTGAGCCTGGGGCTGTTGGGCTCGGGTGGTTCGATCCTCACTGTCCCGATTCTCGTCTACGTGGTAGGCCAGCCGGAAAAGGTCGCGATCGCGGATTCCCTGGCGATAGTGGGAGGCATCGCCTTCTTCGGCATGCTCAACTATGCTCGCCAGGGTTATGTTTCCTGGCGCTTTCTCCTGCTTTTCGGCCTGCCCGGTATCGCGGGGACTTATGCCGGCGTGATGGCGTCCGGTCACGTCACCGGTGCCGTGCAACTGCTGGTTTTCGCAGCGATCATGGGGCTTTCGTCCTACAGCATGATCAGGCCCTCGGTGGCGCGTGCCGCCCAGGAACAGGGCAGTCAGTCCGTGCTGGTGCTGGTGGCAAGCGGCACCGGTGTCGGTGTCATCACCGGGTTCGTCGGTGTCGGCGGCGGTTTCCTGCTCCTGCCCGCGCTGGTGATGCTGGGCAACCTGACCATGCAGCGTGCCGTCGGCACCAGCCTGGCCATTATCGTGCTCAACTCCGCCATGGGTTTCTACAAACACGTTGATCTCCTCCAGAGCAGGCACATCTCGCTGGACTGGCACATCATCATTATATTCCTGGTACTGGGCGTGGGCGGCAGCTTTGCCGGGAATTTCATTGCTCACCGGATCCCGGATACACGCCTGCGCACGCTGTTCGGCTGGTTCCTGGTGCCCATGGCTGCCTATATCCTGTGGCGCAGCCTGCCGCAGGTTATCTAGCAAGATATCCGGGCTGGAACAGCCAGCCCTGCGGCCGGAGTGACAGGTTGGGGACGCAGGTGACGATGATCTCAGGGAAGTCCGTCGCGGTCCGTTTCCAGTTCGGCGATCATGGATTCTTTCCCGTCACAGTCCTCGGCGCGGAGCGATACTTTCCCGTTGTCCGTCCGCCGTCCCATGACGGTGAAGGGATAACCGTCATACATGGGACTCCGGGCGGCATATTCGAAATACCGGATGCCGGTGCCTGGACAGGATCGCTGAAACAGATCGATCAGCAGCGTGGCCGTCAGCGGCGCATGTACCAGAAGGCCCGGATAACCTTCTCCCAGGACATAGTCCCGATCATAATGGATGCGGTGGGCGTTGAAGGAAACGGCGGAATAGCGGAACAACAGTGTTGTATCCGGAAAGATTTGTGCTGACCAGTCATAGGCATCCGCTGATTTGCTTGACTGAATCGTGCGATTCGCCGGCGCCGGCAGCGGTGCGGCGGCTGCTTCGCGATAAACGATGTGCTGCACGTCACGCCGCTTGAGGGCGCCGTTGTCCAGGTACTCGTGGCAGACGGTCACGAAGGTCATGGGGCCGCTCCTGCCTTCCTTTTCTTCTATAGCCCTGATGGTTGAGCGGAATGTGTAGGACTCTCCGATATACATCGGCTGCAGCAATTCGATATATCCTCCTGCCCACATACGCAGCGGCTGACTGACCGGCGGCAGGAAACTCCCCGGTTTTTCGTGGCCATCTTTCCCGAGTTCTGATTGGAGGGTGTAGGGAAACAGGTGACACCAGTGTCCAGTGGGAGGAACTTCGCCGTCCGGCCATGGCGGTTCCGGGTAATCCAGCAGTGCGGCGAGTCCCCGCATCCTGTCTTCCGGGATGGCGATCGGCGACTCCTGCGTACGGCCCAGGTATTCGGCCCACCGGTTTTTCGGTTCCCGTTTCTTTTCGCCTTTTCCTGTTGTCACGATCAATCCTCTCCGGATTCAGCCTTTATTCGATCGTTGCGTTCTCCGACAGCGGGGGTGGGTAGCCCGCTGCCGCCATCATCTATGCCTGGCATCTCGATAATGATGTTCAATACACGGTCTGGGGAATTGAACGACTATGGTCGAAAGAAGATATGAGCGCAATGATTAAGGCAGTCAACCCGGATCGACGGGCGAGGGCAGGCGCTTATTGACTTCTGGGGATATTCCTTGGCTGCATGCGCTTTTCCTGTTCGCGCTGTTCCTGCTGCTGCCGCAGTCGCTCCCTCCATTCCTGGGCCTGGCGATAGAGGGGGCAGGCGCGCCGTTTTACCTGGTCGGTGCAGCCATCGGCCTGTTCCTGCTCGGTGAGATTGATCTTGTCGCAGTTGCAGGCCTTGGGATTCTCCTTCGCCGCGGCGGCGGGGCGCGTCGCAGCCAGCGGCAGCAGGCATAGCAGCAGCACGGCGGGTTTAAGCTTCATCATCGTTCCTGACATTACTATATTATATAAGACCATGGGGACGCCGGAATGATTCCGGCCGGGATTGCGGCTGAACTTGCCAGGGAAATCAAAGTCTTCCATTCTGGTGGCCGCCCGGCGGAAATGCGGCCCCGATTGATCCAGGCCATTAACACCGGCCGCCGGCGGCATCTATAATTCACCGTCAGAGCCGTCATCAACTCCGGAGCCCGTTCGCCGTTATACCAACAATGACCAAGCGCCCTATACGTCCCGCAACGGCAGCGGTACTGCTCTCCCTGCTCCTGTCCGGCTGTGCCGTGGGGCCGGACTATGTAAAACCGGATCTTCCCGTGCCCGGGCACTGGACCGGCCCCGCCGGATCCGGTCCGCCCGACACCGCCGCCCTGGAGCAGTGGTGGCGGCATTTTCAGGACCCGGTCCTGGACGGTCTCATCCGCGATGCCCTCAAGGCCAATACCGATATCGCCACCGCCCGCGCCAGTCTGCGCGAATCCCGGGCCCGGCGTAATCTGGCCCGCGCCACCCTCGGACCCTCGGTCAATGTCTCCGGTTCGGCGGGCCGTACCGACTCCGGCCAGGGTCTGCCGGCGCGCGAGAATTACAGCACCGGTTTCGACGCCAGCTGGGAGCCGGATGTGTTCGGCGGCAACCGCCGCGCCCTGCAGGCCGCCGAGGCGGATCTGCAGGCCAGTGGCGAAGCCCTGCACGAGACCCAGGTCAGCCTTGCCGCCGAGGTGGCCCGCGACTACATCGATCTGCGTACCGCCGAGCGGCGCCTGGCCATCGCCGAGAACAACCTGTCCACCCAGCAGGAGCTGTATGCGCTGACCCGCTGGCGCCGCATGGCCGGGCTGGTGTCGTCCCTGGATGAGTCCCAGGCCCTGTCCCTGCTGCAGCAGACCCGTGCCGGCCTGCCCAGCCTGCGAACTTCGGTGGTCGAGGCCCGTTACCGCCTGGCTATCCTGCTGGCCAAACCGCCCGGTACCCTGGAGGCGCGCCTGTCGGGCAAGGGGGGGATTCCCGTCGCCAAGAGCAAAATTGCCGTGGGTATTCCCGCGGACACGCTGCGCCAGCGGCCCGACGTGCGTGCCGCCGAGCGTAAACTGGCGGCCCAGACCGCGCGCCTGGGCGAGGCCGAGGCGGCCCGCTGGCCCAGCTTCAAACTCAGCGGTTCCCTGGGCCTGGCGGCGCTGTCCGCCGGCGACCTGTTCACCGGCGACGCCGTCAACAATTCCCTGCTGGCCGGTATCACCGCGCCCATCTTCGACAGCGGCCGTATCCGCAGCAATATCGCCGTGCAGGACGCGCGCCTGGAGCAGGCGCGCATCGCCTACCACGCCAGCGTGCTTACCGCCCTGCAGGACGTGGAAAACGCCCTGGTCGAGGTGGCCAATACCCATCAGCGCCGGCAACAGTTGAGTCAGGCCGCGGCCACCGCCCAGCAAACCCTGACGCTTGCCCGCCAGCAATACGCCGCGGGCCTGATCGATTTCCAGTCCGTGCTGGACAGCCAGCGCACCGTACTCAACCTGCAGGATCAGCTTGCCGCCAGTACCGGCAATTACAGCACGGCCCTGGTCCAGCTCTACAAGGCACTCGGCGGCGGCTGGACCCCCGCAGCCGTTGCCGGCAACAGTAAGGGATCTTCATGAACAGACAGCAAGACAATCCTCCCGGACGCGATACCGAACTGGAACAGATCCTGACCCGCAGCGGCGAGGGCCGCTTTGCCCGCTTACGCCGCTGGCTTGTCCCCGCCCTGGTGGTGGTCGTCGGTGTTCTCGCCTGGGCCTGGTTCAGCGGCGGCCAGGCGAACAAGGCCACCCGCTACCGCACCGCGCCGGCCAAAATGGGCAACCTGGTGGTGACGGTCTCCGCCACCGGCAACCTGCAGCCCACCAACCAGGTGGACGTGGGCAGCGAACTGTCCGGCATCATGGATGCCGTGTACGTGGATGAAAACGATCACGTCAAGAAGGGTCAGGAACTGGCGGTGCTGGATCTTTCCAAGCTCAACGACGCCGTGAACCGTTCCAAGGCCGATCTGGCCGTGGCCCGGGCCCAGGTTCAGCAGGCCGAGGCGACGGTAACCCAGGACAAGGCCAATCTGGCACGCCTCAAGCGCGTGGCCAGTCTGTCCGACGGCAAGGTCCCGTCACAGAACGAAATGGATACCGCCGTGGCCGATCTGAAGCGGGCCGAGGCCAACGCAGCCAGCGCCAGGGCCAATGTCACCCAGGTACAGGCCGCCCTGCAGACCGACGAAACCAATATCCAGAAGGCGCACATCCGCTCGCCTATCGACGGCGTGGTACTGGC
>Ga0102944_1000727_pt1 | contig 23996 bp, 21 predicted proteins | sample SalPonD_shore_MG_FD_78172 | JGI IMG/M metagenome (GOLD analysis project Ga0102944, IMG submission 78172) | Salt pond soil microbial communities from South San Francisco under conditions of wetland restoration - Salt Pond MetaG... | ecosystem: Environmental > Aquatic > Marine > Intertidal zone >...
CCACGGTGTCGAAGGGGAAGGGCACCTCGGAGCCGAGGAAGGCTGCGGGGGCGAGGTCGGTGCGGTCCTTGAGCGCCTCGGCCAGGAAGATCATGGGCGGGATGCCCACGCCGCCGCCCAGCAGGACCGGATAGCGGACCTCCGGCGCCACCTCGAAGGGGCGGCCGATGGGGCCGAGCAGGCTCAGGGTCTCGCCCGGCTGGCGCCGGGCCAGCAGGCGGGTGCCGTAGCCCAGGCGCTTGTACAGGAATTCCACCCAGCCGGCCTGCGGGTCCACCCGCTGGAGGGACAGCGGCCGGCGCATGGCCAGCAGCGGATCGCAGGCGAGGTGGGCGAACTGGCCCGGCCTTGCGGCCGCGGCGGTCTTCGGCGCGCGCACGCGCAGCACCAGCTGGTCGCCGGGCCACTCGGCGTGGTCCAGGACCTCGGCGTCCTCGGCGAAGATGGTGCCGCGGTTGGCGCGGGAGGCGTCAGCCAACGGCGGCTTCCTGCGGGAAGGGGAAGACGCTGCGGCCGCCGAGCAGGGTGCGCTCCACCCGCCCGCGCAGGGTCCAGCCGGCGAACGGGGTGTTGTGTGAGCGGCTGTGCATGGCTGCGGGATCCACCTGCCAGCGCGCCTCCGGGTCCAGGATGCAGATGTCGGCCACGTCGCCCACGCCCAGGCGGCCGGCGTCCAGGCCCAGGATCTCGGCCGGCCCGCGGGTGACCCGATGGAGGGCGGTGGCCAGATCCATGACGCCGTCGTCCACCAGCTTGAGGGTGAGCCCGAGCAGGCTCTCCAGGCCGGTGACGCCGTTGGCGCAGCAGGCGAACACCTCGTTCTTGGCGTCCGCCTCGTGGGGGGCGTGGTCGGTGGCGATGGCGGTCAGGGTGCCGTCGGCCACCGCCGCCCGCACCGCCTCGCGGTCGGCCGGGGCGCGCAGCGGCGGGGCCATCTTGGCGTGGCTGTCGAAGGCGCCGACGTCGGTGTCGGTGAGGAACAGGTGGTGCGGCGCCGCCTCGCCGGTGACCGGCAGGCCGCGCGCCTGGGCCGCGCGGATGAGATCGACGCCGCCGGCGGTGGCCACGTGGGCGATGTGGATGCGGCCGCCGGTGAGCTCGGCCAGGATCACGTCGCGCGCGATCATGACGTCCTCGGAGGCGTTGGGGATGCCGCCCAGGCCCATGCGCGTGGCATGCGCCCCCTCGTTCATGGCGCCGGCGGCGGACAGCGCCGGCTCCTCCTCGTGCAGGATCAGCAGGTAGCCGAAGGTGGCGGCGTACTCCAGGGCGCGGCGCATGACCCCGGCATCGGGCACGGGCATGCCGTCGTCGGAGAAGGCCACGCAGCCGGCGGTGAACAGCTCGTTCATCTCGGTCAGGGTCTCGCCGGCCAGTCCCTGGGTGATGGCGCCGATGGGGTGCACCCGGGCCAGGCCCACGCGCTCGGCGGTGGAGCGGATCTGCTCGGTCACCGAGCGCCGGTCGTTCACCGGGCGGGTGTTGGCCATGCACGCCACCGAGGTGACGCCGCCGGCGGCCGCGGCGCGCGAGCCGCTGGCGATGTCCTCCTTCCATTCCTGGCCCGGCTCGCGCAGGTGGACGTGCATGTCCACCAGGCCGGGGCAGACCACCTTGCCGGCGGCGTCGATGGTCTCGTCCGGCTGGAAGTCCGGCGGCGTCTCGCCCACCGCCTGGATGCGGCCCTCGGCGATGAACACGTCGGCGGTGGCGTCCACGCCGTTGGCGGGATCGATCACCCGGCCGCCGCGGATGACGGTCCTCATTGGGCGGGCTCCTGTTGGCGCTCCTGGGCCAGAAGGTTGAGTACGGCCATGCGGATGGCCAGGCCGTTGGTGACCTGGGGCAGGATCACCGAGTAGGGGCCGTCGGCCACCTCCGAGGCGATCTCCACGCCGCGGTTCATGGGGCCGGGGTGCATGACCAGGACGTCGTCGGCGGCGCGCCCGACGCGCACCGGGTCGAGGCCGTAGAGGCGGAAGTACTCGCGCTGGCTGGGCACGGCGGCGCCGCGGATGCGCTCGAGCTGCATGCGCAGCATGATGATGACGTCGACCCCCTCGAGGCCGGCGTCGGCGTCGGCGAACACCTGCACCCCAAGCGCCGATTCCGCCTCCGCCGGGATCAGGGTCTTGGGACCGATCAGGCGGATCTCGGCGGCGCCCAGGGTGTGCAGGGCGTGGATCTGGGAGCGGGCCACTCGCGAATGGGCCACGTCGCCCACGATGGCCACCTTCAGCCCCTCGATGGGCCCCTTGTGGTGCTGGATGGTGAGCACGTCCAGCAGCGCCTGGGTGGGGTGCTCGTGGGTGCCGTCGCCGGCGTTGATCACCGCGCAGTGGCTGGACAGGGCGCGCGCCGCCAGGTGCGGGGCGCCGCTGTCCGGGTGGCGGATGACCAGGGCGTCCGGGGTCATGGCCTCGAGCGTGCGCACCGTGTCCAGCCAGGTCTCGCCTTTCTGCAGCGACGAGGCCGAGGCGCTGATGTTGATGACGTCGGCGGACAGGCGCTTGCCGGCCAGCTCGAAGCTGGTGCGGGTGCGGGTGCTGGCCTCGAAGAACAGGTTGATCACTGTGCGCCCCTTGAGGGCGGCGGTCTTCTTGTCGGCGCCGTCCACCAGCTCGCGGAAGGCCGAGGCCTCGTCCAGGATGCGGTTGATGGTGGCGGCCGACACGCCCTCCAGGCCCAGCAGGTGGCGCGGCAGCTCGGCGGTGTCGGTCTCGGTCGGGCTCATGGCTCGTCGCGGGCTGTGGGAAAGTGGTTGCTCGTTGTAGGAGCGGTGGCCTCCGCCGCGACCGAGCCGTCATCGCGAGCGCAGCGACGCGATCTCCCGGATGAAGCCTCGGTCGGGAGATTGCCGCGAGCCCTTCGGGCTCTCGCAATGACAGGCGCGGCGCGGGACCGCCGCTCCTACCAGGGATGCGGTGTCAGGCGTGGCCGCCGTGCTGCACCAGCAGGCCCATGTCCACCCCCAGGGCGCGGGCCGCCGCCTCGCGCAGGTCGGTGAACGGCGTCTCGAACAGCAGCTCGTGGCTGGCCGGCGCGGTCAGCCAGGCGTCCTCGGCCAGCTCCGACTCCAGCTGGCCGGCGCCCCAGCCGGCGTAGCCGAGCATCATGCGGAACCGCGCCGAGCCCTCGCCGCCGGCGATGGCCTCGAGCACGTCGCGCGAGCTGGTGAGGGCGCTGAACTCGTTGATCGCCAGGCTGTGCTCCCACATGCGCTCGGGCGAGTGGAGCACGAAGCCCTGCTCCTGCTGCACCGGGCCGCCGGAGAACACCGGCTCCTCCTCCACCTCGCGTGCGGTCACCGGGATCTCCAGCTGCTCGAACACCTGCCCCAGGGTGATGGTGGAGGGCTGGTTGAGGATCACCCCCATGGCCCCCTCGTCGCTGTGGCTGGCGATATACACCACGCTGTGCTCGAAATTGGAGTCCTGCAGCGTGGGCAGGGCGATCAGCAGATAGCCGGTGAGATCGGTGCTGTTCATGGCGCTCATCCCCTGCTTCGGCGGAGCGGCGTGGGCGGACCGGGCCCTTCCCCGGATCCGGCGCAGGCGTCACACTGGATTGCAGGATGCGGGCTGTCCGGCATTGGCCACAGTATACCGAAGGCGGCGGGGCGAACACGAGGCGCGGGGACCCGCGGCCGCGACCACCAAGGAGCGAGCTTCGTCATGAACGAGGTCCCCTACATCATTGGCTTCGAGGACCTGAGCATGGACATGGTGCCCCAGGTGGGCGGCAAGAACGCCTCCCTGGGCGAGATCACGCGCAACCTGGCCTCCGCCGGAGTGCGCGTGCCGGGTGGCTTCGCGGTGACCGCCCGCGCCTACCGCGCGCTGATCGACGAGGCCGGCCTGCGCGAGCCCCTGCGCGGGCTGTTCGACGGCCTCGACGTCAACAACCGCGCCGATCTCGCCTTCGCCGGCGAGCGCGCCCGCGGCTGGATCCTCAATGCCGAGCTGCCGCAGGCGGTGGCGGAGGGCATCCGCGGGGCCTATCGCGACCTGTGCGAGCAGCTCGGCAAGGACGTGGCGGTGGCGGTGCGCTCCTCGGCCACCGCCGAGGACCTGCCCGAGGCCAGCTTTGCCGGCCAGCAGGAAACCTACCTGCACGTGCGCGGCGAGGACAACCTGCTGCGTGCGGTGCACAAGTGCATCGCCTCGCTGTTCACCGACCGCGCCATCTCCTACCGCACCAAGCTCGGCTTCGACCACCTCGACGTGGCGCTGTCGGTGGGCGTGCAGCAGATGGTCTACGCCGACCACGGCGCCGCCGGGGTGATGTTCTCCATCGACACCGAGTCGGGCTTCGAGGACGCGGTGTTCATCACCGCCGCCTTTGGGCTGGGCGAGAACGTGGTGCAGGGGGCGGTCAACCCGGACGAGTATTACGTGTTCAAGCCCCTGCTGGAGCAGGGCAAGCCCGCCCTGATCCGGCGCAAGCTGGGCGACAAGGCGCAGCGCTTGGTCTTCGACGAGGCCGGCGAGGCGCGCAACGAGCGCGTCTCCGCGGCCGACCGCAACCGCTTCGTGCTGTCCGACGACGAGGCCCTGACCCTGGCGCGCTGGGCGGTGGCGGTGGAGAAGCACTACTCCGGGGTGCACGGCAAGTACACCCCCATGGACATGGAGTGGGCGCGCGACCAGGACAGCGGCGAGCTGTACATGCTGCAGGCGCGTCCGGAGACGGTGCACGCCGGCAAGAAGTCGGAGCTGCTGCACAGCTACCGCCTCAAGGGCTCGGGCGAGGTCCTGGTGGAGGGCCGCAGCGTGGGCAGCGCCATCGCCCGGGGCCCGGTGCGGGTGATCAACAGCCCCAAGGAGCTCAAGGACTTCAACGACGGCGACCTGCTGGTGACGGACATGACCGACCCGGACTGGGAGCCGATCATGAAGCGGGCCTCGGGCATCGTCACCAACCGCGGCGGGCGGACCTGCCACGCCGCCATCGTCTCGCGCGAGCTGGGCATCCCGGCGGTGGTGGGCAGCGGCGACGCCACCGAGGTGCTGGAGCCCGACCAGCAGGCCACCCTGTCCTGCGCCGAGGGCGATACCGGCTACGTCTATGACGGCTACCTCGACTACGAGGTGGAGGACCTGGAGCTGGACGAATCCAGCCTGCCCAGCCAGGTGGATCTGATGATGAACGTGGCCAACCCGGAGCGGGCGTTCACCTTCGCCCGTCTGCCCAACCGCGGCGTGGGCCTGGCGCGCATGGAGTTCGTCATCAACAACGAGATCGCCGTCCACCCCATGGCGCTATTGAACCCCAACCGCACCGACAACCAGACCCGCTCCGACATCCGTCGCCGCACCGAGGCCTTCGCCGACAACCGCGAGTTCTTCGTGCGCTCCCTGTCGGAGGGCCTGGCCACCATCGCCGCGGGCTTCTGGCCCAAGGACGTGATCGTGCGCATGTCCGACTTCAAGTCCAACGAGTACGCCAACCTCATCGGCGGCCGCTACTTCGAGCCCGAGGAGGAAAACCCCATGATCGGCTTCCGCGGCGCGTCGCGCTACTACTCGGAGGCCTACCGCGCGGGCTTCGCCATGGAATGCGAGGCCATCCGCCGCGCCCGGGGTGAGCTGGGGCTCACCAACATCAAGGTGATGATCCCCTTCTGCCGCACCGTGGACGAGGGCGACAAGGTGCGCGCCGAGATGGCCAACAACGGCCTCAAGCAGGGCGAGGACGGCCTCGAGATCTACATCATGTGCGAGCTGCCCTCCAACGTGATCCTGGCCGAGGAGTTCGCCGAGGTGTTCGACGGCTTCTCCATCGGCTCCAACGACCTGACCCAGCTGACCCTGGGCGTGGACCGCGACTCCGCCCTGGTGGCGCCGCTGTTCAACGAGCGCGACGAGGCGGTCAAGCGCTTCATCGCCGAGGTCATCCGCAAGGTCAAGGCCAAGGGCCGCAAGATCGGCATCTGCGGCCAGGCGCCGAGCGACTACCCCGAGTTCGCCCAGTTCCTGGTGGAGCAGGGCATCGACTCCATCTCGGTGAACCCCGACGCCATGGCCACCACAGCCCGCTACATCCGCGAGCATTCGGGCTAGGCGGGCGCGGGGAAACGCGGGCGGCCCACGCGGTCAAATAGGTACGGGGTTGCCGCCGCGCCGCCCGGGTGGTGGGGTGGAGACCCGTTTTGGCGGATTCTGAGGCTGACGCGCCTCGTTCGGATGACCAACCATGGAGGGATTTCCCGATGACGGACAGCAAGCGGCCGAACCCGACCCTGCGCTTCGCGGTGGGCGCCACCATCGCCGGCGGTCTGGCGATCATGCCGGCGGTGGCGCTGGCCGACGGCAACCCGTTCCAGGCCCAGGACCTGGGCAGCGGCTACATGGTCGCCGACAACAGCGGCCACAACGACACCAACGGCATGGGCGACGACGACTCCGGCATGGGCATGGAGGCGGACAAGGGCAAGGAGGGCAACTGCTCCGGAAGCTCCGGTGCCGAGGAAGACGGCAAGGATCCGTCCTCCCACGACGGCGGCAAGTCCGACAAGAAGGACAGCGAGGGCGTGTGCGCCAGCGGCTGACGGGACGGGATCATGACGGCGGCGGTTGAGGGGGCGGGGCTCGGCCTGCGCCGCGCCTTCCTGCGGGACCTGCTGGCCGGACCGGAGCGTCCGCCGGACTTCCTGGAGGTGGTGCCGGAGAACTGGATCGGGGTCGGCGGCCGCCTGGGCCGCGACTTGCGCGCCGTCACCGAGCCCTATCCCCTGGCCGCCCACGGCCTGACCCTCAACATCGGCGGGCCGCGGCCGCTCGACCGCGACCACCTGCGCGATCTGCGCGCCTTCCTGGACGCGCACGGGGTGGCGGTCTACAGCGACCATCTGTCCTTCACCGCCGACGACGGCCAGCTCTACGACCTGCTGCCCATCCCCTTCACCGAGGAGGCCGCCGACTACGTGGCGGCCCGCGTGGCGGTGGTGCAGGAGGAGCTGGGCCGGCAGGTGGTGCTGGAGAACGCCAGCTACTACGCCGCACCCGGGGCCGCCCTGGACGAGGCCGAGTTCATCCGCCGGGTGCTGGAGGGCGGCGACTGCCGGCTGCTTCTGGACGTCAACAACGTCTTTGTGAACAGCGTCAATCACGGCTACGACGGCCACGCCTTCCTCGAGGCCCTGCCGCCGGAGCGGGTGGCCTACTTCCACATCGCCGGCCACCGCCGCGAGGCCGACGACCTGATCATCGACACCCACGGCGCGCCGGTGATCGACCCGGTGTGGGACCTGCTCGACCACGCCTACCGGCGCTTCGGGCCGCTGCCCACGGTGCTCGAGCGCGACACCCGCATCCCGCCGCTGGCCGAGGTGCTGGCCGAGGTGGACGCCATCCGCCGCCACCAGGGCCGCTTCGCCCCGGCCCCGGAGGGCGCATGAGCCGCCGCGAGCCCGAGCCGCCGTCCGCGCTGCGCGAGCGCCAGGAGGCGTTCACCGCCTACCTGCGCGAGCGCGCCGGCGAGGGCCGCCCCGAGGGGCTGGACGCGCGCGGCGGCGAGGTCTACCGCCGCCTGGTATACAACAACCTGGAGGGCTTCCTGGCCGCCAATTTCCCGGTGCTGCGCCGGATCCTCGACGACCAGCGCTGGCACGCCCTGGTGGCCGACTTCCTGGCCGAGCATCGGGCGCAGTCGCCGTACTTCCTGGACATCGGCCGGGAATTCCTGGACTACCTGGCCGGGGGGCGCGGCGCGCGCGACGGGGACCCGCCCTTCCTGGCGGAGCTGGCCCACTACGAGTGGGCGGAGCTGGCGCTGTCGGTGGACGAGGCGGAGGTCCCGAGCGCCGGCGTGGACCCCGAGGGCGACCTGCTGGCCGGCCGCCCCGTGGTCTCGCCGCTGGCCTGGGCGCTGCAGTATGCCTTCCCGGTGCACCGCATCGGGCCCGGCTTCCAGCCCGCGGAGCCGCCGGCCGAGCCCACCTTCCTGGTGGTCTACCGCGGCCGCGACGACGCCGTGGGCTTCCTGGCCATCAACGCCGTCACCGCCCGCCTGCTGCAGCTGCTCGAGGAGGGCGGCGGCGACAGCGGCGAGGCGCTGCTGCGCCGCATCGCCGGCGAGATCGGCCACGCGGATCCGGCGCAGGTGGTGGCCGCCGGCGCCGACATCCTGGACGACCTGCGCCGGCGGGGCATCGTGGCGGGCACCGCGACCTGAGCCCCCTCGTCCCCGGTTGCCTCCCTCAGCCGAGCACCCGTCCCAGCCAGGCCAACAGGTCCGCCACCTCGGCATCGCACACGCCGTGGTCCATGGCGTATTCGTGCCATTCCGGCGGCGGCGCGCCGAGGGCCGGCAGGCGCTCGCGGGCGGCCTCGCCCAGGGCGAACGGAATGAGGGAGTCGTGGCGTCCGTGGCCCTGGAACACGGGGGTCTCCCGCTGGGCCGGCGCCAGCGGCGGGTCGCCCGGCAGGTAGGCGGACAGCGCGGCGACCCCGGCCAGGGGGCGCGGGTAGCCGAGGCCGGTCCACAGCGCCAGCACCCCGCCCTGGGAGAAGCCGCCCAGGACGATGCGCTCGGCCGGGAGGCCGCCGGCCTCCAGCTCCCCCAGGAGGGCGCCGATGCGCTCCGCCGAGCGCTCGATGCCGGCGATGTCGGCGTCGCCGGTGAGGTCCGGGCTGGCGATGTCGTACCAGGCGCGCATGGTCATGCCGCCGTTGACCGTCACCGGCCGGCGCGGCGCGTGCGGAAGGAGCACCCGCGTCCCCGCGGGGAGCCCGGCCGCGCCGCGGAACAGCGGCTCGAAGTCGTGGCCGTCGGCGCCCAGGCCGTGCAGCCAGACCACCGCCCGATCGGCGGGGCCCGCCGGGGCCAGGTCCAGGTATTCCAGATCGGCGCCCTCGCCATGTCCTGCCATGATAGGCTTCCCCAGTTTGCGGCACGCGCGTGCCGCGGTGGATTCGCAACCGAGCCGAGGGAGGCCCCATGCCCGTGAAACCCGCTTCCCGCCGTTTGCCGCTGTGGGCGGCGCTGCCCGCGCTCGCCCTGCTGCTCGCCGGCGCGGCGCGCGCCGGGGTGAGCTGGGAGGACGTGGACTACGCCCGCGCCGACATCCCCATGGAGCTGAAGCAGGCGGCGGACAATGTCTACTACGTGGTGGGCCGCAGCGGCATCCCCGATTCCGACAACCAGGGCTTCATGTCCAACGCCGGGTTCGTGGTTACCGCCAAGGGGGTGGTGGTCTACGACACCCTGGGCACGCCGTCGCTGGGCTGGAAGCTGCTGAGCAAGATCCGCAGCGTCACCGACAAGCCGGTCACCCGGGTGGTGGTGGGCCACTACCACGCCGACCACATCTACGGCCTGCAGGCCTTCACCGACCACACCGACGCCACCGTCTGGGCCCAGAAGCGGGGACTGGAGTACGTGCGCAGCCCCGGCGCCGAGCGGCGCCTGCGCCAGCGGCGCCAGGCGCTGTTCCCGTGGGTGGATGAGGACACGCGCATCGTGGCCCCGGACAAGACCTTTTCCGACCACCACGAATTCGACATGGGCGATGTCCGCATCGAGCTGATCCACGTCGGCCCGGCCCACGCCCCGGACGATACCATGATGATCGTGCACGGCCCCGACGTGGTGTTCTCCGGCGACATCCTGTTCGACGGCCGCATCCCCTTCATCGGCGACAACGTGGACACCCGCAACTGGCTCGACGGCATCGAGCGGCTGGCGAAGATGGATCCGCCGCCGGCCATGATCATCCCCGGCCACGGCCCCGCCACCGAGGACGCCTCCGGCGCTATCGCGTTCATGCGCGGCTACATCACCAAGCTGCGCGAGTCCATGGGCGCCGCGGTGCGCAACCTGGTGCCCTTCGAGCAGGCCTACGCCGACACCGACTGGTCCGAATACCGGGACCTGCCGGCGTTTGACGCCACCCACCGGCGCAACGCCTACAACGTCTATCTGGAGATGCAGGAGGAGATGGGCGGCGGCATGGGCATGTAGCGGCGGCGCCGGCTAGCAGGGCGTTGAAAAACTGCTGCGGAGGGCTTCTGCGGCGTTGCGCACTGCTCGCTCCTTCACCTATCTCCTAGATATGCCTCAGTCGCTGCGCGGTGGGCGCCTTGCATAAGCCCTCCTCGCGACCTTTTTCAACGCCCTGCTAGGGCAGGGGCGGGCGCTCCCCGGTGGTCAGGAAGCGCCGGTAGTCGGCCAGGATGGCGCCGTGGTCGAAGGCGGTCGGCGGCAGGTCGGCGAGCGGGAACCAGTCCAGGTGGGCGGCGTCGCTGGCGGCCGCGGCGGTGCCCCGCGGGCGCCCCACGTAGACGGTGGAGATGGTGTGGCCGCGCGGGTCGCGCTCCGGCGCCGAATAGGTGGCGAACTGGAACAGCTCCGCCAGCTCCAGGCCGGTCTCCTCCGCCGCCTCGCGCCGCACGGCGGTGGTCAGGTCCTCGCCCGGGTCCACGAAGCCGCCGGGCAGGGCCCAGCCGTGGGGCGGGTTGCGGCGCTCGATCAGCAGCACCCGGTCGCGGTCGTCGTGGATGATGGCGTCTACCGTGCAGCGCGGCCCTTCCACCGCTGCCTCCCTGTCGCTGGGCGTTGCGGCCCTTATTCCCGGATGACCTGCGCCAGCTGCTCCCGGTAGGCCGAGTCCGGCGCGATCCGCTGGATCAGGTAGAGCATCTCGCGCGCCTGGTCGGTGTAGCCGGCCTCCTTGTACAGCCGCCCGGCCTGGTACAGCTCGCCGCAGGCCATGCCGTCCCGGCCCTGGGCCCAGTAGGCGGTGGCCAGGTTGTAGTGGGCCGAGATGTGGTTGGGATCGATGCGGATGGCCTGGTGGTAGGCGGCGATCTCCTTGGCCATCTCGCCGGTGTGGGCGTAGGCCACGCCGAGGTTGTAGAAGGTGCGCGCCGAGGCGGGGTTGAGCTCCCCCGCCCGGCGCAGCGCGGCCACCGCCTTGCGCGGCTCGCGATGCTGGTGATAGGCCACGCCCAGCAGGAAATGGGCGTCGGCCAGGGCCGGGTTGATGTCCAGGGCGTTCTTGTAGAGGGCGATGGCTGCCTGCCACTGCTCGTGCCGGGCGTACTCGCGCCCCTGGTCCAGGAAGCCGCGCGCCTCCGGTCCGAGCAGCGGCGCGGAGGCCGTTGAGGCGGGTGCGCCGGCGGTGGCGGCCAGCGGCGTGCCGAGGCCGAGGACGGCCAGGCAGCGGGCGGCGATCCGGGCGGCACGGCGGGAACGGGTGTAACGGGCGATCGTCGGGGCCATGGGGGACCTCCTTCCCGATATCCGGGAATTGAACCGTCGGGGCGCCAACCTCCCATCGTCCCGCGATCCGGGCCGCCGTTCCGCGGGACGGCGGGCGCGGGCGCGCCCGCACTTTCGAAACTGTCTCCTGGGCGGGCGGGTGTCAAGGGAATTTTCGCTGCCGCCGGGCCGGCCACACCGTGACGGCCCGGCGTGATTTCAGTATAGTCCGGGCCCTCCCCCCACGGCTTCATCCCCATCCCCGTTGCAGGAGAAAAACCGAATGAGCTCCGCCGACCCGGTCCGCATCCTGGTGGTGGACGATTCCGCCGTGGTGCGGTCGGTCCTGAAGGAGGGCCTGGGCCAGGCCCCCGGCCTGGAGGTGGTGGGGGTGGCCCACAACGGCCGCCAGGGCCTGGAGATGGTGGAATCCCTGGCGCCGGACGTGGTGGTGCTGGACGTGCAGATGCCGGAGATGAGCGGCATCGAGGTGCTCGAGCGGCTCCGCCCCGGGGAGCGCGAGGACCTGCTGGTGGTGGTCTTCTCGGCGGCCTCCCGGGACAACGCCGAGGTGACCATGCAGTGCCTGTCCCTCGGCGCCGATGAGTTCGTGGCCAAGCCGGACCCGGGGCGGACCGGACTGCGCGAGCCGCTGCAGGCGGTGGTGGAGGAGCTCACCGGCACCATCCGCGGGCTGATCCGGGCCCGCGACCAGCGTCCGGCCGAGGGCGGTGGCGGCGCCGCCGGGGAGGAGGCGCCGCCCCATGGGCCCCTGGACGGCTTCCAGCCCGACCTGGTGGTCATCGGCAGCTCCACCGGCGGCCCCCAGACCCTGAACGCCATCCTCGAGGGCATGCCGCGCAACGGCCCGGCGCGCACCCCGGTCCTCCTGGTGCAGCATATGGCCCGCGGCTTCACCGGCGCCTTCGCCGAGAGCCTGACCAGCCGCAGCCCCTTCCCCTGGCGCGAGGCCGAGGATGGCGAGAAGGTGCCCCTGGGCACCGGCCTGCTGGCCCCGGGGGACTACCACATGACCGTTGCGCGCCGCGCGGGCCGGCTCACCGTGGGCCTCGACCAGGAGCCGCGGGTGAACTCCTGCCGGCCGGCGGTGGACCGCCTGTTCCTGTCGGCGGCGGAGCTGCCGGGGGCCAACATCCTGGCCGTGGTGCTCTCGGGGATGGGCCAGGACGGCCTGCGGGGCGCGCGCGCGATCCGCGACGCGGGGGGCGTGGTGGTGGTGCAGGATGCCGACAGCAGCACCGTCTGGGGCATGCCCGGGGCGGTGGCCGGGGCCGGCCTGCACACGGCCATCCTGACCCCGCCCGAGATCGGCGAACTGCTGGCCGCCGCCCTGTTCGCCCGCAGCCCGGGATGATCCCCGCTCCGCCCATGAGCAGCAACGACCTCAGCCCGTTCCACTTCGACCTCCTGGCGCAGTTCCTGCGCAAGGAGTCGGGCATCATCCTGCGCCCCGAGAAGAGCTACTCCCTGCGCGCCAAGCTGCAGCCGCTGGCGCGTGAGTGGGGGTATGAAGGCCTCAACGACCTGGTCAGTCATGTCTACCGCGAGCGCCACAACCCGGCGGTGGTGGACGCCATCCTCAATGCCCTGACCATCAAGGAGACCAGCTTCTTCCGGGACCGCAAGCCGTTCGAGGCGCTGCGCCGCACCATCCTGCCCGAACTGGCGGAGAAGCGGGGCTCACGGGAGCTCAAGCTGTGGAGCACGGCCTGCTCCACCGGCCAGGAGGCGGTCAGCCTGGCCATCCTGCTTTACCAGGTGCTGCCTTCGGAGCGAGCCAATCGCAGCCTGGTGATCGGCACGGACGTGAGCGAGGAGGCCATCTCCCGCGCCCGGCGGGGGATCTATTCGGAGCTGGATGTGGCCCGGGGGCTGTCGCCGGAGACGCTGCAGACCTTCTTCGAGCCGGTGGCCGGCGGCTACCGGCTGCGCGACGACCTGCGCGGCACCCTCCGCTACCGCGGGCTCAATCTCCTGGCGCCCGACTTCCCGTTGTCGCGCTTCGACGTGGTGATGTGCCGCAACGTGCTGATCTATTTCGACGACGAGGGCAAGCGGCGGGCCCTGGACAACATCCACGCCCGCCTGGCCAGCGACGGCTTCCTGCTGACCGGGGCGGGCGAGGACGCCCAGCGGGTGGATTCCCGCTTCCGGCGGGTCAACGTGGACGGTCTGCAGTGCTATTGCAAGGCGGGGGCGTCCTAGAGTCCTGTCTCAGAAACGGAACGAATTTCTGGGAACAGGCAACTAGGGACCGCCCGGTGCATCGTCGCCCAGGCGCAGATGCACGGCCTCGCGCTCGGCCTGCGCCGGGTCGGGGCTGTTGAGGGTGACCACCCGGCGGAGGTTGGCGGCGCTGTCCAGATCCATGGTCTCGAACCGCACCGCCACCTGGTCCGCGCCCACCCGCGCCAGGTGGCCGTGGGCGTTGATCTCCGGTCCGTGCTCCCCGGCCAGCGGGATGCGCACCTGGCACGGATCCTCCGCGTTCGCCGCCGGTGCCACGCCGATGAGGACGCCGTTGAGGCTGATGTCGAGCACCGGCCCGCTGAGCTCGGCCTGGCCGAGGCTCAGGCGGGCCGGATGGTCCCAGGTCACGCGCGAGTAGCGGCGCTTTTCCGGCGGGTCTGCCATGCCTGCTTTCCCCTCGAAGGAACGGCCGGTTCGGATACTATAGCAGTCCGGGATGGGCAGGGAGCGAGGGGGCGGGCTAGAATCCGCACAGGCGGGGGCGGATCCCCGCCGCAACCCACCCCGCGCCCGGCCGGGGGCGGCCGGGGCGGCCACGAGGGGCAAGCCATGCCTTTGCTGCGACTGACCACCAACCAGGAGATGGCCACCACCGAGGCCCGCGCCGACTTCCTGCGGCGGGCGTCCCGGGGCCTCGCCGAGTGGCTGGGCAAGCCCGAGCGCTACTGCATGGTGACGCTGGAGACGGGCAGCCACCTGATCTTCGCCGGCTCCGACGAGCCCGCCGCCTTCGCCGAGCTGGCCAGTCTGGGCCTGCCGACGGACGATACCGGCAGGCTTTCGGCGGCGGTCTGCGACCTGATCCAGGAGGGGCTGGGGGTGGCGCCGGAGCGGGTGTACATCCACTTCAGCGACGTCGAGCGCGCCATGTGGGGCACCAACCGCACGACCTTCGGCTGACCCCCCCTCAGGCGTCGGCGAACAGTGCCTCGATCTCCCCGGCGAAGTTGCGGGCCACCACCCGGCGCTTGACCTTGAGCGTCGGCGTCAGCTCGCCGCGCTCCTGCGACAGGGGCTCGGCCAGCAGCCGGAACCGCCGCACCTGCTCCCAGGTCGGCAGGCCGGCCAGGGCGTGGTTCACGGTCTCGCGCACCAGGCGGTTGGCCTCGGGGTCCGCGGGATCGGGCGGGGCGGGCTCCTCCCGCCCCAGACGCCGCCATACCGCCTCCCAGTCGGGGACGATCAGGGCCGCCAGGAAGGGCTGGCGGTCGCCGAACACCACCGCCTGCTGGACCAGCGGCTGCGCCCCCAGACGCAGCTCGATCCGCTGCGGCGGGATGTTCTTGCCGCCGCTGGTGACCAGAAGCTCCTTGAGCCGGTCCGTGATCCGCAGGTAGCCGTCCCCGTCCAGCTCGCCCACGTCCCCGGTGCGCAGCCAGCCGCCGTCGAATACCGCCGCCGTCTCCTCCGGCCGCTGCCAGTAGCCGCGCATGACCGCGGGACCGCGGACCTGGACCTCGTGGTCGGGACCGAGGCGCACCTCCATGTTGGGCAGGGGGCGGCCGACGGTGCCGACGCGCACTTGGCCCTGCCGGTTGCAGGCCACCACCGGCGCGGTCTCGGTCTGGCCGTAGCCCTCCAGGATGGGCAGGTCGATATCCCGGAAGAAGGCGGCCACCTCCGCCGGAAGCGCCGCCCCGCCGCTCACCATCAGCCGCATGCGCCCGCCCATGGTGGCCCGGAAGCGGCGCGCCAGCAGTCGACGCGCCAGGCCGCCGCGCAGGCGGGGGCGGCGGCCGCCGTCGCCGGTGGCCCAGCGCAGCAGCCGGTCGAGGGCGGGGCTGCCCGCGCGCCGGGCCTGGGCGCGGTCGTGCAGGATCTGGTAGAGGCGGGGGACGGCCACCAGGATGGTGGGCCGGGCCGCGGCCAGGTCCGCGGTTACCGTCTGCGGCCCGCGGGCGTAGGCAACCTCGCAGCCCGCGAGGTAGGCCAGCAGGTGGCCGGTGGTGCGCTCGAAGATATGGGCCACCGGCAGGAAGGACAGGAAGCGGTCGCCGGGCATCACCGCCAGGGCGCCCAGGATGCCCTCCAGGTTGGCCAGCAGGTTGCCGTGGGTGAGCTCCACGCCCTTGGGCCAGCCGGTGGTGCCGGAGGTGTAGACCAGGGTGGCCAGGTGGTCGCGGTCGACCGCGTCGGTGGCCGCGGTCACCGCGGCGGTGTCCACGCCCTCGCCGGCGGCCAGGAAGTCGCTCCAGGGGCGGATGCTTCCCGAAAGGGCTTGGTCGCCGGAGTCGGCGGCGGCCACCGGCGGCGCATAGCCGTCGCCGCGGAAGACCGCCGCGATCTCGGCCACGGCCTTGGCGCCCCGGACGCACACCAGGGCGGGCGCGGCATCCTCCAGGATGAAGCCCAGCTCGGCCGGCTGCTGGCCCTGGTAGAGGGGCACCACCACCAGCCCCAGGGAGAGGGCGGCCAGATCCACCACCGCCCACCAGCGGCCGTTGGGGCCCATGAGGGCGACCCGGTCGCCGGGCTCGAGGCCGAAGGCCAGCATGGCGCGGGCCGCGGCCTCCACTTCCTGCCCGAGCTCGGCCGCGGAGACGGGGGTGAAGCCCCCGCCGGCGGGCTCCAGGCAGGCGGTGGCGCGCGGGTCGTCGGCGAGGCGGGCGCGCAGGGCGGCGCCCAGGCTGGGGGCGGCGCGCAGGCGCTCAATGACCTCGGCGGAGGAGGCGGGGGGCGGGCTCGCCACGGCCGGCGCCTTCAGTCGCCGGCCCGGATCAGGCTGCCCAGGCCGGCGTCCACCAGCGCCGTCTCCATGCGCGCGCGGGTGGTGCGGGCGCACTCGTCGACCCGGGCCAGCTCGGCGAACTCGCGCGTCTGGGCGGTGCTGAAGGAGCGCAGCACCCACTTGATGCGCAGCAGGGCGCCGGCGCTCATGGACAGCTCGTCCACACCCATGCCGGTGAGCAGCAGGGCGCCCACCGGATCGGCGGCCATCTCGCCGCACACCGACACCGGACGGCCTTCGGCGTGGGCCTGGTCCACCACCGAGTTGATGGCGTGCGTCACCGCCGGATGGAGGTGGTCGAACAGCTTGGCCACGCGCGCGTTGTTGCGGTCCACCGCCAGCACGTACTGGGTCAGGTCGTTGGTGCCGATGGACAGGAAGTTGACCCGGCGGGCGATGGCGGCGGTCTGGAACACCGCCGAAGGCACCTCGATCATGGCCCCGACCGGCAGCTCCGGGGCGGGCTCGCCGTCCTCCATGAGCTCGGCGCGGGCGCGCTCGATCAGGCGCAGGGCCTGGTCGAGCTCCTCCACGGTGGTGACCATGGGCAGCAGCAGGCGCACGTTGCCGTAGGGGGCCGCGCGCAGGATGGCGCGCAGCTGGGTCAGGAAGATCTCCGGGTGGTCCAGCGACAGGCGCAGCCCGCGCCAGCCCAGGAAGGGGTTGTCCTCCTTCACCGGCAGGTAGGGCAGCAGCTTGTCGCCGCCGATGTCCAGGGTGCGGATGGTCACCGGGCGCTCGCCGAAGGCCTCGAACACCTGGCGGTAGATGCGCACCTGCTCGGCCTCGCTGGGGAAGCGGTCGCGGGTCAGGAAGGGGAGCTCGGTGCGGTACAGGCCGATGCCCTCGGCGCCGCTACGCAGGGCAGGATCGAGGTCGGCCAGCAGGCCGGTATTGGCGTACAGCGTGATGGTGCGGCCGTCCCGGGTCACCGCCGGCTGGTCGCGCAGCTCGGTCAGGCGCTCGGTGAGCGCCGCCTCCTCCGCCTCCAGGCGGCGGTACTCGTCGCGGATCCTGGGCGAGGGCTCGACGTAGAGGCGGCCGCTGTAGCCGTCCACCACCACTTCCTTGCCGTCGATCAGGCCCACCGGCAGGTCCTCCACGCCCATCACCGCGGGGATGCCGAAGGCGTGGGCGAGGATGGCCACGTGGCTGCCGGCGGAGCCGGTGGCGCTGACCACGCCCTTGAGCTGGCCCTCGGGGACCGCGGCCATGCTCAGCGGCGAGATCTCCTCGCCCACCAGCACGGTGTCATCCGGGTACTGGCCGTCAGCGGAGGCGTGCGCCTGCTGCAGCTGGGCCAGCAGGCGCCGGCCCAGGTCGCGCATGTCGGCGGCGCGCTCGCGCAGGTAGGGGTCGTCCATGTTCTCGAAGGCGCCGATGTACTCGCGCACCACGTCACGCACCGCCGTCTGCACCCAGGAGCCGCCGTCGATGCGCGCCTCCACCCGGCGCTGGAATCCCTTGTCCCGCACCATGTGCAGATAGGCATGGAAGAGGTCGGCGTCCTCCTCGTCGATGCGCTCGGTGAGGGTGCTGCCCAGCTCGGCCAGCTCCTGGTCGGCGGCGGCCAGGGCGGTGCGGAACTCGCGCTTGTCGGCCTCGGGGTCGTCGGTGCGGCGGTCGGACACCGCCGACAGGTCGGCGGGCGGATAGACCGCCCAGGCGGTGCCGATGGCGATGCCCTGGGCGCCGCCCAGGCCGGCCAGGAAGGCCTCGCCGGAGCCGTCGGCGACCGCCTGCTCCGGGGTCTCGGCCTTGCCCTCGCGTGCCCGCACCAGGCGCTCGAGCACCTGGGCGTGGGCGATGGCGCCGCCGAGCTGGGCGGCGGCGGTGAACAGCAGGGTGGCGTGCTCCTCGTCGAAGCGCCCGGCGTTGAGGCTCTGCACCGCGATCACGCCGAGCACCTGGCCGCGGTGCAGGATGGGCACCCCCAGGAAGGCGGGGAAGCGCTCCTCGCCGGTCTCGGGGAAGTAGCGGAACCAGGCGTGATCCTGGGCGCTCTCCAGGTTGACCGGCTCTTTCTCGCGCGCCACCAGGCCCACCAGGCCCTCGCCCGGGCCCAGGTGGACCTGGCCCACGGATTCGGGGTTGAGGCCCTCGGTGGCGCGCAGCACCCAGCCGCCGGCCACCTCCGGGTCGGGCAGGTAGATGCTGCAGACCTCGGCGTCCATGGCCTGCGCCAGGCCGGTCACCAGGGTGCGCAGGGCGGTCGGCAGGTCGGGCGCCTTGGCCACCTGCTCGGTGAGGCGGTGCAGGGTCTTGAGGACGTTACCCGCCTGCACCGTCGCCTCCCTCGTCGGTCGCCGCCCAGCGCGGGATCAGCTCGTTGGCTACGCCCAGGTGGTCGAGGATGCGGGCCACAACGAAGTCCACCAGGTCGCTGACGGTCTGCGGGCGGTGGTAGAAGCCGGGGTTGGCGGGCAGGACGGTGACGCCCATGCGTGCCAGGCGGGCGAGGTTGTCCAGGTGGATCTCCGACAGCGGCGTCTCGCGCGGCACCAGGATGAGCCGGCGGCGCTCCTTGAGCATGACGTCGGCGGCGCGCTCGATCAGGTTGTCGCTGGCGCCGGCCGCGATGGCCGCCACCGTGCCCGAGGTGCACGGGCACACCACCATGGCGTCGGGGGCGTTGGAGCCGGAGGCCAGCGGGGCGGTCCACTGCTCGCGGCCGTAGACGCGCAGCTCGCCGGGGCCCGGATAGCGCCCGCCCAGCTCGCGGCGCATGGCCTCGGGCTGGGCGGGCAGCTCCAGGTCGGTCTCCTGGGCCAGCACCACCTGGGCGGCCTTGGAGACGATCAGCTCCACCGTGACCCCTGCCGCCCGCAGCTGCTCCAGCAGCCGCAGGCCGTAGGCGGCGCCGGAGGCGCCGGTCCACGCCACGGCGATGCGGAGGGGGTCGGTGCTGGCCTCGCTCCGCACTTGTCAGCCCTCCCCCTGGGCGGCCCGTCCGGCGTCAGACACTGAAGTATTTGGCCTCGGGATGGTGGCAGACGATGGCCGAGGTGGACTCCTCCGGGTGCATCTGCTGCTCGTCGGCCATGACGATGCCCAGCCGGTCGCCCCCCAGGATCTTCAGCAGCGGCCGCTGGTCCTCCAGGTTGGGGCAGGCGGGATAGCCGAAGGAGTAGCGCGAGCCGCGGTAGCCCTGCTTGATCAGCGCCATGGGGTCGCGCGCGTCCTCGCTGGAGAAGCCCAGCTCGGCGCGGATCTGCTTGTGCACCCACTCGGCCAGGGCCTCGGTGGTCTCCACATTGAGGCCGTGCAGGTAGAGGTAGTCGGTGTACTTGTCCTGGTTGAACCACTCGCGCGCCACATCCGAGGCGTTCTGCCCCACCGTCACCACCTGCAGGGCGCACACGTCCATCTCGCCGGAGTCCTTGGCGCGGAAGAAGTCGGCGATGCACAGGTGCTTCTTGCCGTCCTGGCGCGGGAACTCGAAGCGGTGCAGCTCTTCCATGCTCTCGGGGTCGTACAGGATGACCTCGTTGCCCTCGCTCTGGGCCGGGAAGTAGCCGTAGATGGCCTGGGGCTGCTGGATGTTATCCGCCTCCACCTGCCGCAGCATGCGGTTGAGGATGGGATCCACCTCGGTCTTGGCCCACTGCCAGTACTCGTCCTTCTTCTTGCCCGCCTTCTTGAAGCCCCACTGGAACTGGTAAAGCATGGTCTTGTTGATGTAGGGCACCAGCGAGCGCACCGGGATGTGCTCGAGCACCCGGGTGCCCCAGAAGGGCGGGGTGGGCACGGGGTTGTCGGTGGCGACGTCGGATCGGACGGCTTCTTCGCTCATGATCGTTTCCTGTGCTTGGGCCCGCGAGGCCGGAGGCCCCAGCGGGGAAGCATACTCAGTTCCGGCCGAGCTTGGCAAAGCGCTGCGGGCGCCGGGCAAAGGCCAAGCGCAACGGTCGGGTTTGCGGGAAAAAAAGGGGCCGCCCGCCGGCGGCCCCCTTGCCTGCAGAGGCCGGGGCCGCTTACTCGGCCTCCTCCGGCTCCTCGGCGGCGTTGCCGCTGTGCTTGTCCATCAGCTGCAGGCCGGCGAAGGCGTCCTTGGCGTATTCCACCACGCCGTCGCCGTAGGCCTCGGAGCAGTCCTCCTCGACGAAGCTGCGGGTGAGCGCCGCGCCGCCCAGCAGGACGGGGGTGGTGATGCCGCGGCTGCGCATCTCCTCGAGGTTGTCCTTCATGATCACCGTGGACTTCACCAGCAGGCCGGACATGCCGATGACGTGGGCGTTGTTCTCCTCGGCGGCCTCGATGATGGCCTCGCAGGGCTGCTTGATGCCGAGGTTGACCACGTTGTAGCCGTTGTTGGTGAGGATGATGTCCACCAGGTTCTTGCCGATGTCGTGGACGTCGCCCTTGACCGTGGCCAGCACCAGGGTGCCCTTCTCCTCGCCTTCCTTCTTCTCCATGAAGTTCTCGAGGTGGGCCACCGCCGCCTTCATGGTCTCGGCCGCCTGCAGCACGAACGGCAGCTGCATGTCGCCGGCGCCGAACAGGTCGCCGACCACCTTCATGCCGCCGAGCAGGTGCTGGTTGATGATCTCCAGCGGCTCGTAGGTCTCCATGGCCTTGTCGAGATCGGCCTCGATGCCGTCGCGGTCGCCATCGATGATGCGCTCCTTGAGCACCTCCTCGATGGTCTCGGGGCGCTTGCGCTCGGGGCCGCCGGAGGCCTCCTTGTCCTTGAACAGCTCGATGAACTTGTGGAGCGGGTCGTAGCCCTCCTCCCGGCGGTCGAACAGCAGGTCCTCGGCGACCTGGTACTCCTCGTCCTCGATCTTGTGCTTGGGCAGGATCGCCGAGGCGTGCATGATCGCCGCGGTCAGGCCGCGGTCCATGGCGTGGTGCAGCATCACCGAGTTCAGCACCTGACGCGCCGCCGGCTTGAGGCCGAAGGAGATGTTGGACAGGCCCAGCACGATCTGGACCTCGGGCATCTCGCTGGCGATGCGCTCGATGGCGTCGAGGGTGTTGATGGCGTGCTTGCGGTCTTCCTCGTTGCCCGTGCAGACCGTGAAGGTCAGCGGGTCGTACATGAGGTCGTGGGCCGGCAGGCCGTGCTGGTTGACCGCGAAGTCGTAGAGGCGCTTGGCCACCTCCATCTTGCGGTCCACCTCCTTGGCCATGCCCTCCTCGTCGATGGTCAGGGCGATCACGCCGGCGCCGTACTTGCGGGCGTAGCCCAGGACCTCGGCGGCCTTGTCCTCGCCGTCCTCGAAGTTGATCGAGTTGATCAGCGGCTTGCCGCCGTAGAGCTTGAGGGCGGCCTCGATCACCGGGGTCTCGGTGGAGTCGATCACCAGCGGGATGGTGATGTCGCCGCGGAAGCGCGACAGCACCTCGGTCATGTCGCGCACCTCGTCGCGGCCGACGTAGGCGGTGCAGACGTCGAGGGCGTGGCTGCCCTCCTTGACCTGGTCCTTGCCGACGCGGGTGATGCCGTTCCAGTCCTCCTCGTTGAGGAGCTCGCGGAAGCGCTTGGAGCCGTTGGCGTTGGTGCGCTCGCCGATGGCCAGGACGGTGTTCTCCTGGCGGTAGGGCACCTGGTTGTAGAGCGAGGCCAGCCCGGGCTCGAGCTCGACGTCGCTGCGGTCCTTGGGCGCGCGGAAGCCGATCTTCTCGCGCAGGGCCTTCATGTGCTCGGGCGTGGTGCCGCAGCAGCCGCCGATCAGGTTGACGCCGTCCTCCTCGACGAAGCGCCCCACCCAGTCGGCCATCTCCTCGGGCTGCAGCGGGTAGGTGGTCTTGCCGTCCACCAGCATGGGCAGGCCGGCGTTGGGCAGCACCGAGAACGGCCGGTCCCAGTTCTCGCCCAGCCACTTGACGTGCTCGGACATCTCGGCCGGACCGGTGGCGCAGTTCATGCCCATCATGTCCACGTCCATGGCGTCCAGGATGGTGGCCGCGGCCTGGATCTCGGTGCCCACCAGCATGGTGCCCACGGTCTCGATGGTGACCTGGGAGATGATGGGGATGTCCACGCCGGCCTCGCGCTGGGCGACGCGGATGCCGTTGATGGCCGACTTGATCTGCAGCGGGTCCTGCGAGGTCTCGGTCAGGAACACGTCGACGCCGCCGTCGATCAGGCCGCGCGCCTGCTCGGCGTAGGAGTCCTCGAGGGTGTCGTAGTCGGTATGGGCCAGGCTGGGCAGCTTGGTGCCCGGGCCCATGGAGCCCACCACGAAGCGCGGCCAGTCGTCGGTGGCGAACTCGTCGGCCACCTCGCGCGCCTGCTCGGCGGCGATCTTGTTCAGCTCGCGGGTGCGCTCGGTAAGGTCGAACTCGGCGAGCACCACCTTGTTGGAGCCGAAGGTGTTGGTCTCCACGGCATCCGAGCCGGCCTCGAAGAACGAGCGGTGGATGTCCTTGACCACGTCCGGACGGGAGTCGCACAGGATCTCGGAGCAGTTCTCCAGGCCCAGGAAGTCCTTTTCCAGGTCCAGGTCGTATTCCATCAGCGCAGTGCCCATCCCGCCGTCCAGGATCAGCACCTGCTCTTTCAGTCGGTCCATGAAGCGGCTCATCGGTCGCTCCTTCGTCGTGAGGAGTGGGGTAAGCGGTCGCGGGGCGTCAGTCTGCCCGGCTTACAGGCCGAGGTTGTTCCAGATGCGCTTGGTCGCCTCGGCCTTGTTCAGGGTGTAGAAGTGGATGCCGGGGATGCCCTGGGCCAGCAGGTCCTCGGCCTGCCGGGTGGCGATGTCGATGCCCAGCTCCTTCTGCGATTCGGTGTCGTCGCCGTAGTGCTCCATGCGCTTGCGGATCCACGCCGGGATGTCCGCGCCGCACATCTGCGAGAAGCGGTCGATCTGGCCGAAGTTGGTGATCGGCATCAGGCCCACCTTGATGGGGATGTCCACGCCCATCTTCTGCACGTCGTCCACGAACTTGTAGTACGACAGGTTGGTGAAGAAGTACTGGGTGGTGGCCACGTCGGCCCCGGCGCGCACCTTGCGGACGAAGTTCTCCATGTCCGTCCAGGGGTCGGGGGCCTCCGGATGGAACTCGGGGTAGGCGCCCACCACCACCTCGAAGGCCGGGAAGTGCTCCTTGATGTACGCCACCAGCTCGTTGGCGTAGCGGAAGCCGCCCTCCTTGAAGGCCTCCTCGTCCTCCGGGATGTCGCCGCGCAGGGCGATGATCCGCTTGACCCCGGCGTCGTGATAGCGCTGCAGGATCTCGTGGATGTCCTCCTTGCGCGAGCCGATGCAGGACAGGTGCGGCGTGGCGTCGACGCCGGCCTCCCTCTGGATCCAGTCCACGGTGTCGAAGGTGCGCTCGCGGGTGGAGCCGCCGGCGCCGAAGGTCACCGAGCAGTACGCCGGATTCAGCGGCTTGAGCTCGTGCACCGCCTCCTGAAGTCGCTTCTCGCCCGTGTCGTTCTTGGGCGGGAAGAACTCGAAGGAAAATTCGAAATTTTCCCGATTGAAGCCCATGTTTCGATCCTCGTTTGCCGTGTTCGATCCGCGGTCGCCGGGCGGCGCCGCGGCGGTTGTCCCCATTCGTGGCACGTCCGTTTCCGGGGGTGCCACGAATGGGGACGGACCCCATTCGGGGGAGGCCCGCAGGCCTCCCCGCAGCCAAGCATTATCGCTTAGTAGCGGTGCCCGCTAAAGCGGTCCCGCTGCCGATCTGGACCGGCGAAACTTAGTAGCGGTCGCCGCTGAAGCGCCGCCGCTAAGTCTTTTAGACCGGCGCGACTTAGTAGCGGTAATGCTCGGGCTTGTACGGCCCATCGACGGGCACGCCAAGGTAGTCGGCCTGGTCCTTGTTCATGGTGGTCAGGTGACCG